>Ga0123353_10000630_pt1 | contig 43022 bp, 38 predicted proteins | sample TergutLab28metaG_3_FD_92763 | JGI IMG/M metagenome (GOLD analysis project Ga0123353, IMG submission 92763) | Labiotermes labralis P3 segment gut microbial communities from Petit-Saut dam, French Guiana - Lab288 P3 | ecosystem: Host-associated > Arthropoda: Insects > Digestive system > Gut ... | reverse complement strand
TGCCTGCCTCCCCCCTGCCTGCCTACCAGCCTGCCACCCTGCCACCTGCCTGCCTGCCACCCGGCCACCTGCCTGCCTGCCAGCCTGCCACCTGCCAACCTGCCATCTGCCTGCCTGCCAGCCTGCCACCTGCCTGCCTGCCGCCTGCATTGACAGCAACCTGCCATCAGGAACTAACTACATTCATCTGCTTTTTTTTGTAATAGCCGTTCGCTTCGCGAACGTGGCACTGCTACCACCACTGCTGCTGCCACCATTTCAGCTATTGCCACCACTGCTCCTGCTCTGCCTGCCTCCTGTCTGTCGCTTGCCAACCACTTGCTTGCCACACATCTGTCGCCTTCATGTCGCCTGCCTGTCACACGTCTGTCACACGTCTGTCACATATCTGTTTCTTATTTGTCATCTATTTGTCATATTATTTGTCAACAGCCCGATATTGATTCATTCGGTTTGAAGAAACTGCCGCGCGTTCATTTCGGAAGGGGATAGTATTTATAATATGGAATGTTAGGCAAAAATGATCATTATTGATTATCTCCATTTATTCGTTGAATTATTCAGCCGATAGTGGAAAAATACGGGTATAGAAAATCACAGATTATAACTTTAACTTTAACTTAATAATTTAATAGCTTAAAAAATCAATAAAAACGATTAAAGGTTTTATTCCGGATTTACCGGTAATGTAAAGGTGATTGAATGAGTAAAACAGTAGAGATTAAACCAACAACTCGGCACGAGGGCCATACGAATTTGGTTCTGACGGTTGATGATGAGGGGATTGTTGAATCCGGCGCCTACCATAGTGTGACGCCGGTGAGAGGGTTTGAGAAATTTTTATCCGGCAAAGTCGCGGAATTTGCGCCCATTGCCGTGTCACGCTTTTGCGGCGTTTGCCCGACAGCTCACTCCATCTCATCCGTTGAAGCCATTGAAAGGGCATGCGGCATGGAACCGACAAAAGACGGCTTGATATTGAGAGAATTGACGTCTATCGGCAACAAACTGCACTCCCACCCGCTTCACCAGTTTTTGATTTCGCCTGATTATGTCCCCGAAGCCGACCGCGCTGAAGTTATCAAAAGAGTTCAGGAAATGAGGAAAATTGGGCAGTATTTCGTTGACGTGATCGGCGGCGAAGCCATCCACCCCCCGAACGTTAAAATCGGCGGCATGGCAAAGAACATCACGCCTGATGCCAAAAATAAGTTAATCGACCGCGCAAAGAACTACTTGGAACTCGCGGAAATCCAATGCGAATATATGCTGGGATTATTCAACGCGGGAAAACTCGTTGACGGAACGGAAATCCCCGAAAAACTCGGCTATCACGATTTCCCGCTTGTCGCGACCAGCTTAACCTACGGCGACAGCAGCAAATTCGATTATTCACAAGTGGTCGAGTTGTCACCCTTTGAGGAGTACCCCAAAGAAGTCGCCATCAAGGCCTGCTCCAACATTCCGAAATACAAAGGCAGCCTGATAGAAGTCGGCCCCCGCGCCCGCATGGTCACCTTTGAAAACTTCAAGGAAACGAAAGGCGCAATGGGCATTCACAAAGCGAGAGCTTTGGAAATGAAGCACTACGCCAATCGCGCTTTGACACTTTTGGACGAACTCAACACAAACGGCGCCCCGTACAGCACCGCTCCGGTCGTCGGAGACGGCGAGACCCTCGGCGTCGGCGCAATTGAAGCCGCCCGCGGCCACAACGTCCATACCGCCGTCATCGGAAGAGACGGCCGCATCGTCGATTACACCGCAATTGTCGCAACAACATGGAACATCCCTGTCATCGGACGCGCGACCGTCGGCTACCACTACAAATTTGCCGAACACGTCGTGCGCGCTTACGACCCCTGCATCTCCTGCGCGACCCACATGATTGCAAAAGACTATGACGGAAATACCGTTGATGAAAAGGTATTCCAATAATCAAATCCGAAAAATCCCAACAGATTTTTCATTTCATCATTTAACCATTCAAACCATTCAATAAATTAAGGCTTTAGATCGGTCAAATCAGTTCGATCGGTCAAATCAGTTCGATCGGTCAAATCGGTCAAATCAGTTCGATCGGTCAAATCGGTCAAATCAGTTCGATCGGTCAAATCAGTTCGATCGGTCAAATCAGTAACGAAAAATCAAGGTGACAACATGCCGGAATATCTGGAAAAAGAAGTTTTAGTCCTCGGATGCGGAAACATCCTTTTAGCGGACGATGGCTTCGGATTTGCCGTCATACAAAAACTAAACGGAATGAAAGAATCAAATCCGGTCTTAAATTCTGACAAAATCGGAATTATCGACGCCGGAACAGGCGCTTCTCACTTCATCTTATCTCTGATTGATGAAGGAACGCCCCTGAAAAAGATCATCATCGCCGACATCATTGATTACGGATTGGAACCGGGCCGCCTGACCAAACTTTACGCGAAAGACCTGCCGGATATTCCGAAGTATCAGATCGACGCGCACGACATGCCCCTTGCCGGAATGCTGACTGACATTTGCAGTAAATACGGCGTGGAAGTCGTTGTTATCGGATGCCAGTACAAACATATGTCTGCGCCCGATATCTGTATGGAACTGTCGGACGAGGTTGCCGCATCAGTTGATGAAGCCGCCGAAATGGTTATTGAAGAATTGGGAAGTTGGGAGCGGACCCAAAAGAAATGATTGTCTCCCGTCAGGCCAAAGATTAACGGCTTGCCGGTTTGAAAATATGATAAAGGTGATAAATTGGTAAGAGTCTCACATGTTCACATGAGCGGGTGTACCGGCTGTCTGATTTCCTTAGCAGACACCTATGAAAAGCTGCTCGACATCTTAAGCGCGGTGGACCTTGTATACGGCATTACGCTGACGGACGAACTCACGAAAGTGACGGAAACGGAAGATAAAATCGTCTTCGAACGAGCTTATCCTGATGATGTTGATATCGCGCTGGTGGAAGGAAGCGTTTGCTTGGACGACCATCACGCTGTTGATTTGATTAAAGAAGTGCGTGAAAAATCAAAAATCGTTGTCGCGCTTGGTTCCTGTTCAGGTACCGGCGGCGTGACCCGTATCTCGCGCGGCGGTCAAAACCCGCAGCCGACGCACGTCTCATTTGTTCCGATCTCGGCCGTTGTTAAAACGGATTTCTCGATCCCCGGCTGTCCGCCATCGACGGATTCTATTGTCAAATTCCTGATGGCCGCCCTTGAAGGCGACACGGATTATCTTGAAATCTATGCCGACTTCGTGAAATACCAAGACGCCAGCGGCGAAAACCTGATTAAACAGGTCATCAGCCAGGGTCTTTGTATGGGATGCGGCACCTGCGCGTCTGCCTGTCAAATGCGCGCCGTCACGATGTTTGACGGCAAACCCGACATTCGTATGGAATTGTGCATCAACTGCGGCTCCTGCGTTTTGCAGTGCCCGAGAATCAGAATGCCTAAAGCGAAAGGACTTTTGGAGGTGTAAAGCATGACAAACACACTCGGAGAATACACTTCAATTATCGTTGCCCGTTCGACCGACAAAGAAATTTTGGAAAAGTCTCAGGACGGCGGCATTGTGACGGCAGCCTACATCTACGGCCTTGAAAACGGCCTTTTGGACGGCGTCGTCGTTGCCGACACAGAAAAAGGCTTCAAGCCGGTGCCGAAAATCGCGAGAACCCGCGCCGAAGTTTTGTCCGCCTGCGGCACAAAATATTCGTTAAGCCCGAACATGTCCGTTGTGAAAGACGCGGTCAAAGAATACGCGCTTGAGAAACTCGGTTTCGTCGGCACGCCCTGTCAGGTTATCGCCATGAAAAAGATGATGCAGTACCCTGTTGCTTTCCGCCAAACCACCGGCAATATCAGCCTTATCGTCGGCATTTTCTGTATGGAAAACTTCCCGTACAATGCCATGAAAACGCTGATTGAGCAATACGCCCGCGTTAACATAAACGACGTCGTGAAGACAGACATCGGCAAAGGAAAACTTTTCGTTTACAAGAAAGACGGAAGCGACCCCATCGCAATCCCGATTAAGGAAACAATTCCCTTTGAACAAAAATCCTGCCACGTCTGCATGGACTACACATCTGAATTCGCGGACTTCTCAACCGGATCCGTCGGCTCTCCTGACGGCTGGAGCACCGTGCTCATCAGAAACAAGCGCGGCAAAGATTTCATTGACAAAATGATCGCCGCCGGCAAACTTGAAACCCAAGCCCCTGACTTTGAAGGAAAGATCGGCATCCCGCTTTTGGAAAAATTGTCAACAGACAAGAAAACCAAGAACGCCAAAGAAATCGAACACCGCATCGAAATGGGTTTGCCCGTTCCCTATTAATCCAAAATTGCGGCCTTTGCATTGCATCGGCCTCAATTTCCTTTTTTTTTAACAAACGGCGCCCTTTTCTGACTTTTAAAAGAAGGTTTCATTTTTTGTTTTATGGACGGTTCCGCTTTCGTTTTTTCATAAACGGTTTTTTTGGGTTTTTCATAAACGGTTTTTTGGGTTTATCACAAACGGTTTTTTGGGTTTATCACAAACGGTTTTTTGGTTTTGTCACAAACGGTTTTTTGGGTTTTCATAAACGGTTTTTTGGGTTTGTCACAAACGGTTTTTTGGGTTTATCACAAACGGTTTTTTGGGTTTGTCACAAACGGTTTTTTGGATTTCTCACAAACGGTTTTTTGGGTTTATCATAAACGGTTTTTTGGGTTTGTCACAAACGGTTTTTTGGATTTCTCACAAACGGTTTTTTGGGTTTATCACAAACGGTTTTTTGGGTTTTTCATAAACGGTTTTTTGGGTTTATCACAAACGGTTTTTGGGTTTATCACAAACGGTTTTTTGGGTTTTTCATAAACGGTTTTTTGGGTTTTTCATAAACGGTTTTTTGGGTTTATCATAAACGGTTTTTGGTTTTATCACAAACGGTTTTTTGGTTTTGTCACAAACGGTTTTTTGGATTTTTCATAAACGGTTTTTTGGTTTTATCACAAACGGTTTTTTAGGTTTTTCATAAACGGTTCCCTTTTCGATTTTTAATAAACGGTTCCCTTTTCGGTTTTTTAATAAGCGGTATATTTTGTTTAATACGGCTGCTCCCTTCTTGAAAAATCGTGCCGCCGGTTACCGCGCGTTCAAAAAACAGCCGTTTCATTTGAAAAATTTATGCGGCAACGGATGCCGCCGTGTCGTATGCCGTTTGAATCAGGCGAAGCCATGTATTCAAAGCGGAACGAAGGGAAATAATGTCATTGCTGACGATTTTTAAAATAAGCGTGTCAGTTTCGGCGGTCAGCGTGATGACGGATCTGTCGGAAATGGATTCGTTCGTTTCGGGAAGCAAACTTTTGTAAATGACGGTTATGAGTTCAGGTTCGGTTTTGAATGTAAAATCAGCCTCTGCTTTCATGAGTTCATCTCCGGGTTTTCGTTTTCGCTTTCGTTTTCGTCCTGCGGCAAAGAATCGGATTTAATGCCTTTGATGTACAAACGCAGGAACAAGCGGTCGTTTGAATAAAATTCAAGACGGTCATCCCGAATGTAAAGGCGCCGGACAAAAGCGCCGCCGCCGGCGTTTGACCCTTGCGGGATTTTTGTATCGCAGGTACTGGAAACAGCTTTCAGGTCATCGATGTCGCCGGCGTCTAAGTGACTTTTCGATCCGCGCTTTTGCGTGCTCAGGATCTTTTTCATAACCTCGATGTCCGCATTCGGCCCTCTGTCTTCAAAGACAGCGCCGTTCAAAATGCGAAAAATCGCCGACGTATCTGAACCGTAAAAAATCTTTTCGCCGTAACGCAGTTCAGCCTGCGGCACGGGGTCAAAAGAAGTTTCCGAAAAGCGGGTTGAAAGGAACAAGTTGCCGCTTTCGTCATATAAAAAAAAGCTGCCGGGATTGCCGTGAAACTCACCGACAATAAGAATGGCGCTGCCTTCCCCCCGCTCCAAAACTTCAGAAAGAGGCATTTTGCCGCGTGTCATGTAAGACGCGTCGCAGAAGAGAGCCAACTTTTTGCACAGAATTTTCGTTTTAAAAGACGGTTTTCGGGAAGACGTAATCAACAACATTGTTTTACTCGGCATTAATTCGTTTAATGGTTGCCGGTCGCTTCTTCACAAGAATTCTGTGGCCGCAGTAGAGGCAACGGACGCCGGCGTTTTCATAGTCAATGTCAATCTCTCTTTTACAATGGGAACAATAGTACGACAAGGAGAGTCACCTTTTATTAATTTAAAAAACGGATGTTTAAAATGAATGTTTTAAATGGATGTTTTAAATGGATGTTTAAAACGGATGTTTTAAATGAATGTTTAAAACGGTTGTTTAAAACGGATGTCTGATATTAAAGAATGTAAGAATGCGCTGAAATCAGCGCGCGTTAATAAAAGAAAAAGAAACAGAATGGTTTTTCCGTTTCTTTACTCTTCGTCTTCTTCTTCTTCTTCATCCAAAAAGTCATAGTGGTATTTCAAGGAGCTGTCAGAGAGAGCGTTCTTCATTGTGTTTTGGAACGACTTGGCAACGCTTGTCTGCGGGATGAATGTGCCGCCGGCAAACTTGTGGCCGCATTTCTTACATTCCCAGATTCCTGTACCTGTTCTTCTGACAGAAGGAAGGTCACATTTGGCGCATGTGTGGGGGCCTCTTGTTCGTCCTTCGAGGTCGGCGACGAGTTTTCTGTCTTTTCTGCCGTATCTGACACCAAATCTGCCCGCAGATCTGGAAACTTTACCTTTGCGTGAATTTTTTCTAACCATAATGTTTCACCTGAATAAACACGTTTTTCAACGCCTGTCCCGTCGGGAACCCGCTTTCGGCGACCGTATCAGCGGTAAAGGCCGAATGGGCTGAAAAATGTTCGTGTCTTATATCGTTTCTTATAAATCGTATAGAATAAAGCGAGATTCAACTCCTTATAGAAAGATTAGATATATATCTTTCCCTTAATTCAGCCGCTCTGTCACGGGCTAAATTGACCATTTCCAAGACCGCCGCCGGGGACAGCGGACCGGAGCCGCTCTTTTGCATACCGGAGAGCGCGCCTTCTTTGTCGGTAATGACTGTCAGCTTCGTGTCGCAGAGGCTTTCTTCGTCCATGGACGGGTCAAGAATCAAAGTGTTGTCAATGCTGACAACGGTGACGCCGACAGGCGTGTTTCGCATCGGCATCGGTATGGACGGGAAGCCGTTGGCGTCGTCTTTTGGGATGACGGTGGTCATCAAAGCGGCGATGGAGCCAAGGCACGAGGCATCGACTAAATTGCCGGCGTCATTGATAACGCTGATGTCAACGAAAACCATCCAAACGAGTTCACCTTCTCTGATACACAGCTTGCCGAGGTCAATCGATTTAGACTCACGGATACCGCGGTCAACGATTCTGGACATCTCAATGGCTTCTTCTCTGGGCGGCCCCGCTTCAAAGTCGGGGGAGGCCAAAGGATTGAGTTCCATGCCGGTCATGATGATGCCTTCTTTTGGCGAGTCGGGGAAAGGCGTTCCTTTTTGGAGTTTAATGCCGACCAAAACTTTGGTTTCGCCGTATTTCACGTAAGCGGACCCTTCGGCTTTGCTGATTACGTTTGTGAGGACTGTGATGTCTCTCATTTCCAAAAATCCGCGGCCGTCGGCGCGCTTGCCTTCAACGATTAAATTATGAATAAAATCTCTTTTTAAAGCGGAAAGTACTTCACCGGGCATGTTTACTCCTCCTCGTCATCTTCGTCTTCATCATCGTATTCAAACTCTTCGCCGTCTTCTTCCTCGGCGTCTTCGTTTTCTTCGCCGTCTTCCTCATCGATGTCGTCAACGTCGGATTCTTCAACATCGGCTTCTTCAACGTCGGTATCGTCCTCGGCGGTGATTACAAAAATGTCGGTTTCTTCATCCTCGCAGTCTTCGTCATCGAAATCGTCGTCTTCATCTTCCATTTTTGTGATGAGTTCGTCAATTTCTTTTAAATCGGCATCGCGGATGCAGATATTAATGTCATCGTCAAAAAGGCCGTCAGCCAAATCAACGTCAGCTTCGGAACCGCCGACTTCATATTCGCGGATGAGGGAGGAAATATCTTTGGCGAGGGTTTCGGAAACGCGGTTGACGAAGGCTTCCACCATCTCATCCGTTACTTCATCAAAGTCCTCTTCCTGCGCGTCGGATTCGTCAACGCTTGAAAATTCGATAAGGCCTTCATCGTCCTCGTCGGCTTCATCATCGGCTCCGATTTCGTCCTCGGCTCCGTTTTCAGATCCGATTTCGTCTTCATCTTCTTCATCATCCATGATGGAGGCGTATTTTTCCATTAAAGCCGCTTTTTGGATTTCAAGAACCCGGCGGCAGCCTTTTTGAACAAGCTCCATGGCTTCTTCAAATTCGGACGGCGTTAAATGCCCGTCCATTTGAATCAATGTGATTTTGCCGTCTTCGGTCATGGCAATCGGAAGGTCGGCTTCGCCGTAATTGTCTTCCGGTTTGTTCAGGTCAAGGACGATTTTGCCGCCGACTTTACCGGCAGCGCAGGCGGAGATGAGGCCGCGCATGGGAATGCCGGCGTCAACCAGCGCCAAAGAAGCGGCGTTGATAGCAGCCGTTCTTGTACCGGCATCGGCTTGCAGCACTTCGACAAAAATGTCGATTGCGGCTTTGGGATAAGCGTCGCTGAAAATGACGGGCTCGAATGCTTCGCGGCTGACCTTTGAGATTTCGCTGCTGCGGCGGCTCGGACCCGGCCGGGCGCGGTCTTCCACGGAGAAAGACTGCATATTATATCTGTAGCGGATAACCGCTTTCCCTGCCAATTGCATACGGCGCGGGTGGGCTTCTCTTGGGCCGTACACGGCGGCAATCACTTTGTTTGCGCCCCACTCCAAGTAGCAGGAGCCGTTGGCGCGCGACAGCACGCCGATTTTGATTTTCATCGGACGGATTTCGTCCGGTTTTCTTTGGTCTGTTCGAAGACCATTTTCATCAAAAAAAACAACATCAGTTTGATTTGAACTCATTTCGCATTTCTCCGGAATATAAATTTGATTCTTAACCCGTTCTTTATTTTCAATATTTTTCAATATATCTTCAATATTTTCCCTTCACCTGTCGGATTTGTTTTTGTCAAGAGCGGGCGGGTGTATAAAATAGACACTTTCAAAGCAAGTACAGTTATCTTGCCGGCCGGTTTTTTGCCGTTCGGCAGCGCTTTTGGCAGCGGGGGACTTTTTTGCGGCGGGGGCATTTGCGGGTACGTTTGCAGGTGCATTTGCGGGTGCATTTGCAGGTGCATTTGCGGGTACATTTGCAGGTACATTTGCGGGTGCATTTGCGAGTGCATTTGCGGGCGTATTCCCGTTATCCGCCGTTTTTTTATCCATCCTTTTTTTGAGGGCGGATGATTCAAGTTCAGCTTCCGAAGACATTATTTCGGAAGTTTCTTCGGGCGCGCCCAAAACGCTTTTCTTTTTGGAAACGGGTTTGGGTTTTGCTTTCGAAGACGGCTTGGAATCGGATTCAATATCCGCCGTTTCATCTTTTTTGCCGCGGCTTGTTCGGCCGAGTAAAGCGTACTGTTCATCAATGTAAGCAGCCGTCAAGTCGGTAAGTCCCGGAACTCGGGCATCGGCTTCAATCTTTTTAAGAGCGGCCGTTAAAATGTCCATATCTTCGGAATTTCCGTTCATCCAGATGCGGCCGTTGCCGCCGACAAAGACGTCGCAGCCGGTCTTGGCTTTCAGCATGGAAATCATCGCGCCGGAGCGGCCGATGATACGGGAAACTTTAGAATACAGCACTTCGTGAAGGCGTCCTTTGGTTAATTTTCGGCACACGGGGTCTTTGTAAGTGAGCTCAACCTTCATTTCCGCATTGACGTCGGTCACTTTGAGCAAAACAGTATCTCCGATTTCAAAGTGCTTCGTCATTTCTTCAGAGGGCACCCGAATGGGATATTCCATGACATGCAAAAGTCCTTCATAGGGGCAATTGATATCAAAAATCCAGTTCGATGATGTCACAACGGTTGTGTAGCCGATAATTAAGTCATTTTTCTTCGGTAAATAGGGACCGGACAGCGGATGAACCGAAAGTTTTCCTTTTTGCGCCAGAAGTCCGCAAACCGATGCGTAAACTTTTCCGCCGGAAACATATGTCCCTTGGCCTGATAATGACGGGTTGTCCGACAGCAGTTCCCCGGGTATAACTATTCTTTTCGTGTCCATTACTTATCCTCTTAACGTCCTGTTTGAGTTTTATACCGTACGTTTTAATCGTTTTTATAGTCTTTTACGAAAAACGATAAAAACAATAAAAAACGAGAAAATAAAAAAAATTCAAGTTGATTATTTAAAGCCGCTGAAAATCTGAAAATTCAGCCCTTTTTTTTGTGACTTTATTCACGGTTTCATTTGTGACTTTATTCACGGTTTCATTTGTGATTTTATTCGCGGCTTTATTTGTGATGTGATTTATATTCACGGCTTCGTTTATGACTGCCGCGGCTTTATTTTTGAGCGGGCGGGTCGTCCTTTATCAGTTTTGTTTCAGCTTCGCCTTTGGTTATGTGGTTCAGCATGGCATAGAAATCGGTTTGCATGCCGGCGGGAATTCTAACAACCGCAATCCATGAACCGTCTTTTTGCCATTCGTTTTTCAGCATTTTGCCGAAAGCCGAAATATCTCCGTAAGCTTTGGGGGCAAACAGAGCCGGAATTCTGACGGCAACGCTGACTTCTTCAAAGCGAATCGGAATCAGCGGGCGGATGGCTTTCATGGTGATTTGGACCAATTCTTCCACGCTTTTCATGGGGTCGATGTTCACTTTGGCTTCTTCCATCGCAATCTCAATCCGCTGCGGCGGATGCGGCGCCATTGTCTGCGGGTTGACCGCGTTTTGTGCAATAAACGTCACGACCAATCGTCTTTTTTCTTCTAAGAAGCGTTTGCGCTGCTCCTTTGTCAGCTGAAGCTCGCCTTCTTTTAAAATGTAGGCGGCGATTTGAAGCACGTCGTCCGTGTGAAAAACGGAGACCAAATCTGTTTCGGCAATCTTATCGCCGCGGCTTGCGTTTTCAAAGACATTTTCAACCGCCAAAACATCGGCGATGTTAATATTTTCGCCGCGCTTGTAAGCTAAAGCCAGTTCGGGGTCAACAAGAATTTCAAATTCTTTGCTTCCTTTTTTAATATGAGCAGTAACGGCATCGTCCAATGAAACCATAAAACCATATCCTGAATTTTCAAAAGAACAATATCTTAGATGATTGTGTGATGATTATGCGATGATTACGTGATGATTATGTGATGATTTTGTTAACTTTGATTCTCATTTGATTCTGTTAACTTTGATTCTTATTTGATTCTGTTAACTTTGATTCTGAGATTGATAAGATTGATATTAATCATTAAAGTTAAAAAACGATTTGAAGTTAACGGATTAACCTCAAACCGTAATTGTTTTTTTGAAAAAAAATCAAATCAGATTAAATCAAATCAGATTAAATCAATCAATATTAGATTAAATCAAATATCAAGGTCTGCCTCTTTGGCTGACGGGGCGCCGTCGCCGCCGCCTTCGGGCCGGGGGTATTTTTCAAAAATCTTGTCAGCGTATACCTTGACTTCTTCCGTCGTCAATTTTCTGAAGTCGCTGTCAGAAACCGGCACAATGCCGACCTCAAGGGTTTCGGGATTGAATTTGCCGTCCGCTGCTTTGTAAAGCGCTTCAACGCCGAGCAAGATCGCGTCGTCAAGCGTCATTTTCTCATCGAATTCGGCTTCAAACGTTTCAATCACGGGGATGCGACCGGCGCCGATTGCCGTTGCTTTGTATTCCAAAAGCGCGCCGCTCGGGTCTGTTTCAAAGAGACGCGGGGTGTTGTCTTCAACGCCGGCAATCAAAAGTGATGTGCCGTATGGGCGGATGCCGCCGTATTGCGTAAAGGTTTGCTTGTGGTCGCAAATTTTCTTTGAAATAACTTCAACGCCGATGGGTTCATCGTATGAGACGCGGTTGACCTGCGCTTCAACGCGGGCGCGGTCAATGAGCGCGCGTGCGTCGGCGACAAGACCGGATGTGGCTGCGCCGATATGATCGTCAATTTGGAAGATTTTTTCAATCGAATTGGCTTCGATTAAACGGCTGGAAACGCGTTTGTCAACCAAAAGGACAACGCCTTCGCAGACTTTGATTCCGACTGCGGTTGTTCCTCTTTTGACAGCTTCTCTTGCGTATTCCACCTGATAGAGACGTCCGTCGGGGGAAAATACGGTACTTGCACGGTCATACATCTGAGGTGCCCCAATATCTTTCATAGTTTTTGAACTCCTTTGTTTTTGCAATTGCATTAATTAAACGTGTTCTTATTTGAACTCAGCGGATAATTCACCGTTATCGAAAAAACCGAATGAGATTTAAGACGAAAATTTAGATGAAATTAGATGAATTTAATGAAATTAAATGAATGAGATGAAATTAGATGAAATTTAATGAATTTGATGAAATTAAATGAATGAGATGTATTGATGAAATTAATGAAATTTAATGTCCTGCTTTGAGCCGTTTCAAGTACTTTGTTTCGGCGCCTTTCACTGTTCCCGACACGCCCGCCGACCTGACGATAACGGATTGCCCGTCAACGCCGGTCATAAACGCCAAAACGGCGATTGTTTCGGAAACAGCCGTATGCTTGCACATTATGATCCCGGTATTGTCTTCAAATCCGAGAACCGAGACGCCGCATTTCGAGAAACCGAAATCGCCCAAAAGCGAACAGCCCGCGTAAGAGACGGCGTTGATGAACGCGTTTCTTTGGATCGGTTCATCACTGAGGACTTCGATTGCGATATAGCGTTTCCGCCCGCGAAGAGTCGGAAGTAAAGGCTCCAAATTAAACACCTGTATATTTAAAAGTAAAGTATAGGTAAAGAAACGTATCGGTAAAGAACGTATATAAAACGTATAGGTAAAGAAACGTCACATCATTTAATGATTCCTGTTCGGATATACAATCAAATCAATCAAATGTCGCCGTTTTCGTTCAAAATTTCAGCGTCGGTCATGATTTCAGCGTCGGTCATGATTTCAGCGCCTGCCATGATTTGAACGCCGGATTTCTGTTTTTGCCGCCTTTTGAGGATTTCGCCCGGCAGCGTACTGACGGCGGCTGTTGTCTCTTCTTGCGTCAATCCGAGAAGCTGCCCGAAAGCCTCCAGCTCGTAAGGCCCGCGCTGTTCAAAAAGAGTGCCGGCGCCGCTGAATAATAGGGTCGGGACATTGTATTCTTGAAGGATTTGAACCATTTCGGCCGCTTCCGCGAACAGTTTGCTGCGGCGGTATCCTTTCACAAAGAGGAAGGGGGCGATATCAAAAGCGAAAGCCGTCTTTTTATCGGCCGCGATTTTGGCGACGATGTGATTGATTCGGCCTGCCGCCGGTTTTTGAGGGTTGTTTGAAATCGGGATGACGGCATCCGTGTCGGGTGATTCGGCCGCCGCGCGAATGATTTTTTCATCCGCCGAACGAACGGTCAGAAAATCCGTGTTTGGGCGTTCTTTTTTAATGAGAGAATAAAGTTCGTTTTCATTGTCGGCTTCGATTTCCGTACCTTTGAGGTAACGAATCGGCCTGCCGTTTTCTGAGAGAGCAGGATCAAAGTTCGGATTAAAGAGAGTCGGATTTAAGAGATTCTGAAATGCGCCGTTTTGGTCATTCTGTCCGGTCTTTCCACTTTGATTTCCCTTTTGATTCTGATTTCCCTTTTGGTTCTGATTTCCCTTTTGAAACAGAATGACATCCGTGAAATTGAATTTTTTAAAAAACCGATTGACGTTTTCTGTCATTGCGTTGTCTTTCGGGTCGCAGCCGGTCTTGGCGCAGATTTCATCGGGAAGCGCTGCCGACACGTAATCAAAATAAGTTTTGGAAGCGGTATCTGTTTTGGGAGCGGAATCATTTGCAGCCAAACAATTCCTCCACGATGGGACCTGCTTTTTCCCATGATTTCGGATAGGTTTCGATTTTGACGCGGACAAAAACGGCGTCAGAGGATTCGGTGAAGCGAAGGCGGCCGGCGGCGGCGTCTTGCTTTGAAAATCTCATAAAAAAGTTTAAATCATCATCGAGGCGCTCTGTCATTTGACTACGAAGTGTTTCTAAGTCTTCGTCGGTGATGTTTTCTTTGAAGAATTGAACGAATTTAGAACAAGCGCTTTTCTTTTTCAAAACAGCGGTTTTGATGTGAATCGGGTTATTAAAATGCCCTTCGGTCTTTATTGTCTCGGTCAAGCCGCTGAGCTCATCTTTTTGAGACGAGCCGGGCGCCGTCAGGCAGGATGCCAAAAAAAAGTCCAGAGCCGAGCCGACTCCGGACAAATCTTCCGTCGCGTGCGCAATGACGCGAAAATTGATATGATGAATCATTTTATGAATCATTTTCCTCTGTTCATGTGTGAGCGAAGGCTTGGTCTGTTCTTTTCAGAACCGTTTCCGCGGACCGCTAAACCTCTGCCTTTCTTGCCGGCGCTTGTCAGGCCGCGCTGTGCTCTGCCGCGGTTTGCGGGGTTGCAGATCCAGTTGAGGTGTTTGTCACTCTGAATGACAGGGTGGCTGGGGTCAACGAGAATAACTTCGTACCACTTGAATTTACCATCTTGGGCGACCCAGTAGGAGTTCAAGACTTCCATGTTCGGGTATTTACGTCCGGCGCGTTCTTCACAGATTCTCTGGATACTCTTTCCGGCGGTGATTTTTCTCATACCCATGTTGTGAGTACGTCTTCCGCGAATGTATCTGGGGAGTCTGAGGCCGCCGCGTCTGACTTTGACACGCGTGATAATGATGCCCTGCTTGGCTTTGTAGCCGAGGGATCTGGCGCGGTCGATTCTGGTCGGTTTGTCAATTCTGGTGACGGAGCCTTCCTTTCTCCATTTCTGGAGGCGTTCCCATCTGAGTTCGTCAACGTAGGTCTCTTCAGGTTTTTTCCATGCGTCTCTGACGTATGCGTAATAAGATTTTACCATTTTGTTTCACCTAAATAAATTTGGTTTCACGGTTCAGCCGCCGCTTTCGGCAGCCACATTCCAACGGGACGTATCCCGAAATGAAACATGGGACATAACAGTTCATTGCATTTAAAGGTTTGTCAAGGAAAAATAAAAAACAAGATATAAACAAAAAGCAAAACAAATGCGGAAAACAAAGCATACACGGAAAACAAGACATCGGAAAACAAGACATCGGAAAACAAACATAAACGAAAAACAAAACATATAAAAGCCGCCGGTGCGTAACGGGGGGTTATATGACTCCTCTCAATCCGGCCGTTTCAGGCTCGCCGATTTCGCTCCCTTTGAAAACAATTGTCGTTGAACTTGACCAAAACGGTTTTCGGTCAAACAAAGAAATCAGCGCCGCCGCTTTAAAAACCGCCGGCGATATCCTTAAAGAACTCAATATCAACGAAGAGACGGCGCTTCTTTTTTTCAGAGGCGACCCGATTCCGTTTGATGAGAAAATCGGTGACATCGGCATTGAAAACATCCGGGACGGCGATTTCAAAGTTTTGAAAGTCATCTTTGATTGAATTATCAATTAAAACATCATTGTCAAGGGCCATTTACCCCTTCCTCTTCATCAGTGGGATTGATGTAGATGTATCTGTTTTTTTCATGTCGTCTTGACCGGAAACCGAGCATCCAATCGAATTTATGGTAAACATAATACCCGTGGCTTATAAAAAAAATAACATTAGCCATCCCATACAAAGCTGGCAAAATAGATATGCCCGCTGACCTGTCCCCGAAAATGAGAGCATAAATAATTATAGATAACCATGAGATTAAAATCACATATCGTTCGCGTTTGAATAATTTGTGTGTAAAAAAATTAAGTCCTTTTTTGAAATAAATTTTTGTCAATACAAAAACGATGATAAACGCTGATGTGGAGAAATATAGAACTGCTATTAATGCTTGTATACCTTCGTGCAAAGAGGATCCGTGCACGTTTGGAAAAATGAGCCAGCAACCGATCAACATAAGCATTGTCCCGACCGCCCAAGCCGCCGTTGGCACATATACTCGCCTATAAATAGTTACTTCGGCATCTTCTGTATTTTGTTCCATAAATTATTTAAGGTGTTTTGAATATATAATCTGACCTATGCAGTCACTGTATGTCGAAAAAAAGAAGTGAAGGATGTTTGAAACATCCTTTCGTTTATTATTATCTTTTCGGGCGTTTTCATCTGCTACTTTTATAGCTCGCGACATCCATTATGACCGTTACAGGTGTTTTGATTGAATTTTGATTGATGAAATGATTGAATTTATTTTTGATTGGATGATGTAATTACACAGAATAATAATGGAGTAATACAAAGTAATATCTGAGTAAAAACTGTTTGAAATGCAAAACAGTTAAAAATGTAAATAGCGTTTCGGAATAACTACAGAAAATCTCTGATATTGGGTTTGATTTAATAATGACCGAAATAAAACAAAGACCTGAAAAGCTTCTTTTCGTCTACGGCGTTGACGGCCTTTTGGAAAACAAAATCTCTCTTTTTTTGAAAAGAAATTTAACGCCATCGAAAGTAGAGTGTCCTCTCTACCGCTTGATCCATACAGCGTCAGGCTTAGACCCCGAATTCGTTGAACTGATGAAGAAAAACGATATCGGATATGAGCTCTTATACCGCAACGAGTTCATCAAAAAGTACGAATGTTTTGAAATTTTCGGAAAATTCCAAATCAGGGAAGTGACCTACCCGACTGTTTGCATTGTCGTCGGCCATGAAAAAGAAGAGCGCGAAATTTACGAGCTCATCCAATCCCGCTATTTTAACAAATGCGATTCCCTTTCTTGTTTTGAAAAAGTTTTGGAACGCAAACACCTTCTGTTCCAAGAGGTCGGCCCCGATGAATTCAAACGGATCAGCTGTCCCGGTTATAAATCAGACGACGATGAAACGGACGAAAAAGAAGAAAAGAAGCAGAAGATTGAAAACGCTCAAAAGAAAATCGCCGACATGGAAGATGAAATTAAAAAACAGGCTGAGTAAACGCTAGCTGAGAAAAGCAGGCTGAGAAAAGCAGGCTGAGTAAAAACAATCAATCAGAGTAAAAAACGGCTGATTTATGTTAAAACAGCCCGTCCTCTTTCTTTTTATAAAAATTTAAAAATAAAAAATGAATCGATACATTCATTTCTTTTTTCGAGCGCCGATGTTCACTTTTACGGGTTCTGAAACGCTGCCGTCCTCATCATCGTCTTCCCCGTCGTCCGTCATGTCGATCGTTACGATTTTTTCGCTTTTGCGGGGCGGCTTTTCTTTTTCTGCCGGTTTTTTGGGCTCTTCTTCCTCTTCGCTTACTGTTCGGACGGCGGAGAAGTAGATGCCCGCGATTGCGATGATCACGGCGACGATGATGCTGTAAACGAAGTAGGCAGCATGGAAGACGTAGCCGCCTTCCGGCATTGTAATGGATAACACATAGCTGCCGGCGCTCCAAAACAGAAGCGTACCGGATAACGCGAACAGCATTTCTACAATCAGGTCCTGATAGTCTTTTTTGCTGTAAATGCGGTCAAATATTTGGCCGAGGATGTAGACGAAGACTGCGGCGGCATACCACAAAACCGTTCTTTTTATGAACAGCGAAAGCAGCGGAATGATGCCGTAGTAGCCGATGTTGCCGAAGTTGACGATTTTCCAAAGGTCAATGACGCCGGCTATCGTTCCGATGGTTAACAGGAGAATGGAAGTAATCGTTGTGACAAAAGACAATTGGTGCTCTTGGAACGAGTTTTTCAGGTTTGACCAACCGATTGCGATTTTTTCGTTAAGGGAATAGGCTCTTAAAATCATGTACATGCCGACAATAAAGAACGTTCCGATAATGGCAAGCTGAGGCTGGTTGGCAATCATCGCCATCGCGTAAATGATTAAAGCCAAACCGATGGGCACGAAAAACGTTTGAAGGAATTTCGGGTCTTTTAAGAAGTTTTTAATCATGTAGTATGTGCTTTCCAATCTTTCGCTCTGCATGACAACGATTCTTTGAACGGAATCTACTTTCACGCGGGACTGAACAATCGGAACCAGCGACTCGTCTTCTGCGCCGTCTGATACGAAAATGGCGCTTTTGACTTCCTGCATCGATAAAAACTCATCCAGCTGGTCGGCAATCTTTTTGTCGGAAATCGCGCCGACGTTTTTATCGCCGGCAAAAGAAACAATGTCTGCGTCAACGCCAAGCCGGCGCAGTTCATCAAGAATACGGATGCCGCCGAAAATCGTGTTCGTGTCCGAGTCTTCCGGGTCGACGGTCGCTAAACTGACCGCCGCGGCGACATTTGCCCCGCGTCCAACGACAGGCGTAATCACTTTCGCTTTTTCTCCGAGATCGTTGTCCCGGTCAATACAAATGACGAGCGTATCCATTTTTACAGTTCCCGTTGCGGATCCTTTTGATAAGTGTATAAAATGTGAAGTGTGAAGTGTGAAGTGTGAAGTGTGAAGTGTGAAGTGTGAAATGTGAAGTGTGAAATGTGATTTTACTATTCTTTAGTTTCCATTCTATTTATATTTAAATATCGGGTAAATCCGAGAAATACCGAATTTTTCCCGGGTTATCGGATGACAGGCGGCGGATTAGTTTTTCAGCGCACACCAGTTTCTTTTTCTTTAAATCGGTAACGTTTCTGTCATTAAAATCAAACCCTAACAGCGTTATCTTTTCAGCGCCAAACGCTTGTGCCAGAAAAACGCATCTGTCTCCATCCGTAAAGCCGCCGAAGTTGTACAATTCGGCCGGCGGCCGGCATTGGCACGTCGGAATAATCGTGCCGTTTTTTATTTTTTCAGCCAACAGCAGCAGATATTTTTGAATCAGCGCCGTGTTGTCTCCATGAGCGTGAATTAAAAGAAGAGCGCCGTTGCCGGCCGCTGCGATTTCTAAAATCGCGTCGCCCGGCTGCCTGCCGTCTAAATCCGTCATAATAATATCCGGCACTCGGCCTCGATTTAATAAAACGGCGGCGGCGCCGTCGGCTGCGATGATCGTGTCTTCTTGATTTTGTTTTTCCGAACACTGCATTTCTGAATTTTGTTTTTCCGAACACTGCATTTCTGAATTTTGTTTTTCCAAACACTGCTTTTCTAAACATTGTTTTTTCAAATACGCGTTCCATTCCTTTTCAAGAGACGGCGCATTGCCGCAAATCACAACAGACCGGCGACCGATTTTTGATTTCAATACCTGAAACGGTTCGACTGATGACGTTTCTCGATTGTCATCGAAGCCGCCGTTTTGAGTGGTGTCGCCTTTAATTTCTTTGATTCGCTCAGACAGCCAAAGGGCAGCCTTCTCATCCTTTTCCTGTGAAAAGCCGAATCGGTTTATTATTTCTAAATACAGCGGTTCCCATTTTTCAAAATCCATCTCAATTCTCCTGCTTGCTCGGTTGGTTCCTTTTATTAATTGAATTCAAATTAATTAATATATCCTCTGACGAGCCAAAAAACTCTGTCAAGCTAAAATAATAAATGAGTCTGAATTGAAGCCTGTTTTTATTGTTTTTTCATCAGATTGCCACGCCCGCTCTTTGTATTGTCTTTTTGAGAACAACTGCCGCGCGCCTCGCGCCGCGCGCCATGCGTTCTGAAATTGTTGCCTCATTTATATTTCAGTCCTTTCCAAAGTCATGCCATCTCGATTCAAAAGTCATCAGGCGGTCATTTTTCGACGATGGCGGCGACAGCAACTGTTTTAATCCTCTTGTGTCTGATTTAACCTGCATTTTGAGTTCCGTCAGCGAAACATTAATAATCACTTCAATTTTATAAGCCGTATTTACACTGTGATACTGTGATACACTGTGAAAGTGAATATGAAGTGAATATGAAGTGAATATGAAGTGAATATGAAGTGAATATGTAAAGAGGGTCATTCAAATGTCAAAGATTAAAGTTGGTGTTTTGGGCGCCACCGGCAATGTCGGGCAGCGTTTTATTCAGTCATTGGAAAACCACCCGTGGTTTGAAATTTCAGCTTTGGCGGCGTCTGAGAGAAGCGCCGGCAAGCCGTATGCCGAGGTTGCCGATTGGAAGCTCGGTATGGAGATTCCCGAGTCTGTCGCGGATATTGAAGTTGTGACGACCGATCCGAAAAAGATTGACGCTGATGTCGTTTTTTCGGCTTTGCCTTCTGATTTGGCGCTGACGGCCGAGCCGGCTTTCGCGCGGGAAGGGTTTGTCGTTGCCAGCAACGCTTCTGCGTTTCGTATGGAAAAAGATATACCGCTGTCGATTCCAGAGGTTAATCCCGAGCATTTGGGTTTGATTGACATTCAGAAAAAGAATCGCAAGTGGGACGGCTGTATTATTACAAATCCGAACTGTTCCGCCATTATGATGGCCGTTACTTTAAAACCGCTGCTTCAATTCGGTCTTGAATCCATCAACATCGCGACGATGCAGGCTATTTCCGGCGCCGGCTACAGCGGCGTTTACGCCATGTCCATTTATGACAATATCGTGCCGTATATCAGTGAAGAAGAAGAAAAGATTCAAACCGAAACGCTGAAGATTTTCGGCGACTTCGATGGCTCGGAAATAAAGGACGCGAACTTTAAGGTCAGCGCTTCTTGTCACCGCGTTCCCGTGATTGACGGCCACACCGAAGCGATATGGGCAACGATGAAATCCAACCCGACGCCCGAAGAAGTCCGCGAGGCTTTCTTGAAATTCGACCCCGGCCTTTCTCACCTCCCGACCGAACCGAAGCACCCGATTATCGTTCGCGACGAACAAGACCGGCCGCAACCGAGACTTGACCGCGACATGGGCAAAGGCATGAGCGTTTCCGTCGGCAGAATTCGAGAAGGCATCCGTTACGTCGCGCTCGGTCACAACACGGTGAGAGGGGCAGCGGGCGCCAGCGTTTTGAACGTCGAGCTTCTCAAAGAAAAAGGATACCTCTAAACATTCTTTTTGTTTTTTATCTGGTATTTCTCTTGTTTTGTTCTGCAAAAAACATAAAACCGAGGATAAAAAACATACAAAAAACATAAAACCGAGCAGGTAAAAAACATACAAAAAATATACAACCACCTCCATTTTTGGATTTGGGCGATGCGAAGCAGCGCACAAATACGAAAATGGAGATTTCTGCTAAAAAATAAAGAGAAAAAATATACAGCATTTTTTTCTTGTTTTTTTCTTGTTTTGTTTCTCTCCATCTTGCTTTTTTCAAAAAAATTACAGTTTGTTATTTCTATTTTATTTTTAGTAGAAATCTCCATTTTCGGATTTGTGCGCTGCTTCGCATCGCCCAACTCCGAAAAAGGAGGTGGTTTAATGTCTTTTGTTTGTTTTTATCTGTCCGGTTTAATGTCTTTTGTTTGTTTGTCAGCCCATTAGTTTGTCAGCCAATTGGTTTGTCATCCCATTGGTTTGTCATCCCATTGGTTTGTCAGCCCATTGGTTTGTCAGCCCATCGGTTTGTCAGCCCATTGGTTTGTCAGCCCATTGGTTTGTCAGCCCATTGGTTTGTCATCCCATTGGTTTGTCAGCCCATTGGTTTGTCAGCCCATTGGTTTGTCAGCCCATTGGTTTGTCAGCCCATTGGTTTGTCAACCCATCGTCAAAAACGTTTAATCAAAAAAGAAGCGGGTTAACCAAAAAAAGAATTGTTTAATCCAAAAAAAGAAACGGGTTAACTATTGAAAAGGAATTTTTCAACGAAAAAAGAAACGGGAAAAGAAACGGGAAAAGAAACGGGAAAAGAAACGGAAGATGTCTTTTAAAAATCAAAATATCAAAGACATATCCGCTTCAAAACCGATGACGGCATACCCGAGGTCAAAGGCGGTCAGAACGCCGGGGTGGAGTTCGCCAAAGACGCCGGCTTTTTGGCCGCCGATGTATATGTCGGCGGCTCTTCCGGGGAGGAAGGCGGGGTCATCGGATTCTTTGAGTTCGTAATCGGTTGACAGTTCTCGCATGAGCGCGTCGGCGACTTCGGCCATTTCTGTGAAGTTGGCGGCGTGGTGAATGGAAACGGCGGCGATTTTTTGTTTGTTCTTTTGGAGGATTGCGGTTTCGCCGACTTCAAATATTTTTTGCGGCAATTCGCGGTGGCGGTTGAGCGCTAATATTTCCAAGAGGCCGGGGAGAAGCGTTGTCCTGAGCATTGTTTGGTCTTCACTGATCGGGTGAAGGACATATGTTACGTCATCCGTTACCGGGCGGCGCATGTTTTCAAAATGGATTTTTTCACTGGTCAGCGTGAACGGCATGACTTGGCTGTAGCCGAGTCCGGTCATCGCTTCGCAGGCCGCAAGTCTGGCGATTGAGAGGGGGTGCGATTTGCCGGCGGTGTATGTTTCAGGAAGTGCTGCCGGAATGTTCGCGTAGCCGATGCCGATTGCTGCGTCTTCGATGATGTCGAATTTGTGCAAGATGTCCGCGCGGTAAGCGGGAACAGAAACGCCGAAGGTCACGGGGTCGGGGCTTTTGGAAATGATTTCAGCGCCGATGCCCATTTTCGCAAGCGCTTGAATAACGTTTTCGGATGTCATCTTAAAGCCGAGGTGAGATTCGATTTCGTCTTGAGTGATGGTGTGGGAGGATGGCGCCAGATTCGGTAAAATCGTTTCTTTGCCGTTTCCGCTGTTTTCGCCGTTTTCATCGTTTCCGCTGTTTCCACCGTTTTTGCTGTTTCCACCGTTTTTGCTGTTTCCGCTGTTTTCGCCGTCGATAATCCTGACGGCTTCAATGATTCCGCCGCGTTCGGCGAGCGCGGTCACGACGATGTTTAAGGCGGTGTAAACTTCTTTGCTCGTGCCGGTTACGTCAATCAATAATTCTTTTGTGGATTCTGTTACAGACGTTAATGTACCGTTGATGATTGGCGGGAATGACAAAATGTTTCCGTCAGCGTCTTTAATGATTGGGTAGCGGGGCATGTCTTTGACGAGATGGGCGTATTTGATGCCTTTGGCGTGTTTTTCAAGTATTTCCGCCATCGTCATTTTTTCGGTGTGGTCAAGCGGGACAAAAGCGAAATCGGGGGATTCGGTCATGTAGGTGAACGGCCCGGTAATGCCTGCCATGTCGTGAACGCCGATGGATACTTTTTTACGGCCGCGGCCGAGCGCCCAGTGCAAGTCTTCCTGTAAGTCCATGAGTGATTTGATTGACGAAGACGTGAATGTCAGGCCGCGGACAACGGCGCAGCCGAGGACGGGACGAACGTCTTTGACATCTTTTTGAATCGTAATTGTTGTTTGCGGCGGCTTGACGTCATATTTTTTAAGCCCGGGGTCCGTGCCGAAAAAGGCTTTCATGGCGCGGGATACGCCCTCAACGCTGTAGAGGTCGGGGCGGTTTGGGAAGAATTCGATGTCAATCGTTTCCTCTTCCACGCGTTCCACTTCGGCGCCGATCATCGACACGTTGTCGATGATTTTCTGGCGGTCAATGCCGGAGAGCATCTCCAAATCCTTTGAATCAATTGTAATAACAGGCATAATTTATCGATGAATAAGCGCATTAATGATAGAGTTTTCAATTTGAATATTGAATGATAAATAAATTGTAAGGTATTGATGAATTTAAAATGATAAATTTAGAATATTTAGAATATTGAATGAAGTAAAGTATTAAACTTTCTTTGGTATATGAATTATTCCGTTCTCCTTCCGCCCTTTTCATATTCTTTTCATATTTTTTTCATATTCTTTTCATATTCCTTTTCTTTCTCTTTTCCGTCTCTTTTCATCTTGCTTTTTTCAAAAAAAATACGGTTTATTATTTCTCGTTATTTTTGGCAGAAATCTCCATTTTCGAATTTGTGCGCTGCTTCGCATCGCCCAACTCCGAAAATGGAGGTGGTTATATGTTTTTTGTTTGTTTATATCGTGTTTTGTCTCTTTTCATTGTGTTTTGTCTCTTTTCATTGTGTTTTGTTTGTTTTCATCTTGTTTTGTCTCTTTTCATCCGTTTTCTTTCTCTTCTTCTCATCCTTTTTCTTTCTCTTCTTATCATTGTTTGGTTTTCTGCAACCGTTGGTTTTTTATAGAACATTAATCAGTTATTTGTTAGATTTCTTTGTGAAATTTTGGCTGTTTTTGGTTTCAAAACAGCTCGATGCATCTTGAAAATGTATCACTTTTATCTCTTATTACACTATCCATTACACTATCAAACACTATCAATTATCCGACATTATCAACTTCATTCAGGAGATTTATTATGGCAAAAACAGGACCGATTATTGTTTTAGATCCGGGGAAAGAACAAACGAAAGGGAACGAAGCGCTTTTCATGAACATTGCGTCTGCCAGAGCGGTCGCCAGTTTGGTTCAGAGCACGCTTGGGCCCAAGGGCATGGACAAAATGCTCATTGACAAATTGGGCAATGTCAATATGACGAACGACGGCGTTAATATCTTAAAAGACATCGGCATTGAAAATCCGGCGGCGAAGATGGTTGTCGAAGTTGCTCGTTCTATGGAAACGACTGCCGGCGACGGCACGACCAGCTCGGTTATTCTCGCGGCGGCGCTTTTGGACAAAGCCGAAAAGCTTGTCAAGAAGGGTATTCACCCGACGATGATTGCCAACGGGTTTCGGATGGCTGAAGAAAAGGCGCTTGTGCTTTTGAACGAAAGCGCTATCTGCGTCACCGCGGAAAATCAAGGAAAGATTCTCAGGCAGGTGGCTGTCACCTCGATTACCGGAAAAGCGCCCGACTCTCAAAAAGAATTATTGGCAGACATCTGTGTCAAAGCGGCCGAAGTTGTCGAGGACGACGGATTCGTTGACGTCAGAACCAAAATCATTCGTGTTGTTGAGCTTCAAAAGAGAATTGAAGAAACAGAAGTCGTTGAAGGCATCGCTCTCAACGCGGGCGCATTGAGCCGCAAAGCGCCGCTGGTTGTCAAGAACCCGAAAATCGCTCTTTTAGATATTGAAATCACAGCCGGCAAAACAAAGACCGGCTCCGTTATGGTTGTCAGCTCTCCCGAGGAGCGCCAAAAGTTAATCGACAACGAGAGGCAGACAGTTCTTGAAGTCACTCAAAGAATCATTGACACGGGCGCAACCGTCGTTTTCACAACAAAGGCAGTCAAGCCGCACGTTTTGGAAGTCTTTGACAAACACAATATTTTCGTTTCCCGCCCGATTGAAGAAAAGACCATTGAAAACATTTCTTACGCAACAGGCGCCCGTATTGTGAGAAATCCCAAAGAAATCTCAGAGGCCGACCTCGGCGAAGCCGGTCTTTTAGAATGCATTGCACATAACAACAGCGGAAAAACATTTGTCCGCGACGGTAAAAACTCAAAAGTCGCCACAATCGTTGTCCGCGGCGAAACACTCCAGCACGCCGACAGCGTTGACACGGCCATCGACGACGCTCTTTGGGTCATCAAATCCGTCATCGAAGACGGCAAAGTTGTTGCCGGCGGCGGCGCGGCGGAATCGGAATTGTGTAAAGGCCTTCGCGCATACGCGACAACCGTCAGCGGCTACGAACAGCACGTGATTTCCGCGTTTGCCGACGCCCTTGAAGAAATCCCGAAAACGCTTATCAAAAACGCGGGCCTTGACGTCATCGACTTGTCATTGGCGCTGCGTGCCGAGCACACGAAAAACAAAAATGCCGGCATCAACGTGTTCACCGGAAAAATAACAGACATGGCCGAGGCCGGCGTCGTTGACACCTTCCGTTTAAAGCAGAACATGATCAAAGCGGCAACCGAAGCGGCAGTCATGATCCTCAAAATCGATGACATGCTCCGCGCGACTCACAAGGCTCAGATTCCGAACGCGCCGCCGCAACATTTGGCAGCTTCGTACAACGGAATGGCGCCGCCGCAGATGAATGAACGCAGATGAATGAACGCGATGAACGCCGATAATTCATTTTCATAATTCAAACGGGAGTTTGTATCTCCCGTTTTTTGTTTTCTTTTTTTTGTTTCGATTTTGCTTTGCTTTCGTTTTTGCTTTGCTTTCGTTTTCGCTTTGCTTTCGTTTTTGTTTTTGTTTTGCTTTCGTTTTTGTTTTGCTTTCGTTTTTGCTTTTGCTTTCGTTTTCTCATCAATTTTATCAGTACACTCATTTCATCAGTATAGATTTCAATAAACAGGCAACAGCATCAGCATCAGCAAATAATGATAATAGCCGTTCATTCCGATTCCGTTCTTCGCTGCGCTCAGACCGGAATTCGTAATGAACGGTCGGTTTTAGGGATTAAAAGAGACGAAAAAATGAAACACCAATTCATTCGTTTTATTCAAAACCTGAACGCCGCTTTTCTAAAAACCTGAAAGATAAGTTTCGGGAAAAGGGGCGTTCCCTTTTCTTATTATGTTGAAGAAAGGGGTGTTTCATTTTTTTATTCATCGAAAGTTCAAGTACGACCGCAATTTCGGATTTCGGAAGCGAAGCGGACGAAAGACGAAAATGCGGCGCACGACTATTTTTTAAAAAATGTCTTCTATAGTCTTTAAACACTTTAAAAGCACTATAAAATATGAAAAATAATATCGAATGATATCGAATACAAAAAAGAACAATACAAAAAGAACAATAAAGAAAAAAGTCGAAACCGGATTTCCCGATTTCGTTTCATTCGTTTATTTTTATTTTAATTTTAACTAGAAAAGTCATTAAATTCTGTCGAGGTTGACGACACTGACACTTTCCGCTTCGGGGATTGTGTTTAACGCGTCTTCGACGGGCTCAATGCCGCCTTCATCGTCTTTTACGATGACGGTAACCATTAATGCTTTCAAACCGAAAGCAATGGGTTCCTCACGAATTTCGCCGTTAATTTTTCCGCATGCGGGCATGACTTCTTTGATTTTTTCTTTTAACATGTTCAAATCAGTGTCCGCTTCTGCGGGCATGACTTTGATTGTTGCTGCAACACCGCTCATAATTTTCACCTTGTTATTCGTATTTCTTCAAAATTTCGTTCATATGTGGGCTGTTTTTTCGCTCTTTTCTCTTTGCTCTTCGCTCAGGGGCCGACGAATCCGCATTTCGGGCATTCGTAGGTGTTCGCGAGCGTACGGCAACTTTGGCATCTTCCGATTCCTTCGCCGCATTTCGGGCAGGGGAATCTGACGCTGCCGTCTTCAACGAGGTTGATGCCGCAGGTTGTACAGTTATCGACTTTAATCATAAATCCTTCTCCTGTAAAATTGATACATAATTGATACATGATACATAATAGATTAGTTCATAAATTGTTCATGAATTGTTCATAAATTAGTTCATAAATTAGTTCATAAATTAGTTCATGAATTAGTTCGTAAGCTAATTTAATTGATTCTTAGAATTCAAACGAGCGCCAAAAAAAGCATCGCATTCTGAATATCCTCAAGATTGTCTTTGAAAAGAGTATCTTATGATTTAAAGTTTATTGCAGAAATACCCTTTTTTTCCAAACAAAAGTAAAACAAACGGCGGGCTAAATTTTTAATAGTTGTATTTTCTATTCCTTTACAATTCATTTTCAATTCGCCATTTTAATTGAATTTAAATTATCTTAAATTTTCTTAATTATCTTAATTATCTTAATTTTCTTAAATTATCTTAAATTTTCCAAAAAAAGCCATTTCATTCCGATGTCGGTTTTCCAATATTTCAGGTGGTGTTTCTCATCGCGCCGAACAAAGCTTCTTCCGGTCCCAAAAGATTTTCAGCACGGATATCTCAAAATAATTATTTGAAAACGCTCATTTTGTCGGTACTTCTGGCGTTCTTTCTCGTCTTTGCGGTTTTCGGCATGTACGGCTTGATTTCCGGTAAGACGATTTCATCCTTTATTCCGCTTGCGTTGGTTTTCTTGATCTTTGCTATTCTTTTCGTTATCGGCTATGAATTCTTTAATTCCCGTCTCGCCCGTAAATCCGCCGCGCTTTTGGTCGGATTTTTGGCGGCTTTCGTTGTCACGGTTCTGATTCTGGCTCTCGTCGAATTTGCGGTCATGGCAGCGGCCGGCGATATTTTTGTCATCGGCTGGGAGAAATTCGTAATCGCCGTTGCTTTTGGTATTATTGTGTCCGTTATTATTTTGAAATACGCCGAAAATTTCTGATCGGCGGCTTTCTCTATTTTTGATTTTCTATTTTCGACTTTTTCTTTTTTTTGTTTCTCCTAATTGTTTGCCTTTGCCTTTGCCTGCTTCTGCTTGCCTTTGTCTGCTTCTGCCATGTCCTTGTCTGTTCTTACCTGCCCTTGCCACCTGCCACCAACCACCAGCAACTGTCAATAAGTACTTCCTACATGCATCTGCTTTTTTTTGTAACAGCCGTTCGCTTCGCGAACGTGGCACAGCTACCGCCACTGCTGTCACCTCCACTACTGCTGCCACCTCCACTACTGCTGCCACCTCCACTGCTGCCACCTCCACTGCCCTTGCCCCTCCTCTGCTCCTCCTCTGCCTATCTTTGCTTGCCTCTGCCTGCTTCTGTTTTGTTTCTATCTTTGTATTATATTTGGTATGATATGTTCTAAATTCACGCTGAGAAATACACACTATCTTTTGGTTAGTGTTTCACTTGTTTCTGTTTATTTTTCACTGATGTGCTATTTCTGAGAAACATTTATATACACGGTGTTACTTTTACCCATTATTCAACCATTACTCTTAAATTAGGATGAAAAACATGTATAACAAAAAGAAAGCTGATGTTCGCCGCGATGAAGAATTCGCGGAAGAGCCTGTTTCTTCGGCGGACTTCATGCCGGACTGCAGTTTTTGCGAGGACGGCGAGGACGGCGAGGGCGGTGCAGACAGAGGTTTGGACGGCGAGTTTGATTCGGGAAGCGTTTCCGAAAACGCCGTCTTAATGAAGAAGGTCGAAGACCTGACTTCCGCTTATCTGACTCTTGCTGCGGATTTTGAAAATTACAAGAAACGCAACGCTAAGCATATCGAAAGTGTTAAAAAATTTGCAGCTGAACCTTTGATGAAAGATTTGGCGGAAGTTGCCGACAATTTTGAACGCGCGCTCGCGTCGGCAAACAGCGGCGGGACGGAAAAAGACTCTCTTATGGAGGGTATTAAAAACACGCACCGTCAATTCGTTACCTTTCTGGAATCCCACGGGCTGACCAAGATTCCGTCGGAAATCGGAACCGAATTTGACCCGCATCTTCACGAAGCCGCCGCGCAAGTTCAGACGAATGAACACCCGGAAGAGACCATCTTAGCTGTTCACAAGCCGGGGTATATGCTGCACGGCAAAGTCATCAGGCCGGCAACCGTTACAATTTCCGTTTCAGGAGATGACGCTTGATTCCATGTGAATGTTTATCGACTGTTCAACGACTGTTCAATGACTGTTCAATGACTGTTCAATGACTGTTCAACGACTGTTCAATGAATGTCAATGTGAATGTTCAATAAATGATTAAATTTCAATTACGTTTCAATTACGTTTCAATTATATTTCAATAATGTTTCAATTATATTTCTTACTTAATTATAACCTACTAGATTAAAACAAACTGAAAACAAAATTAAAACTGTTTCAAACAAGGTGAATAAAAATGTCAAAAATCTTAGGTATTGACCTCGGTACAACCAACTCTTGTGTAGCGATCATGGAAGGAAGCGAACCCGCCGTTCTTCCCAATGCGGAAGGCGGAAGAACGACACCTTCAGTTGTCGGCTTTTCCAAGAAGGGCGAAAAGCTCGTCGGGCAAATCGCAAAGAGGCAAGCGGTTTCGAACTCCAAAAATACTGTGCAGTCCATTAAAAGACATATGGGGGACGCGAACTACAAAGTCACTTTAAGCGACAAGGGATACACGCCGCAGGAAATTTCCGCCATGATTCTTCAGAAGCTGAAGGCGGACGCTGAGGCTTATCTTGGTGAAACCATTACAGAGGCCGTTATTACAGTTCCCGCGTATTTCAACGACGCTCAAAGACAGGCGACAAAGGACGCCGGAACGATTGCGGGTTTGGAAGTCTTAAGAATCATCAACGAGCCGACGGCTGCCGCTTTAGCATACGGCCTTGACAAAGAGGAAGGCAGCAAGGACCAGAAGATTTTGGTTTACGACTTGGGCGGCGGTACGTTTGACGTTTCCATTTTGGAAATCGGCGACGGCATCTTTGAAGTTTTGTCCACCAGCGGCGACACGCGCCTTGGCGGTGACGACTTTGACAACAGAATCGTTGACCATTTGGTTGCCAAATTCAAAGAATCCCACGGCACCGACCTTTCCAAAGACTTGGCCGCTCTCCAGCGTTTGAAGGATGCCGCCGAAAAAGCAAAGATCGAACTTTCCGGCGTGACCAACACCAACATCAACTTACCGTTTATCGCGCTCGGTCCCGACGGCGACCAGCTTCACATGGACATCGATTTGACCCGCGCGCAATTTGAAAAGATGACTCAGGACCTTTTGGACAAAACGTTGGCATCCATGCGTCAGGCACTGAGCGATGCCAAATTGGAGATTGAGAAAATCGACAAAGTCATTTTAATCGGCGGCTCGACAAGAATGCCGGCGGTCGTTGACCTGATTGAAAAATTCACGCAGAAGAAGCCTTACAAGAACATCAATCCCGACGAAGCCGTTGCAATCGGCGCTGCCATTCAGGCAGGTGTCTTGTCAGGCGACATCAAAGACATCCTTTTGTTGGACGTCATCCCGCTGACACTCGGCATTGAGACGCTCGGCGGCGTTTCCACGCCTCTGATTGAGAGAAACACAACAATTCCGACCAAAAAGAGCCAAATCTTCTCCACCGCCGCGAATAATCAAACCTCTGTTGAAATCCATGTTCTTCAGGGCGAGCGCAGTGTCGCTTCCGGCAACAAAACGCTTGGCAGATTCATTTTAGACGGCATCCCGCCGGCGCCCCGCGGCGTCCCTCAAGTTGAGGTGACGTTTGACATCGACGCCAACGGTATCCTTCACGTTGACGCCAAAGACCTCGGCACCGGCAAGAAGCAGTCCATCACGATTCAAAAGCCGGGCGGTTTGTCCGATGAAGAAATCGAGCGCATGGTCAAAGACGCGGAACTCCACGCCGAAGAGGACAAGAAGAAGAAGGAAGAAATCGAAATCCGCAACAACGCCGACTCACTCTTAAACGCCGCCGAAAAAGCGGTTTCTCAAATCACGGACGACCTCGGCATTACGCCCGACCAAAAAGCCGCCGCCGAAAAAGCGATGGCTGAGTTAAAGGCCGCTCTTGAGGGAACGGACACAGACGCCATCAAAGTCAAGTCCGAAGCGTTAGAAACAGCCATCTACCCGATATCCGAAGCCATGTACAGAAAAGCCTCAGATGCTTATCAAGCCGCTTCCGACGCCGGCGCTGCATCCGATTCCGGCTCAGCTTCCGATTCCGGTGCTGCTTCCGACTTCGGCGGTGCTTCCGACTTCGGCGCCGCCGATGACATCAACGCGACAGACGCTGAATTTGAGGAAAACAAAAAGGAGTAAGACAATTATAAACATTTAAAAAATTTAGACAATTATGGCCGTCCTTTTCGAATTTCGGCCAATTCTCAAACTTATTCGGCGCTACAAAATCGATAAAGCCGGTCTTTGAAAACCCAACACTAAAAAAGAAATCAAGCAATCGCGTTTCGTGTCAGACATGTGTCAGTCACCCTGTCTAAACAAAATCTGATACGAAATCGATGCCGGACTTTAGACCGTCCGTTTCTCAAACGGCGCCGGATAACAACAAGAAAAACGAACCACCCGCAAAAAAACGAATCACCCACAAAAACAGACACACAAAAAACAAACCACACCTATATCCACCAAAATACGAAGAACACCGCCGAACGAAGTTCCGGCGGGGGTTTTTCCATTGAGGGATTGCCATTGCAGGTTTGCCATTGCAGGTTTGCCATTGCAGGTTTGCCATTGCAGGTTTACCATTGCAGGTTTGCCATTGCAGGTTTGCCAATAAATCCTTTGTTCCGTTCATGTTCCGCTGTTCATAATTATTTCCGAATTGCGAATCGGATATGTTTTTATCGGATGTTTTATTAATCTGATGTTTTATTAAACACAATTCAATTTTCAATTTCAAATTTAATCTCAATAAATTTCCCAATTAATCGTCTTATTTACTGTCATTAATCATTGCTTTCATCAACCATTATCATCAGTCATTTTCAAGAGTCATTTTCATCGATCATTACCATCAATCAATATGATCATTATTCTCACAATCATCACTTACAAAGGGTTTTCATGACGACAAAAAAAGATTATTATGAAATTCTCGGCGTCACGAGAGAGGCATCGGATGAAGAAATCAAAAAGAGCTACCGTAAGCTTGCCATGCAGTACCATCCGGACAAAAACGATGCTCCCGACGCGGAGGAAAAGTTTAAGGAGATTTCTGAAGCTTACGCTGTCCTTTCCGACCCTGAAAAGCGCGCTTCTTACGACCAATTCGGCCATGCCGGCTTTGACAGCCGCTATACGCAGGAAGATATTTTCAGAGATTTCAATATCAACGATATCCTCGGCGACCTTTTCGGCAACATTTTCGGCGGCGGAGCCGGTGGTGGCCGCAACAGAGGGCCGCAGCGCGGCGCTGACCTCCAATACGAACTTCGCCTGACTTTTATGGAAGCTTATCTCGGAAAGACGGTTGAGATTGTCGTTCCGAAAGTTATTATGTGCGATACGTGTGCCGGCACGGGCGCAAAACCCGGCACGACGGTGCAGTCCTGCGCTCAATGCCGCGGAAGCGGTATCGCTGCCAAAACTGTTCAAACACCGTTCGGTAACATGATTTCCCAATCCGCGTGCCCGACTTGCCGCGGTAACGGAAAGACGATTTCAACGCCCTGCCCGAAGTGTTCCGGCAAGGGCAAAGTCAATTCCACAAAGAAAATTTCGGTCACCGTTCCTGCCGGCGCCGACACAGGAATGCGCTTGCGCTTCCCCGGCGAAGGTAATGCCGGCGACCCCGGCGCTGTTTCCGGTGACCTTTACGTGTATGTCCGCGTCTCGCCCGACAGCTCTTTCGTCCGCGACGGCGACAACGTTTATCTCTCCATTGATTTGAACTTCGTGCAGGCGGCGCTCGGCACAGACGTCATCGTCAAAACGCTTGGCGGCGATGTGACAATGACCGTTCCCGAAGGCACGCAAACCGGAAGCACCTTCCGCTTGAGAGGCAAAGGTTTCCCGCGCGTGAACAGCAAAACCACAGGCGACCAATTCGTCACCGTCAATCTGGTCACGCCGAATAAGCTTTCCGGCGAGCAGCGCAAGCTTTTGGAAGACTTCGCCAAATCCTCAGGCTTTGAAGCGGTCGTCAAGGCCGGCGACAAAAAGAAAGGAAAAAAAGAGGGTAAGGGCGGTTTTTTCGATAAAATGAAAGACGCGTTTTAATATTTTTTTTCTCTCATCGCCGTTCTCTGTTTTCAGTGGCGATGGGAGGTTTTACGTTTTAATTTTGCGATTTTGATTTAGCGATTTTGATTTAGCGATTTTGATTTAGCGATTTTGATTTAGCGATTTTGATTTAGCGATTTTGATTTAACGATTTTGATTTAGCGATTTTGATTTTGCGATTTTGATTTAGCGATTTTGATTTAGCGTTTTTGATTTTGCTTTCGTTTCCCTTTCTTATCATAATCTGTTGTTCCGTTTTTTGAAGATAGGGATGTTTCTTTTTTGGTTTTCATCAGAAAGTTCAAGTACGACCGCAATTTCGGATTTCGGGAGCGTAGCGGACGAAAGACGAAAATGCGGCGCACGACTTATTCTCATCAATTTTATCGGTACATACTTTTCATCAGTACAGATAACAATAAACAGGCAACAGCATCAGCAAATAATGACAATAAACAGGCAACAGCATCAGCAAATAATGACAATAAACAGGCAACAGCATCAGCAAATATTGAAAATAGCCGTTCATTCCGATTCCGTTCTTCGCTGCGCTCAGACCGGAATTCGTAATGAACGGTCGGTTTTTGGGGTTAAAAGAGAAGAAAAAATGAAACACCAATTCATTCATTATATTCAAAACCTGAACGCCCCTTTTCCAAAAACCTGAAAGATAAGTTTCGGGAAAAGGAGCGTTCCCTTTTCTTATTTTATTGAAGAAAGGGGTGTTTCATTTTTTTTATTCATCGAAAGTTCAAGTACGACCGCAATTTCGGATTTCGGGTGCGAAGCGGACGAAAGACGAAAATGCGGCGCGCGACTTATTCTCATCATAATCTGTTGTTCTGTTTTTCGTTATCCATTTTTTTTCGTGACCGTATTCTCACCGTCACCGCGGTCGGTTTACGAATTTTGCCACCGATAAATTTCTTCCGATTTTAAGTGATTCTGCCACAGCTTCACATTTCGTTCTGAGCAAAAAGATGACGGCGCCGAAGTTTTCATCGGACAGGCTTTCGTAATTGGCCATTCCCTTGCTGATAATCAGTGTTGCTTCTTCTATGGCCGTTAACGTTTCGGGCGGCAGTTCTTTTATGCAGACGCCGATTGCATTGGATCCTGTTGTCAGTATCGCGTCGGAAACGGTTTCCATGTTCAGTTCTTTCGCGTCTTTCATCGTGGCGTCGGTCAATATCGGCGCGCCGCGGACAACAAGCGTTAATTTGGGCGCTTTGCCGCTTGTTTCGCCGCTCGTTTCGCTGCCTATTTCGCTTCCCGTTCCGCCGCCTTTATCATTATTTTTTATCGTTCCGGCTTGAATCTTTTTGATAATATCCATCACTTCGCGGTCAAAGACGATTTCGCCGCAGTTGTCGATGATGTAAACAACGTTGGTCAACAGAGGCAACATTTCTTTTGTGTCATCGACCGCCAGTCCTTCTTCAAAGAAAGCGTTAAACTCTTTTTCAAATTCTTCATCAGAAGAATCCAGTCCCATAATGCCGAAATCAAAATAATTTCCGATGACCGCCGCTAAAATCGCTTTTTCAAAAATCTCGGTGGGGGATTTCGGGCTGCTCTCAAAGGAATGCGCTTCTCCGTTCTCATTTGTTCCGTAAATCAATTTTCTGACGGCGGGAAGCATCTTCAAAGCGGTTTTATTGTTTTCTTCTTTGATATGGCGGTACGGGTCAGAGTCGTTTAAAACTTCATAACAAGTGCGGTGCACAATCGTTCCGACATACGTTGACGTTCTTTTCGGGTCGTATTCCTCTCCCATTTTCACGAGGCACGCCTTCACGACTTTGTTTGTCAATTCAGGGTCCTTTGTTGATAAATTGCATTGGTAGAGAACGCGGGACATTAAACAGTAAGTGCATCTGGGGTCGAGTTTCATGAATACAACATCCTTTTTTGAAAAGAAGGAGCATTATTGCATAAAAACGTTTACACCGTTCGCTGTATTTGTAATATTTACAGCCATAATTGCATTTACTGCCTTTATACCATTTTCAGCCTTTATACCATTTGCAGCATTTTTGCCTATCTATTGTTGAATGGCGAGCCAAATTCGTTTTTAAAGTTTTGCATTTTGAAAATTTCAGCATCTACTTATCCTTTCGGAAAAATGATGTCATTCATGCCATCCATGCCATCCATGTTTTCCATGCCATCTATGCCATCCTTGTTTTCCCTGCCATCCATGCCATCCGATAAAAAATTCCGTTCAAACTTTTCTGCATTTATCATCTTGACGCTTGTCGGTTTTATTTTGATTTTCGCCGTGTCGGGTGTTGCGTTCGCTTCCGGTCACGTTTCGGGCGGCGTTTATTATGAAAATCTCGCCTCCCACTCTCCGCCGCCCAACGGGGCGGTTTTTCTTATCGTTGACGGGCTCGGCTCTTATTATCTTTTTCCCGAATTGACGGGGAAATCTTTGAACAACGAAGCGGCGGGGCATGCTTATCTTCATACGATTTCTTATATTTGGGAAAACGGGTTTCGGGTTTCCCGAATGAAAGCGCCGGTTCCGGCAACCGAACACGGGCATTCCGTTTTGGTCACGGGGAACAGGAGAGCGAATTCGGAAATGGTCGGCTATACCGGCGCCACTTTTTTAGATGTCCTTCGCGACGAAGGTTTCATCTGTATCGGCGTTATGCATCGCGGCGACTTTGAATCCATGAGAGGCAAGTTTGACATTATCGTTTACGATAAAACCAATTCTGTCAATAACGTGAATTTCACGGTTCAAATCAATGATTTTCCGGCGTCGGACCCTGACATTATTCGCCGGCTGAATTCCGCTTTTGAACCGCTGTTGGCAAACGCTTCTTCCTACACGAATACAAAAGATACCGGTGAGAAATACGCCGGCTATAACCGTATCGGGCTGGATTTGGCGGTTGAGGCGCTGACGGTTATGGAAACGTTTCCCGACCAAAAGTTTATTCTGGTTATCAATGTCGGCGGCACGGATTCGACGGGACATTACCGCGGCTATTACGCTTATTTGGATTCAATCGAACGGCTTGACGCCGATTTGAGAAAATTGTTTGAAAAATGCCGCCGCAATGATTTGCTTTTCATCTTAACGGCCGACCACGGTATGACTTTTGAAGCGTTTGATAAAAAAAGCGGCGGCCACAGCTCTTCAAAATATTCCAAGTCCAATGAATCCCTATTTATCCCCTTCATCGTTTACGGAAACACAGTCAAAAGCGGCGCCGTTTACAAGCCGGACTGCGGCCAAGAAGATGCCGCGCCGACGCTCGTGTCCCTTTTTAATCTACGCCCGGCGCCGCGTTTCTCTCAAGGCAATGTCTTGCCGGCAAAAGAATACGCGTCACTTCATCTTCAATTTCCCGCGGCGGAATCCTTTGAATTGTACAGGCTTGAAGGAGACGGAATCATCAGCGTCTTTTCATCCGGCGCGGCCCTCGAAAACGTTTCGGGCGTTTCGGGCGTTTCGGGCGTTTCCGGTGTTTCGGGCGTTTCCGGTGTTTCGGGCGTTTCGACTGTTTCGGCTTATTCCCTTTCGGGCCTGAGGCCCGGCAGTTATTTGCTGAAATGGAAAAATGTCAGCGGAAACGATTACGTCCAAAACGAATTACATCTTGTAATCGAGCAAGACATGAGCGTTGATTTATCGGAATATTTGAAAAAATCCGCTTTTGTTTCTTTAACTGATTTCAGCGGTAATGCCACCGCCCCATCTTCCTTTTCTCGCCTTTCCGGCCTTTTTTCAGCGGATGGGTCATCATTTCAATTGACAAAAGCGATGGGGTTTTTGCTCGTCGGTTGTATAAACGTGGCAGGCGGCGCTGCAATTTACATGATGTATAAAAAAAGGCGCTGAGGCTGTCAATAATTTGGGCTGTCAATAGTTGGGGCTGTCAATAGTTGGGGCTGTCAATAGTTGAAGCTGTCAATAGTTGAAGCTGTCAATAGTTGAAGCTGTCAATAGTTGAAGCTGTCAAATAGTTGGGGTTGTCAATAGTTTGGGCTGTCTGCTACATGCTACCAGCCACCTACCAACAAGAACTTTCTACATGCATCTGCTTTTTTTTGTAATAGCCGTTCGCTTCGCGAACGTGGCACAGCTACCGCCACTGCCACCGCCGCTGCCACCGCCGCCGCCACTCCTCTGTCTCATCTTTGCCACTTCTCTGCCCGTCTTTGCTTACCCTTGCTTGCCTTTGCCTGCTTCTGCTTGCTTGCCTCTGCCTGCTTCTGCTTGCTTCTGTCTGCTTGCCTCTGCCTGCCAATCGTTGAAGCTGTCTGATTGACACTGTTGTTAATAATCGACGTTTTCATCCCATTTGCATCCCGATCAGTCGCTTCTCACGACCAAGACCGGCTGTTTGGCAAGATGGAGAATTTTATCAGAAACGCTGCCGACAATCAGTCTTTCAAGCGCTTTTTTGCCGGTTGCGCCGACGACGATTAAATCCGCGTCGATTTGATTCGCGTATTGGACTATTTCCTGAGCGGCCACGCCGGATAGGCTGACCGGCTCATATTTTACATTCGCGGCTTTTGCCCGTTCGCAAATGTACTCAAGCGCCGTGTCGGATTCGCGTTTGATATTTTCGGCGACGAATTCCCATTCCGCGCTGGTCGGCGTAATATTGGAAACATCAGAAACATAAAGGCCGTACAAATCCGCGCCTGTCAGTTTGGCAAGATCGACGGCGGCGTTAATCGCTTTTTTCGCGTATTCCGTTCCGTCTGTCGCGACGACGATTTTTTTATAGAGAGTCATGAGACTGCCTCCTTCATTTGAATTGAATCAAAAACCCGGGTTTTGGGTTAAGAAAATAAAATAAATATTTGGGAAGAACGACGTGAGCAACAAATATAAAACTGATGTGGGATGGGAAATAAAATCAAAAAAACAGCTGCCTGATGTCAAAAACTGCAATCTTAAATTCTAAGAATCCGCCGTCTGAAATCAAGAATCCGGCGGCAATCAAATCAATCAAATAAATCAAATTATTCCCAAAATATCGTCTGCCCGCGCTCTTCGGGCGTATCCTGCCAGCGGGTCTCTGACGTGTTTCAGATTTGCGGATTTGGAGTTTAAAATCAGCAGGTCGGCTTTTTTTCCGACCTCGATTGTTCCTGTAAAAGGACACCCGACGGCTTCGGCGCCGGCGGAAGTCGCCATTTTGAAAACCGTATCATCGGATAGGCCGTAAATTTTGGACAGGAAGTGGATTTCTTCAAACATATCCGGTGAATTCAGCATGACATTATCGGTTCCGACGCTGACGCGAATACCCGCGTCCAACATATCCAGGACGGGCGGGATGCCGACGCCGGTTGTCAGGTTGGACCGGACACAGACCGTAATTGCAATATCTTCGTCGGCAACGATTTTCAAATCATCGGGAACGGCCTGCGTCATATGAATCAGCATGTCGGGGTTCAATGAAACAGCCGTTTCGATGTCGCTTCTGTCTTTTTCGCCGGCGTGAATCGCCAATTTCTTTCGTCGGGAAGCGGATTTGGAAGACATTTTTGACAAAGTGTACGCGTCTAAATCATTCACGCCGCTGACGCCGATGCCGTCGGCGATTTCCAGCAGGTGGTGCAGTTCATCTAAAAACGAATGCGAAGTTGAATGTGAAGAAGAATGTGAAGAAGAATGCGAAGATGAATGTGAAGAAGAATGTGAACCGAGACTGTCTGCATCCGTTTCGTTATTACCGGCGGTATGAACGGGACGCCCGAAAATGACCGGCACAAGATCACTTGACGTATTTTTAAGCGCTGCCAAAAGCGCGTGAACGCCGTCAACGCCGCCTTCTCTGAAATCGGCGAAAACGGAGACGCCGTTTTGATAAAGGTCCCAAATCGCGGCTTCCATTGAACTGACGGCATCTTCAGCGCTCAGCTGAGACAAAAACCGGTGTTTCAGCCCGTTTGGCGGCTTCACCAAAGCGTCCAAGTCTCTTTGGACGGCAAAAGAGCGATAAACATTTCCAAGCGGCGGGTCTTTGAGCATCGTGTCGCCGATGTGCGTATGCGCGTTGATAAAGCGCGGCACAATCCAGTTTTCGGATTTGACCTTCGTCTCTTCGATTTCTTTGATAAACCCTTTTTCAATGTAAATATTGCCGGAAACAAGTTCAGGCCCCTCTCCTTTAAAAATCAGGCCGGAGACCGCGCGGTCGCACGGATAATCCGACAAATTCGTATCAAATTCAAACTCAAAAGAAAAGCCGGCGCTTCCGCTTCTCCTCTCTTTTTCGGTCCGTTCAATAATCCCGAAAAGCCGTTTTAAATCTGAGTCGCCAAAGCCGGACATAACTGCACCTGATGTAAACAAAAGCCGGCAAAGGCGCCGGTCAATCAAATCGAAATTAATCTGATCAAATGAAATAAATCTAATCAAATGAAATAAATCTAATCAAATGAAATAAATCTAATCAAATGAAATAAATCTAATCAAATGAAATAAATCGAAATTAATCAAATTAAACCAAAATAAATTAATTTTGAATAAAATTGTAAAGAAAAGGAAAATAAATTATTTATCCTTACCCGTCTTCTTACAACTGTCGCATTGTATAGGTCCCGGCATGAGAATCCGGATAACGCTGTCTGTGATTGTTCGGACAACCCCAATGCGGTACAATACCCCGTGCAAAAATGCCCTTTGCGAGGGAAACCGAAGATGATTGAGGATCACCTGAAAAAATGATTCTTGGGTGTTAGTAAAGGGCGACAGCACATTTTCTTTTTTCGTTTGTTTTGTTTTCGTTTCTCTTTCAAATATAAACTTTTGTTTTTTAATCAAATCGGCTGATTCAAATGCTGTGCTTGCCTTCACTTTTTGCTTCCGTTTGAAAGCAGAGAGAGGAGCTATATGTCGTTTTACAATATATCAAAAAAGAGTATCCTTCGCCGCGTCATCATGATTTCGGCGATATGTGTCATCATATCAATTTTGACAGCGGGCGCCGTGTACGGTGAAATCCAAATCAGCGATTCCGTTTCGCCGATGAAAATCGAGATCAGCGCGGCAAGCGATTCGGATGCCGGCGGAATGATTTCAAAAACCGTCAGCTTAAGAAACACGGGTGATGTCCCCGTTCATTACATCATCTACATGGACAGCGCCCGCAATGAAAACGCGGCATCGGTTTTTGACTTATCGGCAACAACCGCGTCGGTCAACCCCGGCGAAAGATTCGAGTTTCAAATCAGCGCTTCCAAAAATGAGATCGAAAAGTATACCGAGGCGGAGTTGGAAGACATCAAACTCAAAATTATCCGCAATCCCGACACGCTGACGCCTCTGGGTTACATTATTCCCGTGACCGTCAGGGCACCCGGCGAACCGGATGCGGGGGCAGGCACGGGACCGGACACAGGGACAGGCACAGGGCCGGACTCGGGTGCAGGCGAGGCAGGCTCGGGAGCAGGTATGGGCGCAGGCGCAGGGACAGGCGCGGGAACAGACACGGGAACAAATTCGGGGTTATTTGAAACGGGTGCCGGCAACCCCGGCGCAAGAGAAAACAGCGGGGCAGGCGAAAATTCAACCGTTACCGGTGGGAATAATGAGGCGAATAATAATGGCGGCGAACAGTCTGGGGGCAAAACAGGGGGTTTGGCGGGAAGTCTGAAATATAAAATGATTCTCGCCGCGTTTGCAATCGGTTTTATTCTGCTCTCGTTGGGTGGTCTTTATGTCGCTCGATCTGAAAAATATGAATGAAAGAGAAAAGAAATCACGAGACAAGAAAATAACAGAAGTTGCATCAGAGTTCAGGTTTGGGTCAGAGAAAACTGCGGAATGGGAAAGCTACATAAAAATTAATACAAAGAAATTCGATATGTTGGAATACTCAAAACAATACATTTCATACATAAATGATAATAAAGACAGTCTTTTAAAAAAATTTTTGGATTCGTATCCGGTAGGTACTTTTGATGAAAAGGAGTATATGAAATATTTTAAAGCGGAATTGGGTCAAATTTTAGACAATATAGGCAAAAGAATACCTATAACTAATCCATTGACTGACGAAATGTTGGCTGAAGAATGGGATTTTTTCCATGATATATTGATAGAAGCTATGGATGTAAACGGAATTGAGGGGATATAAATGAGCAATACACTGCCATATTATTTGTGGACTAATATCAAACAAGAAGACAGGGACAAAATACGCCCCATCTTCCGAAAACTTAAAACTGATGTAAACTTCATCAAAGAGGGAGAAACAGAGGGAACTTTAGATAAAGCGTATCGGGAGTTAGAAACCGCTTTAAAAGAAATCGGTGCCGACGAGATGTATCAATACATATTCGGTAACCGCTGATTTTCCTTCAAACACATTCCAATATCACAAAACACCTTTTTGTGATATTTCTTTTTTTCATTCGTCAATAAATTTTTTCTCTATACTGTACATGTTTTTAAAATATTGGCGGGAAGTCTGAAATATAAAATGATTCTCGCTGCGTTTGCAATCGGTTTTATTCTGCTCTCGTTGAGTGGTCTTTATGTCGTTCGAGCAAGTAATCGGGAGTGAAAGAAAAAAGAATGATTTTAATCTTCAATATAAAATGTACATAATTTCATGACTTCATCAGAAGTCATGAAGTTTAAGTGCTTCTCCATTTATTCAGGTTTTTTTGAAAATCATCAGTTTTAGATTTAATTTAAAAATATATTCCTTACTCGCTCTTGTTTCTTTTTTTTGAAAAATTGCTGTAGTTTTATTATTTAAAATCTATATAATTATCGGAACACATTTATATTAAATCGTGTCTAACATTGCTTAATATATCTGTTTATTAAATATATTTATTATTTTTTTATGTGTGTGATTGATATGGATTTGAAAAAAATTATAATCGTTTGTATTGCTTTAATGATTTTGACGCCCTCCTTTTCTTTTGCGTTTGAAAACGACTCCTCCGGCTCTTCTCCTTCCTCTTCTCCCGACGACTTTTCCTCTTTTGATTCTTCCCCATCCGGCAGCGGGCAAGCTGAAAAATCAGATACCTTAACCGAAAATTCAAACAATTATGATTTCTCAAATCTCGAAGAAACAATTTCAGATGCCCTCCTCCAAGAAGAAAGTCCGGAGGAGTTGGATTATTCAGATGATATGTCCATGCTTGCCGGAATTTCAACAGAAAGTCCCAGCCTCAGTCTTTCTGCTTTAACTTCTGCACAGTTTGATGATTTTTCTTTTTCAAACGGCGCTTATTTAACAAGCCTTTTTTCAGGGGCGGCATCTTATACATATCCGATTGCCGTTCCGAAAGGAATTGCGGGCTTTCAGCCGAGAATTGATTTGACTTATAACAGCCAAAGCGTTGGCGGTACATATGGCTGGCTCGGGGATGGTTGGTCATTAAATGAATTTTACATCTTAAGAGACGTCAATTACACACCGAATGACATATCTGATGACCGATTCAAATTGATGTTTGGAGGTCAAGCTCACGATTTGATTTATTCCGAAACGGACGGTTTTTATCACACCAAAGTTGAAACTTACACAAAAGTTCAAAAAGTTGCAGGCGGTTCAAATCAAAAAGAAGAATATTGGACCGTTACGACAAAAGACGGTACAGTGTATCGCTTCGGTTATACT
>Ga0123353_10000629_pt1 | contig 43057 bp, 38 predicted proteins | sample TergutLab28metaG_3_FD_92763 | JGI IMG/M metagenome (GOLD analysis project Ga0123353, IMG submission 92763) | Labiotermes labralis P3 segment gut microbial communities from Petit-Saut dam, French Guiana - Lab288 P3 | ecosystem: Host-associated > Arthropoda: Insects > Digestive system > Gut ... | reverse complement strand
TCGTCGCCGGACAACCGCGTTTTACAGGAAAACATATTTCAAAAGGACGGGCTGCTGCGGCTCATCAAACTCGTTCGTGGCTGCAACGGTTGCTATCAATCACGCCGAAAGCCCTTCCGTGCCGTCTTTTCCATTTTTTTTGCAACCATGCAACCTGCAACTTCTATTTAGAGATACATACGGAAAAGGTGCTGCTCGTGTATGAGTGCGCATGCGTGTGCGTATAGGTCTCTCTATATTTGGCACAGTTGCAGGTTGCGCGGTTGCACCCTGCCCCTGCCAGACATCCCCGCAGTTTCGTCAAAACGACGGAAGGGGGGTAGAGATCCCTGTGGCTATTCATTTGTCGAGCACGCATGGGGCACGCTCACACTCGCCGGATATCAAGAGCTTTTTTATCAAGCGGCCCAAGCCAGGCTTCCGAAACCCGCTATGCGCAAGGGTTTCCGGGGGCTTGTTTGATTGTTGATCTTGATATTCTATCGAACAAGCTGTATTCATGCCCGGCGCGAAGGATTTTTGTAATTTGGGGGTACGGGGGAAATTGGCCCGGCGGACAGGCCCGGAAGGGCTCCGGCTCAACGCCTGCGCTGCCGGGGCGCGGCGAATCGCGCATAGGAATCGTAGTAGGCTGTTAGAGCGATGTTGGACAGTAGGGTGGTATCCCAGCATTCCCGCGATGTTGGACAGGGCGAATTCGGCTTGCATTTGGGTTTGAGGATAGGGCTGTCCGATTGGGATTGTATTCGAGGAACCGTCGCATTCATATCGCGATTGTGGACAACGTTCAGCGGAGCGATGCTCTTATTATAGGGCGCATGACGAACAATTGTGCAGCCCTGAATGCCAGTCATATAAAAGCTCATTGGTTTCAGCACTAAACACACAAAGCAATGTTGCACCCATTTCAGCGAGAGTAAGATCATGAGCGCATAATTCTTTCATCGCCGTGATTAAATCCGTAATCGCATGTACCTCTGTGCTTTTAAGTATTGCGTCTATGCGTATAATTTCTCCATGGATTTGATGTCCTACGAAAGAAATATTATTTGCTCCTTCGCCATGCGTCTTCATTTCATTTTCAAGCGCGACACACAAATTGGGCAGCGTGAGAACACCTGCCCCTGGTGCTTTGGAAAAATGCATTTCAAGCACAAAGCTCATGCATCATCAACCTCCGGCCACAGCTTATCTTTCTTCAACTCAAGGATGCGCAGCAAAGACCAAACCGCCGCAGGCTCCAACTGACAGCTACGCAGAATTTCAAGTATCACTGACTTTTGGAATGGCACCGGAAACGTAGTGCCCTCTTCTTTATATTCCGCCATTGAGGCGCAAGCAAGCAAAACGTTGACAGTATAAGGTGATTCATGTAGAAAGCTGAATTGCTGTAGATTGCGGGTGATGTCCATTCCAAAAGAGATAAGCTGAATTCGGCGAACATCGTTATCTAAATCAATACCCAGTTCTTCTTGCAATTCACGCAATGCTGTCTTGAATGGATTAGCAACCATGCTGTGTTCACGATGCTCATCTTTTAGCAAAATTGGGGGCATCCTTTTCGTTCCGGTGGGATAGGGCATGTATAAATCGCAACTGCCTGCGCTAGGATAGCCTAGGCCGCCCGCTTCCTGCGTCACTTTGCGGCGAAGCTCAAGCAGGAGATATGGTCTGTCATTGCCATCGGCATCTTTGTCGTCGGACAAAATGAACGTACCACACCCCATATAACCAATCCCATCGCCGGATATAGTCACGCCTGCATCCGTGTGTGGCGTTACATCATAGACATGCCTCTTATAATACAAATCTGCTGCTGTGCGGATTTTGTCCAGCAAAACTTCCTTTGGTTCGTCTTTGCTGCTACCGGGCAAAAAGACCCCTATGCTGTTTCGCTCTTTCAAATAGTCAAGCACTGCTCCTTCGTTTCCTGGATAGAGAAACTCAGTAAACAACCGTAGCCGGGCATCGCCGGTAAAACACGGGACAGCTCCGAGCGTCATTTCAAAAATCACGCTGTCCTTGCAAATATCAGCCTTTCGTATAAATACCTTCTTTTCATTTGGCCCGCAAAAGCCCGCGCGATGAGCACCCGCTTCGCATAAAATGCTTAGTTCTTCGATCTTTGCTTCGAAGGGACTGAGGGGATTCAACTGTGTGCGAGTCTCCAACGGCTCAACCGCAAACACAAAATTGTCTGCGGTGTAGGTGTGTAGCGCATCGGCATCCAAAATCGGCTCATAGGCAATTGTCCTGCCAATGACATCAAGGACTTTGTGCGCAACATTCGGATATTTACCGATACGTTTGCGGAATTCATTTTTTGTCACCGGGTTTGCGCAACGTAGAATCCAAAGCGCGTCATCTTCAGACATGCTCGTATTTTCATAGGCATTGACTGGCATTAAATCAATAATATTTTCTGCATGCTCGCGTCTGTTTATCAATTCTGGAAATGCCTCCTCAAATGCTTCGTCAAATGAAGCTTTACGTTGTGGGTACTGGTAATAACAAATATTGCCCATACGCTGTAACTGCGAATACTGTATTTCCTTGTGTTCGCCTGACGGGGGATTCAAACTATACGCCTGTTGCCAAACGGCATCAAGATCTGGGTACAAGTTTTTACTGAGCGCTGAAAGTCCGGAATGTACGCTTACTCCCAACTTATTCAGATTGTCCTCATTGGAGATAAAGACAAGATAATAGCGGAAGTATGTATCCAAAAGACGTTTTGTGTCTTCTAGGACTGCGGTTATGGAGTGCGATTGAAGCGCTTCTATGTTTTCCAGCCATGCGGCTTCGTATGGCAGCCCAAATTTACGCAGATCATTCGCTCCGATAGCATGCCACTGATAGAGCCGATAATACAGGAACTCCCGATGCACAAAGTATTTTTTTATTTCAGGTAACAGCTTCGGTAGCTTTTCATTTACTGCTTGTCTTCCCCCTTTGCGGAAAGGGTAATAGGTCTCTCGAACCATGTCCGCTTTTCCCTTGGAGATCAAGCTGTCTTGCATATCTTCAAACATCTTCATATAACCAACAACGCTCACCCCACCCAGAAGCGACTGGAGTATGTTGGGCGAGAATGTGTTGTTTGGGTCTTCGGCTTTGCGGTACAAGGCGGCGTTGCCCTTTTTGCGCAGGTACTTATCCATGGTCTGGAGTGTGTGAATCAGGTATTGTCCCATGTAAAGTGCCATGTTTTTCCCTCCAAACAAATTGAATGGTTCATTCTCCATCCAATTTATTTTACCAGAGCATGCGGCGAAAGTCAATAAAAAAAGGAACGGGTGCCCAAAAACGCTACAAGATTATGGAAACTGCTTGTCCACATTCTCCTCTACATTTGCAAGCCAAAATGTAATATAATGTCGATAAAGAAGGTAGACCACGGAGGTGTCTTGCTAAAATTGAAAGAAGGACAAACCACCATGGCAATAACGAGCATCACGTACATAAGCCCCGCGCGCAGAATTCAAAGACACAAAAAGACGGCGTTCCTGTCCTGCCAGGAGGTCGGCAAAGCGCAGTTTCTACAGCAACTTGAAAAGAACAACTGTTCCCCATTCATGAAAGCCAGATGCCCCCAAGATCAACGCGACTTCTGCGGCGAGTTTTTCTTTGAGCAAATCTTCCAAGAACCAGAGGCTCCTACATACGAATCTGAGGCCATAACCCGCCGCTCTGTGAGGAGAGGGAAAACTATTGTTCGCAAGCCCAAAAATTATTTTAGGCTGTATGCGGACGAATGCGAAGATTGGAAGGAGGAGATGCTTCTCGCAGCATGAGCACTGGCACGGCAATCATGTTCCGGCGCAGCGATCAATTATAATACATGAAAGAAGGTTCGGCAACTCTCATGAAAAAGAACACACACAACACCCTTTATCGGCGCGTTCTCTCGGCGATTCTCGTTTTCATTTTCATCGGCGGCGCGATGCCGATGACCGCGATCCCTGCCAGCGCGGCAACTTCCGACTGGTTGTTTCCGCTGCCATCCGGTACTTACAGAATCAGCCAAGGGCCGGTAAGCGCCCACCTGAGTGGAAACAACAACACGTACTATGCCATCGACATTGTAAAGCCTAGCGCCGGAGCGATTCTCGGTACCCCGATATATGCTCCGCAAAGCGGAACAGCCACTCGTCAGTTTAGCACAACCGGTTATGGCAATCATATCATATTGACAACAGATGACGGCTATACGATTTATCTGGGGCATATGGACTCCATCACGCTGGCCAATAATGGACGGGTTAATAAAGGAACACAGCTTGGCACGGTCGGAAACACCGGCACTTCCACTGGCCCACATCTGCATTTTGAAATTCGACCTCTATTAAAAACTAGCAGCTTCACCTTGTTTGGACGTAACTCGCAAAGTTATACAACAAACTCATCCTTCGAATTTACCTCAGGCGGCTCTGGTGATTGCTCCAACGGTCACAATTTCGTCTACAACCGCCCCAATGATACGCACGAAGGCAGTTTGGGGCATCGTGAAATTTGGCGTTGCACTCGCTGCCAATTAGATCAGGGCATGGAGCGATGGACAACAAAAGACGGTTGTTGCGGTACAACCCAACCCCCGGTGCGCGAAATAAAAGTTGCCTCGCATGGCAGCGGCACAGGCCAGGGAGGCGGGCTTTCGGTGGGCCATTATCCCAATCCGCCCTTCGGCCCCGGACCTACCATAGGCAATGACGAAATTGCCTGGATATCTATCCCTGCGGGACTCGCGGTCGTAGCCTTTGTTCATGCCGAATACAAAGGTGACTTTATCAAGCTCTATGGCAAGGCCGATTATGATCTGTCTCGGGTTGAAGGTGGTCGGTTTCACCGCGAAATCAGCAGCTTGATCGTCGGCACGACAAGTGAAATCCAAGCGTGGAGCAGGCCTGCGCAAACCTACACGATCACTTACAACGCCAACGGCGGACAGGGCGCGCCGGGGAATCAAACCAAGACCGAGAACATCGCTCTCACCCTCAGCGGCACAAGGCCCACGCGCGACCGCTATGCTTTCCAGGGATGGGCCACAAGCAGCGGCGGCAGCGTTCTATATCAGCCGGAAGGCCAATATCCTGCCAATGCCAACGCAAATGTGACTCTTTATGCCGTTTGGAAAGAAATCACCTACTCGGTTACGGTTTACCCCAATTGTCTGAATGGGCCATATATACTCAAACTCAGTAACGGACAGACGTTTAGCGGCAGGAAATGCGATGATTACGGATATGTGTTCGACCTCCCTCACGACGGCTATACTACCATAACAGTGCCGTCGGATCACGTGATGCTGAGCGACTATAACACTACACAGCGCGTTTCCGGAACAGCAGGGCAGAAGACGGACTCGGACGGCACGAAGTATTTTCGCAGTGAAGCAGGCGCTGTTGTACGTGTTAGGTTTGGCGCGACATTATATTGGGATCCCAAGATATATTATGTGAATGACTATAATCTCGAATACTGGAACAGCAGAGCTTCCCTGCGCGCTGTAGCTAATGACGGCAGCAGCTTCACCATGCAGGGCACGTTGATTGGCGATTCCGGCGGGGAGGGATATACTTTCGATCCGCAGGGAAAATGGGTAATGTTCACTACATCCCCTGACTATGAGTCCGTTCTTGCACCAGAGGCCATCAAGAAGCAGGGCAATGTGACATTGAAAAATGAAAACGGTGACAGGTACTGGCTGGGACTGCCTGGATCAGAATTTCTGACAAAACATCAATTCAATCTTTATTTTTCTCCGCAAAGGCGCTATGTCACAAGTATTGATCTGCGCTATGACCAAGGCATCGCCCGCCTTACGCTGGACAACGGTCAAGTGATCAACGGCAGAAAAATCGCGGGCATTGAGCACGGGTACACCTTCGACCTTCCCGGCTGGACGCAAATTGAAATCCCTGGAAACGGCTTTGTTGCCACAGCAAGCGTTGAAACGCGAACAGTCAGCGGTACGACACAGAGGATCAACAACGGCAACGAATACTATGTCCGCGCTGAAGGGCCGAGCACAATTCTAGCCAACTGGGGGATCGACATCTACGATGACCGTTGGCGACCCGCTGATATCCGTCAATTTGTGCGTGAGTGTTTGTTATCCTCTGGTTGGATAGCCATCGACGCCGCTACCGAAGCCAACGCTGTCACAGGGTGGGCACAAGACCTGTGGTGGCTGCAAATAACGGAAGAAGCATCACGTCAAGTGCTGATTCAGCATATGTCGACAGACAGAGCGAACTTCATGCAGCCCGCTGGCACCCTGACCCGCTTCGAGAGAATTGGTGACACGCTATATATCTCGTACTCCGATGGAAAATCGTATATTGTCCAGCGAGATGCGGATGGAGCGTTCGTGCACAGGTTAGAGCAATGCTACACCTATGAGAATCTGCCTACGGGATGGACGCTTCATCATACGGCTTCCGCTACCGATATATTCGCGGGAAATTATACGACCATCCACAGCAACGGTGCGATTGAATTTATTACATCGCAGCAGGATCAGTTGCGCTACCGGTCGAAGGGCGGCTTTACTGCATGGGACAATAACCAACAACCAACAAACCAACCAGACAACGGTACACAACCCCAGCCTGACCCCGATTCTCCGAAGCCCGCAAAAACGCGCTCTGTCTTCGAATGGATTCTGTTTATATTTTGCTTCGGCTGGATCTGGATGGAGTAGTTCTACAAACGATATATGCCCCAGCGGGAGTTCGCTCCTGCCGGGGACGCGTCTATTGGCTAGTATAGGGTTTGGTGTGATTGCGGAGGCTTTTGATTTTTTTGGACAATCCCTTATACATAGCCGTTTTTGAGTGGATGGCAGGACATAAACGCCGCCATGGGCCCCGTGGGGCCAGCAGGCGCCGAAGGGCCCATGGGGCCGCAGGGGTCTACGGGAGCCACGGGCCCGTGTATTTTATGCCGCGCCTTATTTTACGAATCGGTTGCATTTTCAATTCCGCTATGATATAATGACTAAAATACGCTTAAGAAGAGCGAAAAAACTGGGAGGTAGTGCCTTGCAGCAATCATTTCGGCCAAGCTTCGATTCTCTGCTCCAATACGAATGCCCCGCCTGGTTCCGGGACGCGAAATTTGGTATCTGGAGCCACTGGGGCCCGCAGTCCGTGCCCATGTTCGGCGATTGGTACGCCCGGCACATGTATGTGGAAGGCTCAGAGCAGTATCTCTACCACTTGCGTCACTATGGGCACCCCTCCAAGTTTGGCTATAAAGATATCGTCAAGCTCTGGAAGGCGGAGCGCTTCGACCCGGAAGGCCTGATGGCGCTCTATCACAGGGCCGGCGCGCGTTATTTTGTGGCGCAGGCCATGCACCATGACCATTTTTTCAACTATCCATCAAAAATCAACCGCTTTAATTCCATGGATGTGGGCCCCCGGAAGGACATCTGCGGCCTGTGGAAGGCCGCCGCCAAAACATACGGCATGCCCTTCGGCCTGACAGAGCATCTGGGCGCGACGTTTTCCTGGTGGGCGGTGAACAAGGGCCGCGATAAGCGCGGCCCCTATGCCGGCGTGCCCTACGACGGCAGCGACCCGGCGCACCGGGACTTTTACTTCGACAACGCGCGGCACCAGACTCCGGATAACAGCATCGATGTCTGGTATACGGCAGATGAGGCGTATCATGACTACTGGCTGCGCGTGATGAAGGAGCTCATCGCTCTCTATGAGCCGGACCTGCTCTACAGCGACGGCGCGCTGCCCTTCGGCTCCCACTGGTGCGACGACGAAAATTCCGTCAAAACCTATGGCGGGGATTCCATTTATCAACATGGCCTGGAGGCCGTTGCGCATCTTTATAATACTTCAATCAAGGCCAACGGAAGCAACCAGGCGGTGTATCTGCAAAAGGACCGACGGCCGGAAATCTACCGCGTGGGCACCCTGGACATTGAAAAGAGCCAGCTGCCCGGCATCCAGGAGCGGCCGTGGCACACGGACACCTGCATCGGCAACTGGTTCTACGACGCCAGGCAGGAATACAAACGCCCGGGCCATATCATCGAGATGCTGATTGACATCATCGCGAAAAACGGCACCATGCTGCTGAATATTTTGCAGCGGCCCGACGGAACCATCGACGAGGAGGCCCGCTGGATCCTCGAGGAGTTGGCCGGCTGGTTCGCCGTTTGCGGCGAGGGCGTATACGGCACCCGCCCGTGGCGCGTGAACGCGGAGGGCGGCTCGGGCGTGAAAATCCAGGATTTCACCGAGGAGGCCGTGGAGTGGCGGGAGGGCGATTTCCGTTTCACCTGCAAGGGCTCCACGCTCTTCGCGTTTGTCATGAAAGCGCCCGCCAACCGCGTGGCTGTCATTCGCAGCCTGACGCCGGACGATCACGTCACCTCCGTGCGGCTGCTGGGCGGCGGGGCGCTGCCCTTCGCGCAGAGCTTCGGCGCGCTGACGGTCCAGCTGCCGGAGGAATTGCCGACGAAATACACGAACTGCCTGGCCATTGAGCTTACCTGAAAGGGGAGATTGTATGCTGAAATTCCACTTGATTACCGACACGCACTACTACGACCTGGACGCGCTTGGCTTTAACGATCACAAGGACCAGACCGTCGTCAACGAAAGCGGCGCGGTGCTGAGCGCCGTGTTCGACTGGCTTTTGGCCCATGACGACACCGACATCGTGCTCATCGCGGGGGACCTGTGCACCAATGGATGCCGGGTCAACAGCGAACACTTCGTCCCCATGCTGCGGCGGCTGCAGGAGGGCGGCAAGCGGGTGTTCCTCATTTCCGCTTCCCACGACTACTACCGCTATGACCACGAGGGCGAAAGCGAACCGCGCCCGGACATGGTTTACCGCGAAGAGCTGTACGGCATCTACCAAGAGTTCGGCTACAACCGCGCGATTGCCTCCTACGAACCGGATCCGCTTTCTTATGTGGCGCAGCTTGCTCCCGGCTACCGCCTGATTTGCCTGAACACCGATGGCGGCCCGGACCGCATCGGCGGCCTGATGGACTGGGCCGAGGCGCAAATCCTGCAAGCCAAGGTGGACGGCCAGTTCATCTTCGCCATGCACCATTACCCGGTGCTGCCGCCCTCGCCGGTATACCCGCTGCTGTCCGGGGATATTTTTGAGGCAAGCGAAGGCATCCGCACAACGCTTGCCGAAGCGGGCCTGCGTTTTGTCTTTACCGGCCACACCCATATGCAGAATATCAACCGCGTGGGCGGCCTATATGACATCAACACGGGGGCCGCCGTGGGCACCGGCGCGCCCATCCGTACGGTGACCATTGACGACGAAAAGATGACCATCACCACGAGTACCATTGATCATTTTGACTGGGATTTGCAGGGCAAGACCGTGAGCCAATACTTAAAAGACAGCTTCGACCGCATGCTCAACAGCATTTTTGAGGCAGGGAACAATGATATTGAGGAAATGCTCAACATCCTCGCCGGGGAATTCAGCGTCAACAAGGAGGCTCTGCTCAAACACAGGTTTTTGCTGGGCCTTGGCGGCAAATTCATCTACCGGCTGACGCTTGGCGGCGCGGGACGTTTGCTTTGCTGCAGGCGCAAGGTTCCGAAGAGCGTGCGCAAAGTCCGCGTGAAGGATTTGATTATGGAAATGGTGCGCAATATCTACACCGGCGACGAGCCGTATTCCACAGAAACGCCCATGGGCGCCGCCGTTTTTGCCCTGACCGGGCGGCTGGAGCGCCTGGCGCGGCCGTTTCTCAAGAAGGTTGACCTGCCGTTTGAAAGCCTGCAGGGCTTTGTGATGAGCCTGCTGTACGACGGCGGCCTGCCGGACAACAACGCGGTATTGCCCCTGGAAGACTAAGAAACACGCACTGAAAATATCAGAACAGGAGGGATCGCTTGGCTAAATTCAATCTGCGGGAAACAATCACCAAGGTCAAGAAGAATTGGAACCAGCCCAACGAGGGCGAATACCTTTCATTGAAGGAATTCATGTTCTTCTGCTTTGGCGGCATGGGCATCGGCACCGTTTCGGACGTCGTGCTCATGCTGAACTTTGCCGGGACGTGCATTGTCATCGGCATGATTTTCAACATCGGTATCCGCGACGCCGTCGTCATCAATGCCATAGGGCTCGGGATCGAATACATCCTTCTTTCCCACAAGGCCATCATCACGGACAACCTGGGCCGCCTGCCCAAGCGGCAGACGCGCGGCGTGCACGCACTCTTCCTTGGGCTGCTGGCGCTGGCCGGCGTGCTGTGGACGCTGCCCTCGGCGCAGTTCGATTATCTGCTCAAGGATCTGTTCAAGCATGTGGCGCTGAAAATTATCTGCACGGTGATTTCGCTCTACCTGCTGATGTATGTGCTGAAATTCTTCGCGAAGAAATACGGCAAGTTCAAGCCGACCATGGTGCTCTACGGCCTGCCGACGCTAATATTCGCGACCCTTTTGGTGTACCTGCCATACAAAGATATGAAATATTCCTCCAGGCTCCTGATGGTACACCTGATCACGAACCTCATCGCCATGTTCCGCATCCCCTACAACGACAACATCGACAAGATGAAGGGGCTGCTTTCGTCGAACCCGCAGGAGCGCGTGCGCATTTACGCCATAGCGCCCATTCTGGTGGGGCTTCTGCGCTCCATCTTCGGCATGATTTTCCCTGTGGTCGCGACGCTGACCGGCGGGCAGCTCAATATCAACACCTACCGATGGGTCATACCTGTCTTTGGCGGGCTCGGATTGCTGCAGGGGTTCCTGATTATCAAGGCAAAGGAGCGCGTCATCCAGCCGGTGGAGTTCAAGCCAAAGGTGGACTTCAAAAAAGCCCTGCGGGAGGTCTTTACCAACAAATATCTGTGGATCCGGAATATTTCCGACCTGTTCAACGACTGGGCGGGGCTGGCGCAGGGGGTGCTCGGCTGGATTTTGATCTATGGCACCCGCATGGAATGGCTCACGGGCATTATGCTCAACCTTTCCTACATCACCATGACGCCGGGGAACCTGCTGGCGCCGGCCTTCACCAAGCGGTTTTCCAAGCGCAAGGCGATGCTTGGCCTGCGGGCTGTCATCATCTTATTTCAATTCGGCTACCTCGCCATCATCTACCTGCAAAGCGACGTGATGAAAATTACCGCCTTCATGGCGGCGAGCCTCGTCGTTTCGCTCTTTAACGCCACGCATAACGTGATCAAGGACTCCACGGCCCCGGATGTCTGGGACTATCAGCAGTGGCGCACCGGAGAACGCCTGGAAGCCTCCTCGGATATGTTCGATTACCTCAAAACACCGCTGCGGGTGGCGATCGGGTTCTTTATGCCTTTTGTGCTCAAGCTTGTGGGCCTGGTGAGCGACTGGGATATCCTCTACGACGCGGAGATCCGCAACCAGGTGATCACGCTGCATATCGTGATCTCTATTGTGGGCCTCGTGCTGATGACGCTGCCTTTTATTTTCTGGGATTTAACGCCGAATAAGCACCAGCGCATTCTGGACGACCTGAAGGAACGGGCGGGGGTATCCGACGAAAGCCAAGAAGCGATTGCAGAGGAGGTGACGGTATGAACATAAAACGTATTGCGTTGATTCTATGCGCAGCCACACTCGCGTTGACGCTTTCTTCCTGCGGCATTCTGCCCCGCAGGGAAAAAGCAGATCACATGGAATTCACATACGACCGGCAAACCGACAGCTACACGCTGGTATATTATACCGACACGTCGCTTGTGACTGAGCTCACCATTCCGGATACCTTCAAGGACAAAAAGGTTACGGGCATCGGCCGCCTGGCCGTCAGCTCCGCCGAAAACCTGGTGAAAATCACGCTGGGCAGGTTCATCGGCGAGATCGACCGCTGGGGCATTGTGGACTGCCGCTACCTCAAGGCCATCGAGGTGCCCGCCGAAAACGAGGCCTTCGTTTCGATCGGCGGCGTGCTCTATACCAGGGATATGACCAAGCTTGTGACATATCCCAATGCCCGCGCGGCGGAGTATTCCGGCTCTGGCGCGCTGCTGAAAACCGCCAGTTATACGGTGGAGCCGGGCACGAAAATCATCGGCCACGCAGCGTTTTACAAATGCTACGGCCTGGGCGGTATTGTGCTGCCGGAATCCATTGAAGTCATTGAAGACCGCGCGTTCCATAAATGCGACGCCCTGGGCGACATCGCGTTCCCCGAAGGCCTGCGCGTCGTCGGCAAGGACGCCTTTTTGGGCTGCGAGGGCTTCGAGCATGTCACGCTGCCCTCCACCGTTACGGAAATCGGCGACTACGCCTTTTATAACGCGATGAATGTCAAAACGGTGCATGTGAACGCGGCGAAAGGAGACGTCGTTTTGGGGCAAAAATGGTACCCGACCTCAGCCGGGAGACCGCTCTCCGCGCTGGAAATCACTTGGGGGTAACAATCCCCCGTACAAGGAGGGTTCAGAATGGCAAATTTCCTGGTAGCGGGGGCGGGGCACGGCGGGCTTTGCGCGGCGCTGCATCTGGCGAAGGCCGGCGAGCGCGTCACGGTGGCGGAGAAAAAGCCAAGGGAGCTGCTGGGCTACGACTGGACGGACGCGGTGGAGCGCGGCGTGCTGGTGCGCAATGGCTTCAGTGACCTGCCGCTGGAGCATACCGGCACGTATCATAATGCCGCGATGGTTGGGCCCGCCAAGCGCTGGCCCAAGCTGCCGGCGGAGCCGACCATCCCCAGGCAAATGCACGCCGAGCGGCGGGAGCTGCTGGCCGTGATGATTGCCGATTGCATTGCGGCGGGCGTGGAATTCCTGTTCGAAACGGAAATCACGGGGCCCATCGTGAAAGAGGGACGGGTGGCCGGCCTGCGCACGCGTGACGGCAGCGAGCTCCTTGCCGGCATGGTCATCGACGCGGCCGGCTGGCAGTCAACCGTGCGCATGGGCCTGCCGGAGGAGTTTCTTGTTCCCGCGCGGCTTGGATACGGCCAGGTGATCTATATCTGGCGGGGGTATCTGAACCGTCTGCCCGGCCCCGAACCGGACTATGCCAGCAAATATTACCTTGGCCACCGGGGCCGCAAGGGCTTTTCCTGGGTCATCGCGAACCCGGAAAGCATGGATGTGCTGCAGGGGAGCATCGGCGGGCCACTTTCGGAGGGCGACATCGCCGCGGGCCTGGCCGACCTGCGGGAAGACAATCCCCTGCTGGGCGAAACACTGCTGCGCGGCGGGCAGCAGGCCACGATCCCGCTGCGCCGCCCCCTGGGGATGCTCGTGGCGAACGGCTATGCCGCCGTGGGCGACAGCGCCTGCATGACCGATCCCCTGGGCGGCTCGGGCGTGGGCTCGGCGATGGACCAGGGGAAGGTGCTTGCCAATGTGCTGCTGGAGCATTGCAAGGGTGATTTCAGCCTGGCGAAGCTTTGGAACTACCAACACCGCACGTTCACGGAAAAGCCCGCCGCGGAGGTTGGCTTCGCCACGGCCACCGCGCAGGACCGCGCCGCCACCGACGTGCTCAAAAGCACGGTCATGGCCCTGAATCCCAAGCAGATGGACCTGCTGTTTCGGCGCGGGCTGATTGCCATGGGCGGCGTGAATGGGCCAAAGGACGCCATTAAGGTGCTGCTGGGCAACCTCGACCACCTGCCGCTGGTGTTCCGGCTGGCAAAAATGGGCGGCCGCAACAGGAAAATCAAGGCGCTCGTGAGCGGCATACCGGCGGAATACGAGCCCAAAGCGGTGGCGGAATGGGTGAGGGCATATGAGGGATTTGAGATGGCGTAAATGTGCCTTCCGCCATGCCGGATGGCATAGAGTTCATCGAGGGACTTCTTTTAAGGACGCAGCACAGGTACTCAGTAGCAGCGGCGGCGGATTCGAGAACGCCACATGGGAAAACTTCAAAAACGCTGCGCTCAGCGTTACGCTCAGCGACGGCTCCGAGCGTGCCCGTTATGAGGGCAGGCTGGTTTTGAACGGCGTTGTGCCGTATATCACGGATAGTTGGAAGGGAAAGATAGACCAAGCGCTGACGGATGTTGCGGCATACGCGAAAGCTGGATTATCTGGAAGACAAGTAAATGCATGGAAAACCGCTGTAAGATTCATTTAAAAAAGAGCGAGGGCCTGCTGTATCAGCAGGCCCAACATTTTTTTATGAGCAAGCGCATAGCATGTGATGATGGAAGGAAGGAGGAGCAATGGCACGTATCAGAAGGAGCGAAGCGGCGCAGACGCGCGCGGTCCAATGGCTGGCGGCCATCTACATCCGGCTCTCCCGCGAGGACGGCAATGAAGAAAGCTACAGCGTGAAGAACCAGCGGCAGCTGTTGATGGCCTGGTTCGATACCCACGCGCCAGAAGAAAACATGCGGCTGATCGATGTCTACGTCGACGACGGCTTCACGGGGACCGACAGCGAGCGCGACGACTTCCAGCGCATGCTGCGCGATTTGGACGAAGGAAAAGTCAACTGCATCATCGTGAAAGATTTGAGCAGGCTTTCCCGGAACGACTGGGAGTGCAAGCGGTATTTGCAGCATCTTTTCGTGATAAAAGACGTGCGCTTCATTTCCCTGGAGCTCCCCCGGCTCGACAGCTACAAGCGGCCCGACGAGATCTACGACCTGGGCGTGACCATGCAGAGCGCCTACAATGAAAACCACTGCCGGGAAACATCCATCAAGGTGCGCGCCACCTTCGACGCCAAGCGCCGCGCCGGGGAATTTATCGGCGCCTTTGCGCCCTACGGATACCTGAAGGATCCCGCCGACAAGCACAAGCTGATCCCCGATCCCGAAACCGCCCCGATCGTCCAGGATATCTTCCACTGGTTCGTACGCGAAGGCATGAGCAAAAACGGGATCGTGAAGAAGCTCGTTGAACTGGGCATCCCGTGCCCCACAGCCTACAAGCGGCAAAACGGGATGAGCTACAACAATCCGGGGCTTTGCGGCGAACCGCTGTGGTCCACGCGGGGGATCACCTCAATCCTGACCAACCGGATGTACCTGGGCCACATGGTGCAGGGCAAGCAGAAGGTGAAAAGCTACAAGGTACATACCCGCGTCGCGATCCCGGAGGAAGAATGGTTTGTCAAGGAGGGCACGCACGAGGCTGTCATCGACGAGGACATCTTCGCAAGGGCGCGGGATCTGATGACGCGCGATACCCGGACCCCGCCAAGCACCAACAAGCTGTATCCCTTCTCCGGCTACCTGCGCTGCGCGGACTGCGGCAAGTCGATGGGACGGCGGCCATCAGGAGCGCTTGTCTACTATGCCTGCAAAACCTACCTGACGACACGCCAATGCGCCCGCCATTCCATCCGGCATGACAAGCTGGAGCCAATCATCCTGCAAGCGATACAGCGGCAGGTCGAACTGGCGGACAATTTAGCGCAAATGATCGATGAGATCAACGAAGCTCCCGTTGTCCGCACAATATCCAAACGCCTCGAAAGCGCACTCCGGCAGCGCAGGCAGGAGCTGGAACGAACGACAGCCATCCGCACCGGCCTTTATGTGGACATGAAAACCGGCCTGATCACGCAGGATGATTACGTCCGCATGAAGCGGGAGTTCGAGGAAAAGGAAGCGCGGCTGGGGCGGGACATCGCCAGCCTGGAGGAAGAAAGCCGGGACATGGCGCATGGCGTAACCTCCAGCAATCCCTGCTTCGATTCGTTCCGGAGGCGCAAAAGCATCACGGAGATCAACCGCGGCATCGTATCGGAGCTGATCCAAGCGATCTATGTCCATGAGGGCGGAGATGTGGACATCGAATTCGCCTTCGCCGCCCAGCACAGGATAAATTAGGGAGCCGTGCTCCTTTTTTGTTCAGCCAAACCATGACATAAAACGCACGGGCCCACCGGGGCCGCGGGGCCGCAGGGGCTGCAGGGTCCGCGGGGCGAAAACGCGGCCATCGAAATTTCGCGTACCATCACGGGGGAGCCGGGCAGCGACGCCGCCGTGCTGAACTCCGGCAGCGAAACACGCGCGCAGCTGACATTCGTGGTCCCCTGCGGGATGAAGGGCGCCAAGGGTGAGCAGGGCCCGGCAGGTCCGCATGGAAAGCTCGGCGAGCGCGGCCTGACCGGCCCCGCGGGCCCAAAGGGCGAAACGGGAGCCCAGGGTATGCAGGGCCTTCCCGGCCATATGGGTCCTCAGGGGCTGCAGGGCCTGCCGGGGCTTCCCGGCGCGCGGGGAGTTACCGGCCCGCAGGGCTTCCAGGGCCCGCCCGGCCACCCCGGCGAACGGGGCGCCACCGGCGTGCAGGGGATTCCGGGCATGCGGGGCGCGGCCGGCCCCACGGGAATCCCCGGCCCGCGCGGCAATCCCGGTGAAAAAGGGGAGCCGGGCCCCAGAGGGGAGACTGGGGCCCAGGGCCTGCCCGGCATCCCGGGACCGCGCGGCGCCACGGGCCCGCAGGGCCTGCCTGGCGCAACTGGCTCGCAGGGATTGCAGGGTCCGCAGGGGCTGCCCGGCCACCCTGGGCCAAAAGGCGCAACTGGCTCGCAGGGATTGCAGGGCCCGCAGGGGCTACCCGGCCACCCTGGGCCAAAAGGCGAAACCGGCCCGCAGGGGCTTCATGGCCTCCCCGGAACGAAAGGCGAAACCGGTCCGCAGGGGCTGCCCGGCCACCCTGGGCCAAAAGGCGAAACCGGCCCGCAGGGGCTTCATGGCCTCCCCGGAACGAAAGGCGACGCCGGCCCGGCGGGGCCGCAGGGCATAAGAGGCGAAAAGGGCGCAATGGGCCCCTGCGGCCCGCAGGGCCCGAAAGGCGACAAGGGCGATCCCGGCCCGGCGGGACCTCCGGGCATCCAGGGCCTGCGCGGCGCGGCCGGCGAACGGGGCGCCGCCGGCGCCCAGGGCATCCCGGGGAAGGCGGGGGCCATCAAGAGCGTCGCCGTGCATACCTGCGGGCCGGATGAGCGCGCCTACTGCTACAACGAGGGCACGCCCGAAAGCGCCGACCTTGTGCTGATGATCCCCAGGGGCGAAACCGGAGCGCAGGGCCCCGCGGGGCCTATGGGCAAACATGCCGGGAAGGTGTACGGCGGGCTGTTCAATACCGACGAAGGCGAATTCGACATCAAGCCCGACGAAATCGTCGCGATGACGTTTTCCGACTTCCTCCCCGCCGCCGGCATGTGGTATGACGAGCATCACTCCGTGGTGCTGGGCGAGCTCGGCGTATATGAGATCTATTATACCCTGCGCGCGCAAAGCGTGGGGTGCGGCAGGCTGCATATGGCCATCACCAACGACGGTACGGTCATCCCCGGCAGCCGGGCCGCCGGCAATGCCGCCGCCGGGGGCGACGTCCACCTGAGCGGCATGGCGGTGACCAAGGCCAAAGCGGGCGCGCACCTGCACTTCATCGTGCACGCGAAGGAGCATGGCAGGATCAAGCTGCACGAGGGCGCGAATTTGATGATGCATGTGAAGAAGCTAAGCGATTAAGACTCAGGATGATTTTGTTTAAGGTCCGGGCGGCTCACAAGCCGCCCCTACAGGTCCTGCGTAGAATTAGGCAGAGTTATGCTGCACCTATAGGGGTGGCCTGTGGGCCACCCGAGCCTTAATAATACTGCAAAGAGGCCGGATTTTCGCCCGGCCTCCTGATTTTTTGCTTGACTTGTCTTTTTTATAAAGGTATAATGGGGTTAGCCTAAAATTTGAAAGGGGAATGGCAATGAAGAAAGCAATCGTAGTTTTGCTGGCGGCAATGATGGTTTGCGGCGTGATGACGGCCACCGCGCCAACGGCGCGCGCGACAAATATTGCCGGGTTTAAGGCGGAGGCGCTGCGTCTGATCAACGAGGAACGCGCCCAAGCGAGTGTGCCTGCGCTGAAATGCTATGAGCCGCTGAACCGGCTCGCGCAAGAGGTGACGGTTGAGTATTCCAAATATCCAGAACCCAACAGAACCGACGACAGGTTGTTCTTAATCACAATATTAGCGGAATACGGCATCGATTGGTCCCGCGCAAGCGCGAGCTATTCGGTCGCTTCAAGCTGCGCTGTGGGGATATTCCCCGGAGATTATCCATATTCATCTTCCCTTCTGGACCCGGAATTCACGCATATCGGGATCGGGATCGTTGCGGAAGGCGCAAATGGGAATCCATACATGGTACTGGTCTTCATTTCGAATTCCGCTTATGGCGACGATGGAATTACTGACGATGACGGGCCGCCGACAACCACAACTACAACCACCAAGCCCGCGACAACTACCACCAAGCCCACGACCACAACGACCAAGCCAATCACAACAGCCCCGCCAACCACAACGACCACCACCAAACCGGCGACTACTACAACAACGACCAAACCAGCGACAACGACAACGAAACCTGCAACCACCGCAACGAAACCTGTTACAACCACAACCAAGCCAGCGACGACAACAACGGCCACAAAGCCGTCACCAAAAACCATCGGCAAGACCAGCTACATATCAAATTTCTGGAATTGGTTCATGTATATTTTCTTCTTCGGCTTCCTCTGGATGAAATAACCCCAGCCCAAAAAACACGCGGGAGGCCGGTTTTCGCCCGGCCTCCTGATTTTTTGCTTGACTTTACCCATGCGCCATGCCATAATATATCCATGACATACACCTTTCAAAACCTGCCACAGGAAAAACAGAACCGCATCCTCCGCGCGGCGGGGGACGAGTTCGCGCGCCATGGCTACGAAAACGCCAAGATGAGCGAAATCGCGAGGGCCGCCGGGGTGAGCGTGGGCTCGCTGTATAAATACTTCGACCACAAGCAGGACATGTACCTGCATGTGATTCACAGCTCCATCGCGGAAATGGAGCGCCTGCTGGTGATTTTGTCGCAGACGCAGGACGACATTTTACTCAAAGCTGAGCGGATCATCCGGGCCATTCAGGGCTTCTCCCGGGATAACCCGCTGCTGATAAAGCTTTATTCCGGGGCCGCGGCGCAAAACGATCCCGTTATGGCGGCGCATTTCGCCCGCGAGATCGAAACCGCCACGGCCCGGATCTATTGCCAGGCCATCCGGGAGGCGCAGGAAGCGGGGGACATCCGCAAAGACATTGACCCGGACTTCAGCGCGTTTTTGCTGCACAGCCTGTTCATGATGCTGCAGTTTTCCTATGCCTGCGATTATCACATCGAGCGCATGAAGCTCTACGCCGGGGAGGAGACCCGGAATGATTTCGTGGTAAAGCAGATGCTCAAATTTTTGAAGAACGGCTTGCGGTAGTGATATGAACAACTGCCATGAGAATCTCATCAACGAACTGGTGGAAGCGCTCAGGCGCATGGCGGATGGACCTTGCGCGATTGCCTTGGCGGGGGCCCACGCGAAGGGCTGCGCGGATAGTCAGTCTGATCTTGATTTTTACTTGGTCCTGGAAAAACCGAAGCCCTACCTGAAACGGCTGAACACAATTCGCAAAATCGCCGATAGTATTTCTTCCATATATATGTCAAAAGATTTTGATGAAGCGCCCTATGGCGGCTCGATAGACTTCCGCTACAAAGGGATTCCGGTTGAAACCACGGTACACACCCTTTCGCGGCTTTCCCAAAGGGTGGAGGAGTGCCTTGCCGGAACGTTCGAGGTGATCCCGCAGGCCTGGACTTCCAATGGATATTACACGTTCATCTATTTGAGCGAGCTGGCGTTCGTCAAACCGCTCTGGGACCCGGAGGGTTTGTTGGCGAAGTATCAGGCAAAGGCAAAACAGTACCCGGAAAAACTGCGCAAGGCAATTATCAAGCACTTTTGGGGGAGGGCAAACACCTGGCTGGATAATTTTCATTACGACAGCGCCATTCAGCGGGGCGATATCCTGTTTGCCGCCCCGATTGCGCTGCACACGGTTCTGGACATGGTCCAAGTGATTTTCGCCCTGAACCGGGTGTATTTCCAGGGGGACAAAAAGCTGGCGGAATCTCTTTCGCGCTTGGCGTATTGTCCCGGCGTGCTCCTAAAAAACCTGGAGTTTTTGCTCAGCTCTTCAACAAACAGCGATACCCTGCAAAGGCAATGCGATTTGCTGCGGGAAATCCGCGATCATCTAAAATCTAAAATCTAATATCTGGAACGGAGTGATTTCATGCACGTCATCGCGTACGACATCGGGACCACGGGGGTCAAAACCTGCGTGTTCCGCATCAACGAAACCTTTGAGCTGCTGGGGGGCGCCAGCGGGGGCTACGGGCTTTACGTGCTGCCCGGCGGCGGCGCGGAGCAGGAGCCGCAGGAGTGGTGGGACGCCATGTGCTCCACCACGCGCAAGGCGCTGGCGGAGGCGGGTGTCGCCGCGGAGGAGATTGAGGGCATCTCCTTCTGCTCGCAGATGCAGGGGCTTGTGATGGTGGACCAGGCGGGCATGCCGCTGCGCCGCGCCTTCAGCTACATGGACCAGCGCGCCGGGGAGGAGCTAGCCAAGGGCATGAAGTTCGGGCCGCAAGTGGCGGGAGCCAACGTGTTCCGGCTGCTGAAATCCCTGCAAAAAACCGGGGCCGCCCCGCTGAGCGTCAAGGACCCCGTATGGAAATACAAATGGGTGGAAGCAAATGAACCTGACGTTTTTGCCAGCACATATAAATGGCTGGACGTGAAGGAAGCCCTCATCGCCCGCATGACGGGCCGCTGCGTCATGACGCCGGACTCCGCTTTTTCCGCCATGCTCCTTGATATCAAAAAGCGCTGCTGGAGCCGGGAGATGGCCGACATGCTGGGCGTGAACTGGTCGCACCTGCCGGAGATCGTGCCCTGCACGGAACAGGTGGGGGAATTAAGAGCAAAGCAGGCCGAGGAGCTCGGTCTCGCGGCGGGCATCCCTGTTTATGGCGGCGGCGGGGACGCGAGCCTCGTGGGCGTGGGCGCGGGCGCCGTGGCCCTGGGCGATACGCACATCTATTCCGGCACGTCCGGCTGGGTTTCCACCGTGGTGGACAAAAGCATCGTGGACGCGAACGCCATGATCGCCGCCATTGTCGGCGCGCAGGATGGGCTATATAATTACTTTGCCGAGCAGGAAACGGCCGGCAAGTGCGTGGAATGGGTGAAGGATCACCTGGCGCTGGATGAAATCAACCTGTTCCTGCATAATAATGAGTATGACCTGCAATACGGCGACCGGGAGACTGTGTATACCAGCCTCTATGATTACCTCATGGCGGTGATCGGCGAAGCGCCGATCGGCTCCGGCGGCGTTATTTTCACGCCGTGGCTCCACGGCAACCGCTGCCCCTTCGAAGACCCCAACGCCCGGGGCATGTTCTTCGGCCTTTCGCTGGAAACCGGGAAGACCGAGATGATTAGAGCGGTGGTGGAGGGTGTGATCTATCATTTGCGCTGGATGCTGGAAACCCAGGAGAAGAAGACCGCCACATCGCAGGTCATTCGTTTTGTTGGGGGCGGCGCATTGAGCGATGTGCTGTGCCAGATTTTGGCGGACTGCCTTGGCCGCGCGGTGGAAACCGTGGCCAGCCCCCAGAACGTGGGCGCGGTTGGCGCGGCGGCGCTCATCGCCGTGGGCAAGGGGATGATCCCTTCATTACAGGAGGTCAAGCGCCTGATCCCCGCCGTGAAGACCTTCCAGCCCGATCCGGAAAACAAGAAGCGGTACGACAAATATTTCGAAATCTACAAGCAGATTTATAAGGCGAACAAGAAGCTGTTCGCGATGCTGAACGCTGAGTGAAGGTGCCCCCAGTCGCCGCGCCGCAGTTCTTCTATAGCGAAGTTTGTTTGCGTCGACAGCCCCCGCGAAAACGCGGGGGGTGGCGCGAACGCGCCGGGGGGTGCAATCGCGGAGCGAAACAAGTTTAATTAGGAGAAATCAATGCTGGATAACAAACGCGTCCTCTTTGCCGCGGGCGGCACGGCGGGGCACATCAATCCCGCGCTTTCCGCGGCGGGCCTCGTGCGCCATCTGCACCCGGGGGCTAAGATTCTTTTCGTCGGCACGGACGACCACATGGAAGCCAAACTCGTGCCCCAGGCGGGCTACGATTTCCGCGCGATTGACATTTCCGGCTTCCAGCGAAGCTTTAGCGCGCAGAGCATTAAACGCAACTTGAGGACAATTCAAAAGCTGATGAAGGTCAGCGGTCAAGTGGGCCGGATTTTGGATGAATTCCGGCCGGACGCCGTCGTCGGCTTCGGCGGCTACGTGAGCGGGCCGGTCTTGCGAACCGCAGCCAAGCGGGGGATTCCCACGGCCATCCATGAGCAAAACGCCTTTCCCGGCATCACAAACAAAGCATTGGCCAGCCGCGTGGATACCGTGATGCTCACCGACATGGCGGCGAAAGAGCGCATGCGCTGCAAAAATGAGCCGGTGCACACGGGACTGCCGATTCGCAGGGAGCTGCTCGAGGCCGACCCCGTGCTCTGCCGCTGGGAGCTGAACCTGGACGGCCGGCCCATGGTGCTTTCCACGGGCGGGTCCCTGGGCGCGCGCGCGATGAACGAGGCCGTCGTCGGGATGATCGCGCTGCTGTGGAACAAGAATGCCGCGCATTTCCATCATGCCTACGGGCAGTACGGCGCGTGGGCGCCGGAGCTGCTGCGCGAGCGCGGCGTGAATCTGGACGCCCCGGAAATCACGATCAGGGAATACATCGACGACATGGCCCGCTGCCTTTCCGCCGCGGACCTGGTGATTGGCCGCGCGGGAGCGAGCACCGTGAACGAAATCCTGGCGATGGGCAAGGCCTCGATCCTCGTGCCGTCCCCGAACGTGGCGGAAAACCACCAATACTACAACGCAAGAACGCTCGAAGAAGCCGGCGCGGCCATTCTCATCGAAGAAAAAGACCTGACGCCTGAATTGCTGGCCAAAACTGTGGAAGAATTGCTGGCGGACGACAACAGGCGCGCGCGCATGGCCGGGGCCGCGAAAGCGATGGCCGTCACGGACGCCAACGAGCGCATTTATGAAGTGATCTGCGGGTTGGTTTAAGGCTTGCTTGTAGGGGCTGCCTGTGGGCTGCCCGCGCCTTCATCATCCTTAAATAAACAGCGGGTGGCCCGCAGGCCACCCCTACATACGCAATACGAACTTTATTAAGCTACGGGTGGCCCGCAGGCCACCCCTACATACGCAATACGAACTTTATTAAGCTGCGGGTGGCCCGCAGGCCACCCCTACATACGCAATACGAACTTTATTAAGCTACGGGTGGCCCGCAGGCCACCCCTACATATGAAGGAGCAAACCATGGACAAGTACTTAATCATCAACGCGGACGATTACGGTTCCTTTTACGGCGCGAACATTGCCGTGCAGGAGCTGTTCATGCAGGGCGGCATTACGTCGTCCACCGTGATGATGCCCGCCGCTTGGGCGCCCCATGCCTGCCGGTGGGCGGCGCGGCACCCGGAGTTTGCCGTCGGCGTGCACCTGACCAACACCAGCGAATGGGATACCTGCCGCTGGGGCCCGGTGGCCGCCGGCAATACCGACAGCCTCCGGGACGAATACGGCTATCTGTGGAAGTCATCCGAGGAATTCGAGGAAAACGCGGACCTGGACGAGGTCATCGAAGAAGTCAGGGCGCAGCTTGCCCGCGCGAAACAGCTGGGCCTGAACCCCTCCCACTGGGACAACCACATGGGCACGCTCTACGGCATCGCCACGGGGCGCTTCGAGCTGCTGGAGGCGACCCTGGAGCTTTCCGCCGAGGTGGGGCTGCCGTTCCGCTTCCCGGCGAAGAGCCTTGTCGGAATGATCGGCCAGGACGGGGCCAACAGCATGGATGTGCCGATGGAAGCCATCGAGCTGCTGTTCGGGCAGGTGCAGTCGTTTATCAAGACAAGGGGCGTGGTCTGCCCGGATTACCTCATCCCCCATTCCACCAGCGGGCCGCAGTGCGAAAGCTACGACAAATTCCGGGACTACGTGTTTACCTTCGCGGAAGAGCGCTTTCCGCCCGGCGTGACCGAAACGTTTTTGCATCCGTGCGCGGACACCGGGGAGATCACGGCGGCAAGCGGCAAGGGGCACATGCGCGTGTGGGAGTACAAGCTGTTCGGCGACCCGGCTTATCAAAAACACCTGAAGGACTGCGGCATACAGACAATCAGCTACCGGGATTTGGCGAGGATGCGGGGATAAGTTTTCGGAAACCTGTAGGGGTGGCCTGCGGGCCACCCGGATTTTTATGAACTGCGATAAGTGTCGCGGGCAGCCCGCGGGCCGCCCCTACAGGCGCTGCGTAAAATTGTAGCCGCACGACACATACGAAAGGACCCTCTTATGAAAAAACTAAAAAAATACATCGGCTACGGCATCGGCGCGCTGGGCCTGGATTTCAGCTACGGCCTCTTTTACAACTTCCTGAATAAATATTTGACGGACATTGCCCTGATTCCAAAGGGCTTTCTGGCGTTTATCACATTTGCGGCCCGCATCTGGGACGGCGTCAACGACCCCATGATGGGCGCCGTGGTGGACGCCACGAAATCACGTTATGGCAAGTACCGTCCCTGGATTTTGGTGGGAGCCATATGCAACGCGGTGGTGCTGGCCCTTCTTTTCTGGAATCCGGGGTTCAAAATTACAGCCGGCAGGGCCGGCATTGGCCTTTGCGCCTATGTCGCGGTGATGTATGTGCTATGGGGCATGAGCAATACCCTCATGGACATCCCCTACTGGTCCATGGTGCCGCTGCTCACGAGCGACCCGAAGGAGCGCAACATCGCGGCCACCATCCCAAGGGCGTTTTCGGGCCTGGGGCAGCTGGTTATCACCATCGCGAGCCCCATTATGATCCCCCTGCTGGGGCACAGCGGCAAGGAGCTCAGCGCCCTGGGGTTCCAGCGCTGGGCCATGATCTGCGGCATCGGGCTGATCGCGTTTGTATTAGTGACATTTTTCAGCACGGGGAAGATCAAGGAGATCGCGGAAGATTCCGGGCCGGAATATAAAATCACGTTCCGGAGCGTGGCGCGGACCATCCGTGGCAACGACCAGCTGCTGGTGTTCATGCTGGTGGCGCTGCTGCTCAACACCGGCTGGTACCTGGTCAGCGGCCTTGCGGTTTACTATTTTGAGGACGTCATGGGCAATTTGCAGGCCATGTCGCTGTTTGGGATGCTCGTTGGCGCGGGCCAGGCGGCGGGGCTGGCGCTGCTGCCGGTGCTCACCAAATGGATGCGCCGCAATACGGTGATCAAGCTCGCGATGTGGATGGCGGCCGGGGGATATCTGGGCATGTATTTCTTCAGCGCCGTCGTGAATATCTTCCCGCTGTTTGCCATCTGCGGCGTGATCGGCATGATGGGCGTGGGGTGCTCGTTCGTATGCCAGACCGTGATGCTCAGCGATATCGTGGATTACGGCGAAGCCCGCCTGGGCTACCGGGCGGACTCCGTGGTGTTTTCCATGAAGGGCTTTCTGCAGAAGGGCGCGTACTCCATCCAGAGCCTGATTATGTTCTTAGGGCTGCAAATCACGGGATACCGGGGCGAGCTCAAGCTCCAGCCGGATTCCGCGAAAACGGGCATCACGGTGATGATGTTCATTTTGCCGCCTTTGTTCGCGTTTGCCGCGCTGCTGCTGTTCCGCTCGAAATATAAGCTGGGCGAAGAGCGCATGCAGGAGGTTTATACGCAGCTGGAGGCGCGCAAGCAGGAGTTGATAAATGAATGAGGCATTCAATATCATCCCACTCAAGCTGCGTGATTTCAAAAAGCTCGGCGACATCTGGAACTTGAAATCCAAGCGGAACCGGGCGCGCAAGTGGAAGAGCGAAATGCGCCGGGGCATCCGCCAAGGCTATGTCTGCGTGGAAGGCGGCGCGCTTATCGCGCAGGGCGATTTGGTATACGATGGCTCCGGCCCGGATTACACCATCCCCGGGCAGCGGGTGTGTATTTCCCGCGTGATCGTGAAACCGGAAAGGCGTGGGGGCGCTTATGTGAAATTGATGAAACGGCTGTGAGCATAGACCTCTTGCAAAAACAAACTCCCCCACATAGCATCTTCAAAATTGCGAAGGTGCTGCGCGACCTAGGAACTACTGCCCCCTCCAGGAAGGGGCCGCTTCGCGCTCCTGTACCAACTTGATATAGAGGGGGCACAGCCCGGCCCCTTCTTAGAGGGGGCAGATGATGCGTTGTCAATATCAAAGGTTCGCAATTTTACTGTGCCTATGTGGGGGAGTTCAATTTCGTAAGAAGTTTTTCATTTTCCTCTTGACTCTGCCGTTGGGGAAGCGTGTATAATAGTTTCAACAACGACAAGGAGGGCTTCCCATGGACGAGCTCATCAAGATCAAAGACATGACCAACAGGTACGATGTGACTGCCCGCACCCTGCGCTACTACGAGGATATGGGGCTGATTGCCAGCGCCCGCAGCGACGAATACGCCTATCGGCTATACGACGAGGCTGCCGTCAAACGCCTTGAACAAATACTAATCCTGCGAAAGCTGAATATCAGCATAAAAGATATTCGGCGCGTGTTTGCATATCCCGGTTCTGAAGCTGTGCTGGAGGTGCTGGGCAAAAAGATCAGCGACATCGACGACGAGGTTGCCCTGCTGCATGAGCTGAAAGAAATTATCCTGGCGTTTATCCGCCAGATCAAAAGCGTCGATTTTCAAAATGACGGCGACGTGAAGCTGCTTTACGAAAAGGCCAGGGACATCGAAGCGCAGCTTGGCAACGTTGATTACAGTGGCAATCCATCCAACGCGAATCGCCTGCTTGAGATCACGGAGAAGCTTGCGCAAAAAGAGGACATCGTGCGCAAAACGCACTTCTATCAGATATGGAACGTCAGCGACAGCGAGGGCGCGTGTGAATTATACCTGAAAGCGTTCGGGGTCGAAGGCGCGAAACGCACCTCCCCGCCAGGCGAAGATCATATTGGCATGGACATCAACGGGTTTTTCGTTTTGCTCAGGCCCGAGCCCGACCCCGCAAACCGCCACGGAGGTTGCGCGGTGGGCTTCACATCGGAGGGCGGCTTACGCGCGGCGTATGATATTTTGGCGCAAGAGGGGCAGAATTGTTCGATCTCCACAGATGCCGGTTGGACGCCCCTGTGCGCGTGGGTGATAGACAAATATGATGTGAGCTGGTTTTTCTGCATTTAATTGACAATAGGGAGGTTATTGCGCAATGAAAAAAGAATTGACTGCAAGGCCGGAAAAAATGATGGGAACCCTCCGGCGGGAGGACACGCAGAACGCCCCGCCCTCCCGCATACACTGGCAGGGGTGATCTAAATGGCCCAATTGCGCCGCTATTCCTTGCTTCGTTTTCGCATCCCGGCCCGATATATTCCGTCCCTGCCGCGCCGGCGTTCTCTTCCCCGGCGCAATTCTCAATTCAACAAGCGTTTGCCGCTTGCGGCCGCGTGTATCGCCCTGGTGGCGACGATGCTCATCATATTGGAGCGCCGGGTGACGCCGCAGGTGCAGGAGCTGGCCGGGGTCGTGGCGAAGCAGCAGGCGGCGCAGGCGATTGCCGAGGCCGTGGAGCGGGTGCTCGCGGAGGAGCAGGTGACCTATGAGCGACTGGTGGAGCAGCAGGAGCAAAACGGCGTCAAGTCCATCCGGACAAACGCCCTGGAGATTAACCTGCTGCGGTCAAAAATCAACCGGGCGGCGGAGGAGGCGGTGCGCCGCCGCCGCGCGAGGCTGCGCCTGCCCCTGGGGGCGCTGCTGGGCAGCCAGCTGTTTTCGGGCAGCGGGCCGAATATCGGCGTGCGCCTGGCGATGACGGGCGACGCCCTTTCGGACATCCGCAGCGACATTTCCGGCGCGGGCGTGAACCAGACGATGCACCGCGTTCTCATGGATTTGAGGGTGAGTTTGGCTGTGATTTTGCCCGGCGGCGCGCAGCATACGGACGTGGAAATGACCATTTGCCTGGCGGAAACCGTGATTGTGGGAAATGTTCCCAATGGATTAGGCATAATTACACAAAAATGACCATGAATAGACCATATATTCTTGTTATAATAGTAGAAATATATTTCAGGGATTCCCTTTTTGTTTATAATATGGTATGATAAATTTGTTAGAATCTTAATAATTAGGAGGATGTTTGATGAAGCGGCTACTTAGTGTTTTGCTGGCGTTGCTTTTGATGATCGGATTTGGAGCGGTTTCGGCCAACGCGGCCGAAGACGACAATGATTTGGTCGTCGCCGCAGAGGGCGAAGAGGAAGAGGATATCTCGGGCGACTTTACCGACCCTGCGTTTTTGGCGAAGGTTTATGAAGTTACGGGCATCGAGCCGGAGGAACCGATTTATCCCTCCGACGTGAATAAAATCCAGGATTTGAATTTATCAAGGCTCGGCATTAAGTCCCTGAACGGCCTGGAGCACTTTACGGATCTGCGCATTTTTTACTGCAATTACAATCCGCTTGAGGGGGAGCTTGACCTTACGGCCAACAAGTCGCTGGAAAAGGTGCATGTGTTTGTCACCAACAGCGAGCTGACCGCGGTGAACGTCTCGGGCCTGGATAAGCTGCAGGTGCTGGATCTTTCCTATAACCTGCTGACGACCCTCGACGCTTCGAACCTGCCGTCACTGCTGGAGCTGTATCTCACCGGCAACAACCTGACCTCCCTGGACATCACGAATACCCCGAACCTGAAGAAGCTCAACGTGACGCACAACGAATTTACGTCCAAGAGCCAGATCAAGGGCAGAACGGAAGCCGAACTGGACGCAATGAATGATTTGGATGAATACGGCAACATGCCGGGTTGTTTCGTGTATGACCCCCAGGGCAAGGAGCCGGTGAAGACGACCGAGCCGCCCACCGAGCCGCCCACCGAGCCCGGCTGTACTTGTCTAAAATGCGGCGATGATTGTAAATGCGGCGATGATTGTAAATGCAATGTCCTGGAAAAACCGGAAATCAAGTTCCTTACGTGGCTCAGGACAAACCGCAATTGGGCGTGGCTGCTGCTGCTGCTGGTTCCCTTCCTGGTTCCGCACAGCGGCGCACCGTTCTTGCTTTGGTTCTTTGTGCTTTAATCTTTCTTGAAAAAGAACGCCCTCTCAAACTGAGGGGGCGTTTTGTGATATATACTAAGACGTTATTCGTCCGCCCTCAGCACCTTGCGGAACACCGCCGCGTGGGTGCTGGCGATCACCTTATCGACATGCATGGAGCCAAAGAACCAGCGCTTGAAGCCGCACAGCTTGCCGATCTCCTCGAAAAAGGTGTTGAGGCCCGTGATATCCGCCGTATTGTTGTTTAGCTTGAGCTGTAAAAAGCTTTTGATGCGCATGGGCGGCTCATGGGTGATAATGTAGTCTACCTGACCCATGCGCTTTAAATTATCCAGTGCGAGGTTCAGCTCCTCCCGGGAGGGGATCTCGTAGCATAGGCGCGCCTCGTCCGGCGTGCGGAAATCGTCGTCCGGGCTCACGCCGCCGCCCATGGCGAACACGGTTTTGCCCTCGATGGTATAGATCTCCCCGCGCATGAGATGGTACAGCCCCCCCGTAATCTGCCGCGCCCGGCCGCCGTTCCATTCGGACACCGGGAACTGGCCCAGGAGCTGGAAGTTCTCGTGCACGCCGTCAATAAAGCAAACGTTGAACTTCAGCTTCCCGATTTTTTTCAGCAGCGCCTGCTCCGACCTGTCGCCGTTCCACAAAAACCCGAAGTCGCCGCACACGAGCAGCGTGTCGCCTTTTTTGAGCTTGCGCATTTCCGCGTGGCGGAACCGGCCGAAATCGCCGTGCAGGTCTCCCGTAACGTAAATCATTGCTTGCGATCCTCCTATGTGCGGATAAAATTCTCGAAAAGGTCTTGAAAAGGTCTTTTTTTTTTCAAACGTTTGTGGTACAATAGGCATAGATACTTTATTTTACTACAAATAGGGCAGAATGTCTATGGGTAAATCCAAGAAAGTTGAATATTATCACAAAAAAAAGTGCGCATCGGGAATTCTGGCCGCCGTTTTGGCGCTGGGCCTGCTTTTTGCGGGCGCCGTACCCGCCAACGCGGCGTTCAACAGCTTGCTGCGCGACATACCAAAGCTCAGCGGGGTTTCGGAAATCATCCTGCTGCAAAGCCTGGACGACGGCAGCGTCATCTTCAACCAGAACGACACCCTGCGCACGGCCCCGGCTTCGCTGACGAAAATTGTCACGGCGATTCTCGCGATGGAGCACTGCGAAAATCTCAGCGAGGTCGTCACCGTGAAGCCGGAATGCGTCACCATGCTTTACGGCACCAACAGCGCCAATGCCGGCATCAAAATCGGCGAGGAGCTTACGGTGGAGCAGCTGCTTTACTGCCTTTTGGTGCCCAGCGGCAACGACGCCGCCACCGTTCTGGCCGATTATGCCGCCGGCAGCCAGGAGGCGTTCGTGGAGCGAATGAACGAATTCGCGCAGCGCCTGGGCCTGGAGGATACCCGGTTCATGAACGTCCACGGCCTGGACGAGGAGGGGCACTATACCACCGCGCGGGACATCGCGGCCATCACCCGCTATGCCCTGGGCGCGGAATTCAAGGGCAGCGCACTGTTCGAGAAAATCATCGGCACCCTGACGTATGAAATACCGCAGACGAACAAAAATAACAAGCGTACGCTGCTGAACACCAACCGCATGCTCAACCGGGGCTACCGGGATTACTATTGCGCCGAGGTTTCCGGCGGTAAAACGGGGAATACCAGCGCCGCGGGCGACTGCATAATGGCCAAGGCCTCCCGCGGGGGATTCAATTATCTTTGCGTCGTGATGCGCGGCGATAAGGTGGTGCTGCCGCCGCAGACATATGAGGTCAATACGGCCTTCGTGGACGCCAAGGCCTTGCTGGAATGGAGCTTCGAGCACATCAAGCTGCGGCAGGTGGCGGACAGGGAAAAGGCCGTGGGCGAGGTCCCGGTGGAGCTGGCCCGCAACGCGGACCATGTGCAGTTGATCCCCAAGGAGGACCTGGTGGCGTTTGTGCCCGAGGGCATCGACAGCAAAAGCGTGCTGGTGGAGGTCATCCCGGCGCTTACCCCGGAAAAAGTGGTGGCCCCGGTATATAAGGGCCAGCCGATGGGCGCCGCACGTATCCTCTTTGCCGGGGAGGAATTCGCGCGCGTGGAGCTTGTGGCCGCCGACAACGTGAGCCGCAGCGCCGTATTGTTCCTGGTGTCCCTCGCAAAGCAGGCGGTGCGGACATCGCTTGTCCAGGCGCTGCTCTTCGCGGTGCTGTTCGCCGCCGGGATCTACCTGATTGTGCTGCTGCTGCAGCAGCGTGGCAAACGGCGCGAACGCCAGCTGCGCATCCTTCCCACCAGCGTGGCGGAAAAGAACAAACGAAGATAATTCGCAATTCGCAATGCGTAATTAATTGAAGGAGAGACGATCATGAAAATCAAAAAAATGTTGGCGATGGCACTGGCATTGATGCTTTTGGCGGGGCTTGCGGGCTGCGGGGCGTCCAAAGAGGAGCCGCCGACTGACATTGAGGACGCCATGAGCGACGAGTTCGCGGCGCTCATGGAAGGGCGAAAGCCCGTTGGGGAGCTCACCGACAAGGAAAAGCGCGCGCTCATCGACGAGGGCCGGGATCTGGGGCTCAACGTGGCGTTCGACAACGGCAGCTTGGTCGTTACCGACGACAAGGGCGATTTGATTCTCCGCAGGGACGCGGATGGCGCCGTGTGGGATGATTTCGGCAACCAAATTGTCGCCAACGAGTGGCCGGACAATGAGTTCACGCGGCAGGTGCCGAATCCGGGCGTCAAAAACGCCGCCGTGAAGTCGAACTCGGGCGGCATCACCGCGATGATCGACGACATGGACGAGGCCGCGGCGAAGGCGTATGTGGAACAGCTCAAGGGGCGTGGCTTCACCACGGAGCTGCCCGGCATGGAGCTTGCGCACGGCATCGAATACAACGCGAAAAACGGGGCGGGGTATACCGTCGAATTCTTTTGGGCCAATGGCGGCGCGAATCTTGTGGTAACCAAATGAGGCTTCACCAATTGGGGCCATGGAACCGTGCCGCAATATAGGCGAAGCGTCGGCCTATGTACGAATTAAATGCTTGACAATTCCCTGCGTGTCTGATATAATGGCCACAATCAAACAAAGGAGCTGCCAAATTGCGTAATTCTTCTTGCTAAAAGAATAAAGGGCATCAGGCTGGCGTCAGCATGTGCCCAAAGCAAGAAGCGCATAACAACCGATCACAGGGTGCAAGAGCGTTCTTGCGCCTTGTTTTATTTTTTTGGAGGAGTGATGTTATGTCGATGATACAGGCCCGTGGGCTCACGTTCGCTTATGAGGGCAGCTACGACAATATTTTTGAAAACGCGAATGTTACCTTTGATACCGACTGGCGCTGCGGCTTCATTGGCCGCAACGGGCGCGGCAAAACCACGTTTCTGCGCCTGCTTGCGGAGGAGCTGCAGCCAAGCGCGGGCGAGATTGTCAAAAGCGCTTGCTGCGATTATTTTCCGGTTCCGGTGGAAGGGCAGGAACGCATCGCTCTGGATGTTTTCATGGAGCGGTGCCCCGAAGCGCGGGAGTGGGAGCTGCTGCGGGAGCTGAACCTGCTGGAATTCGGCTGCGAAGCGCTCTACCGGCCCTTCGAAACGCTTTCGGGCGGCGAACGGATGAAGGGTATGCTGGCGGCGCTGTTTTTGAACGAAGGCCAGTTTCTGCTCATCGACGAGCCGACGAACCACCTGGACGCCCATGGCCGCCGGGCGCTGGGCGAATACCTGCGGCAAAAACCCGGCTTTCTGTTGGTATCTCATGACAGAACGCTGCTGGATGCTTGCACGGACCATACGCTTGCGCTGAACAAAAGCAACATTGAGGTCCTGGCCGGAAATTTTTCCGTATGGCAGGAGCAAAAACGGCGGCAAGACGCCTTCGAGCAAGCGGAAAACGAAAAGCTGAAAAAGGACATCAAGCGCCTGGAAGCGGCGGCGCGCCAAAGCGCAAAATGGGCGGATCAGGTGGAATCCACAAAAATGGGCAAGGGCGCCGCTGTCATCCGCAAAAAAGGGCATGAATGCCTGGATACAATGGCCTATCACGGCGAGAAATCCAGGCGGATGCAGCAGCGCAGAAAAAACCTGGAGCGCAGGCAGCAAACCGCCATCGAGGAAAAATCGCAGCTGCTGAAAAATATCGAAACGGCGGACAGCCTGAAAATCCATCCCCTGCGATTTCACGCAAAACGCATCTTGGAATTCGACCATGTCTCGCTTTCTTATAGCGACAAGGTGGTTTGCGAAGATATCTCTTTTATACTGGAGCAGGGCGAGCGGCTGGTGATTACCGGCAGGAACGGCAGCGGGAAATCAAGTATCCTGAAAGCCGCTGCATTGGAGCCGGGACTTCAAATTTCCGGCAATATTTTGCGGTCGGGACAACTAACAATATCCTATGTGCCGCAGGAGACCTCTTTTTTGCGGGGCGGCCTGGGCGACTATATCGCGGCCTGCGGCATTGACGAAAGCCTGTGCAAGGCGATCCTGCGCAAGCTGGATTTCAGCCGCGCGCAATTCGATAAAGATATGGCCGGATACTCCTCGGGCCAAAAAAAGAAGGTGCTCATCGCCCGCAGCCTGTGCGAGCGGGCGCACCTTTACCTTTGGGACGAGCCGCTGAATTTCATCGACGTGTTTTCGCGCACCAGATTGAGGAGCTGCTGCGGGAGCACCGGCCCACGATGCTCTTCGTGGAGCACGACGCGGCGTTTTGCGCGGGCATCGCGACAGGGGAGATTATGCTTTCTTTCGATTGAGGCCCTCGGTCATTGTCAGCATGAGCGCCGCGAAACAAAGCAGGAATACCGGGAAACACGCGATGCCGAAGCGCCCCGCAAGCCAGCCGAACAGCGGCGGCATGAGGGTGGAGCCGGCGTAGGCGCTGGCCATTTGCACGCCGATGACGGCCTGGGCATTTTCTTTTCCGAAGTTCGCGGGTGTCGCGTGGATGATCGCGGGGTAAACCGGCGCGCAGCCAAGACCGATGAGCACCAGGCCGTTCAGGCACAGCCAGTCGGATTTGACAGGCAGCCAAAGCGCGGCAATCCCGGCGGCGGTGACGGCGATCCCCACGCGGATCATATTCCTGTCGCCGATTTTATCCGAGATGAACCCGCACAAAAATCGCCCGGCGGTGATGCCGATAAAGAAAAACGAGGCGTAGCGTGCCGCGGTTTCAGGATGGACGCCCCGGTGCAGCACCAGGTAGCTGCTGGCCCAGAGGCTCGCGGCGGCTTCCAGCGCGCAGTAGCCGAAAAAAGCCGCCAATACGAGCTTGACACCCTTGATCCGCAGGATTTGCGGGAGCTTCAGGATTGGTCGATCTTGTTGATTGGGGATATCCGCGCTTTGTTTTCTCCATAAGGGCAGGCTGATAAACAGGAACGCGGCCAGCGCGATTTGAATGGCGGCAATCGTGCGGTAGCCCTGGTTCCAGCCGGAAGCGGAAAGCGCGCGGCCCATGACATAAGGACTGATGGCCGCGCCCACGCCCCAGCAGCAGTGCAGCCAATTCATATGCCGCGAGGCGTAGCGCAGCGCCACGTAATTGTTGAGCGCGGCGTCAATGGCCCCGGCGCCCAGGCCGTAGGGCACCGCCCACAGGCAGAGCGTCCAGAAGCGGCCCGAAACCGAAAAGCCGAAAATGGCAGCGGCGGTGAGAAAAACGCTCCCGGCTGTAACAAGCCCCGCGCCAAGCTTTTTCGTCAGCCGGTCGGAAAGCAGGCTCGAGACGATGGTGCCCGCACAAATTGTTGAGAATATGATGCCCGCGTACGAAAGCGGGACGCCCATTTGCGCCTGCATCACGGGCCAGGCGGCGCCCAGCAGCGAGTCCGGCAGGCCGAGGCTGATGAAGGACAGATAGATGATCGCGAGGAGAAGAGCGTACATGAGACTCCTTTGGAGGGCCTGTAGGGGCAGCCTGTGGGCTGCCCGGGCTTTTATATAAGGTAATTAAGATTACGGGCGGCCCGCAGGCCGCCCCTACAGGTACTGCGTCTATCCCCTCATCCGTAAAAATTCCACCCCGGGATATTTCTCCCGCAGCGCCATGACCTTGCGCTTGCCCCGCTTGGGATATCGCCAGACGAACCAGAGAAACTCCAGATAATCTTTGGAGAACAGCGGGCTTTCCTCCATCTCTTCTTTCATATCCGGGCGCTTCTGGCCATGCCGTTTGATCACGCGCTTCAGGCAAATCAACCGGGGGCAATCCAGGAAAATCACAAGGTCGGCCGCGCGGTAGCGAATCTCCATGGTGCCGCCGTAGTTGCCGTCGATGATCCACCGCTCGCCGCGCACGAATTCCTCGTTCATGGCGCGCCATTCATCCTTGGAAGGATGCGTCCAGCCCGCGCTCCAGTGTTCGTGGTCCAGGTGGATGAGCGGGTGGCCGGTTTCGGCGGCGATCTGCCGGGCGAGGGTGCTTTTGCCGCTGCCGGCGCTGCCGATGATGGCGATGCGCGGGTAGGCGGAGAAGTTGATGTCCATGGAAGGGCCTTTCGGTTATGTTTTGTCGCTTTTCGATTAGCACCCCCCGGCGCATTCGCGCCCCCCCCGCGTAAAACGCAGGGGGCTTTTTAGCGTGATAACCTATTGGAGCTGGGATAGATAATGAAGTTACATAAGCCCCCTGCGATTTCGCGGGGTGTGGCGCGAATGCGCCGGGGGTGCTTCGCATAACAACTTCGCCTAATCACACCCCCGAATACGCCGAAAACCCGCCGTCCACGGCGATCATGCTGCCGGTGACAAAGGAGGAATACCCCTCGTCGCAAAGGAACAGCAGCGCCCCGGTGAGCTCTTCCGGCAGGCCGAAGCGGTGCATGGGCGTCGCCGCGAGAATTTTTCCGGTGCGCGGGGTGGGGGAGCCGTCGTCGTTCCACAGCAGCGCCTTGTTCTGGGCGGTGGAGAAAAAGCCGGGCGCGATGGCGTTCACGCGGATGCCCACGGGCGCGAAGTGCACCGCCATGAACTGCGTGAAATTGCTCACCGCCGCCTTTGCCGCAGAATATGCCGGTATCTTCGTCAGCGGCCTTATGGCGTTCATGGAGCTGATCATCACGATGGCAGGGTTTTTCGCCATGGCCAGATCCCGCGCGAACACCTGCGTTGGCAGCAAGGTGCCCAGGAAGTTCAGATTGAATACCTTTTGGATCCCAACCGGGTCCAGATCAAAAAAAGTCGTGACGCCTTCGACGGCCTCTTCTAGATCAGCGGGTTCAAGCGCTTCTTTCGAGGTCGTGCCGCTGGGATGGTTCCCGCCCGCGCCGTTGATCAAAATTTCGCACGGCCCAAGAATTTCATTGACCCGCGCCCGGGCCTCTTCCAGGCTTGCCTTGTCCAGCACGTTGCAGGCAACGGCGATGGCCGTGCCGCCCTTGCCCGTGATTTTGTCCGCGACAACCTGGGCCGCCGCCAGGTTTAAATCCAGCACGGCGATTTTCGCGCCCTGTTCGGCCAGCGCAAGGCTAAACCCGCCGCAGAGCACGCCGCCCCCGCCGGTGACCACGGCCACGCGGCCGGATAGGTTTGGATGGTTGTACATCTACATAACTCCTTTACAATCTAAAGTCTACTATCTAACATCTAATATCTAGGTTTCCCACCCCATGCTCCGCTCCACGGCCCGCTTCCACCCGGCGTAGAGCCGGTCGCGCTCCTCCAGGGGCATCTGCGGGGAAAAGACGCGGTCCACCTCGCGGTTGCGCTGGATTTCCTCCTTGTCCTTCCACACGCCCGCCGTCAGCCCCGCCATGTAGGCGCAGCCAAGGGCGGTGGATTCCACGATCTTCGGGCGGTTCACGTTGATCCGGCTGAAATCCGCCTGGATCTGCATCATGATTTCGCTGACGCTCGCGCCGCCGTCCACCCGCAGCTCCGAGAACTTGATGCCGGCGTCGGCCTCCATGGCCTCGATCAGGTCGCATAGCTGGTAGGGGATGCACTCGATCACCGCCCGGGCGATGTGCGCCCGCCCCGCCCCGCGCGTGAGGCCCACCATCGCGCCCCGGGCGTACATGTCCCAATAGGGCGCGCCAAGGCCCGTGAACGCGGGCACGAGGTAGACCCCGTTCGCGTCCGGCACGGAGGCCGCGAGCTCGTCGCACCGGGGGGCGGAATCGATGAGCTTGACTTCGTCGCGCAGCCACTGGATCACGGAGCCCGCGTTGAAGGCGCTGCCCTCGATGCAATACTCCACTTCATTGTCAAGGCCCCATGATACGCCTGTTAGAAGATTATTCTGGCTCTTGACGCGCTCCTTGCCGGTGTTCATGAGCAAAAAGCAGCCGGTGCCGTAGGTGTTCTTCGCCTGGCCCGGCGTGAAGCAGCACTGCCCGAAGAGCGCCGCCGGCTGGTCGCCGATGGCCCCCGTGATGGGCATGCCCGCGATTTCGTGCAGGCCGATGAGCCCCGGCGCTACCTCCCCGTGGAACGCGCCGCAGGGCACGGGCTTGGGTAAAATGCTCATTGGAATATCAAGTATATCGCACAGCGCCTCGTCCCAGCAAAGATGATCCACGTCGAAGAGCAGCGTGCGGCTGGCGTTGGAGTAATCCGTCACATGGCTTTTGCCGCCGGTGAAATTCCAGATCAGCCAGGTTTCCACTGTCCCGAAGAGAAGCCGGTCTTGTTCCGCCAATTTCCTCGCGGCAGGCACATTGTCGAGGATCCATTTGATCTTCGTGCCCGAAAAATAGGCGTCCACAACAAGGCCCGTTTTTGCCTTGATCAAATCTTCATGGCCCCGCGCCTTGAGCTCCTCGCAGATTTCCGCCGTGCGGCGGCACTGCCAGACGATGGCGTTATGCACCGGCCGTCCGGTTTTTTTGTCCCACAGGATGGTGGTTTCCCGCTGGTTGGTGATGCCCATGCACGCGATTTCGCTCAGCTGCACGTGAGCGGCTTCCGCGGCGCCCAGCACCGATTCCAGGGCGTTCATCTGGCTGTAGAGTATTTCCATGGGGTCGTGCTCCACCCAGCCCGCGCGGGGGTAGCGCTGCTCGAATTCCTTTTGCGCCTTGGCCACGATTTTGCCCGCTTTGTCGAACAGAATCGCCCGGGAGCTTGTGGTGCCCTGGTCCAGCGCGAGTACGTATTTTTTATCCATGACGAGGCTCCTTTATGGAAAGGTTTTGTTTATTATAACATGGTTTTTGATGAGATACAAGCCAAAGATGGAAAAAACCGCTGGACACGTATCCATCAAATTAAGCCATTCAGTATTATCCGTCCCGCTCCCAACATAACAATAAATAAAAAGAGGAATTGGGAGAAAACAATGTTCGCATGTGTGCAGACTTTACCGGCGCAGAGCGGCCGGCTGCTGGATCGCCGCCGCAACGCGCTGCCGGCGCTTGTCCGCGTGGACCCGCCGGCGGGCGCGCCGTTTTTCCGCCTGGAGGTACCGGTCCGCAGGGGCCGCGCGCTCCCCTTCGCGGCAATGGAGCAGGCGGCGGGCCGCCTGCGCACGCGGATGCTGTTCCCGGAGGGAATTACGCCGCCGCCGACGCCCGTGGCCCGCTCCGCCGCGCAGTCCCAGCTGGAACCGGGGCTGCGCGCGTTCCAGCCCAAGCGCCTGCCGCTGCTGCTGTGCCTGCGCGCGGCCCAGCATGCGCTGCGCACCGCTGGCGTCCCGGCGCGGGAGCTGCGCGTGACCGTGGTGGATACCAAGGGCGCGCTCAGCCACGCCATGGAGCTCCTGGTGCCCCTGGCGGGGAGCCTGCGGGTTTACACCCCGGATTTCAGCCTTTACCGGGCCGCGGCGGCAAGGCTGCTGCACCGCTACGGCGCCACGCTGATCCTCAGCGATTCGGCGGGCTGCTTCGCCCAGAGCCATGTGGTTGTGGCGGATGACCTGCGCCTGTTCACGGGCCGCGAGCAGGGGCTCATCTTCACGCCGGATACCGAAACCTCCCTCCAGGGCTGCCGGGTCGTGCGCTGCCATCTGCCGCAGCTGCCGGAGGCCTACGCGAAGCTCTGCCCGGCCGGGATTGACCCGCTGCTGTTCGCAAGCGCGCTTTACGAGCTTTGCGGCGTGAAGGAAATGGAGCGCCTGCGCTTCGGCCACTACGCCTTCGACGGCGTAAGCCAAAGCTATACCGCGCAGGATCTGGCGCGCATTTTGGAAAAGGACATCAAAAACCGGGAAGCGCTGGTGCGAAAATAAAATGAAGCAAAAAATATTGCGGCACAGCCGAGAAAAGGCTTGCATTTTATATTGGGCTGTGTTATAATACAGTTAATGACGAGATTTTTGGTTTTTGCGTAGAAGAAGGATGGAAGAGTGGGCTAAGCCCGCTCTTTTGTTTGTAATGTATGGGAGGGCAGTATGCCGGAAATCAACAGCGGTAACATTGCTGATCGGGCGCGTAAGCTCGCGGAGCCCATCGCCGCGGGCCTGGGGCTGAGCCTTTGGGACGTGCGCTTCATCAAGGAGGGCGCGAACTGGTACCTGCGGTTCTGGATCGACAAGCCAGGCGGCAGTCGCCACACCAACTTCGTTGGTATAGACGACTGCGAGGCCATGAGCCACGCGCTGGACAACCCCCTGGACGAGGCCGATCTGATCCAGCAGATGTATCACCTGGAAATTTGCTCGCCTGGCATCGAGCGGGAGCTCACCCGTGACGAGCACTTCGCGCAGTATCTCGGCAGCGTTGTGACGGTGAAGATATCGCACCCGGCGGAAGAGGTCGTTGGCACGCTGGAGGGCTATGAAGGCAAAGTGATCACTCTTAGATTAGAAGATGGCAGCGCAAGAGAAATCACAAGGACGAAGACGACCACAGTGAAGCTATATGACAATTTTGAGGAGGAAGAGGAATGAAGAAAGCGATTGCGATTATACTGGCATTGGTGTGCTTGTCGATTTTGTTTAGTTCTTGTGGAAGTGATTCGAAAGAAAACGCCACGAACACATCCATCGTATCTTCTACAACTCCAACCATTTTGGCCACAACAATAAGCAAACCTATCGCTACCAAAGAGCCTCAACAAAATTACGCGATAGGAACTATTGTTCATTTCGGGCCATATGACTGGCAGGTGCTCGCGGTAGAAAATGGAAAATTGCTACTGATTACTGAAGATGCTATTGAGCGCCGAGGCTACCATTTCGAATCCACAGGCGTATACACGGCAGGCGTAACATGGGAAACCTGTACGTTGCGTGCATACCTGAATGGCAAGTTTCTCGAAAAATTCAGCGCGCAGGAGCAGGCGAGGATTTTAGAAATCAACAATACCAATGGGGATAATCAATGGCACGGAACCAACGGCGGCAACGACACCAACGACAAAGTGTTCCTGCTGAGCCTGGAGGAAGTATTAAAATATTTCGGGGACAGCGGGCAGTTGAAAATTAATAACCCGGACAGCATGTATTTTATTAATGACCGGTACAACGAAAAGCGCATGGCGAAATTCAACGGTGACTGGACATGGTGGTGGCTTCGCTCGCCCGGCAACGCGAAGTATGGCGCTGCGTATGTCGGCGTTGACGGCTATATTTACCCTAATGGGAACGGCGTCTTCGATACTTCCAGCGGCGTCCGCCCAGCCTTGTGGCTGAAGATTAACTAAAATATTTCTGCATTCTGCATTATCATTTATTATTTATTGAGAGGTTGATGACACGACATGAAAAATCCCGAATTATTTGAGGCCATGCGGATTTTGGGCAAGGAGAAGGGTATCCAGGTGGAGGCCATTTACGACGGCATCCAGCGCGCCATCGTCACCGCCATGCGCGGCAACTTTAACAACAGGGACGTGGTGTTTTGCGAGATCCTGCCCGAAACCTCCGAAATGAAGGTTTACCTGCGCAAGCAGGTGGTCAGCGAAATGATTGACGAAGACATGGATATGCTCCCTGAGCAGGCGGCGCAGTATAAGCCCGGCGCGCAGCCCGGCGATATCATCGAAATTCCGCTGGACACAAAGGACGTCAGCCGCATCGTGGCGGAAAAATTCAAGCACGTCATGCGCCAGGGTATCAGAGAAGCGGAGCACGACAAGCTGCGCGAGGAGTTCCAGTCCCGCGAGCAGGAAATCGTGACCGTGAAGGTGCAGCGCGTGGAGCCCAACGGCGACGCCATCGTGGAAATCGGCAAGGTGACGGAAATCCTGTCCCTGGGCGAGCAGGTGCCCGACGAACGCATCGAGCCCGGCGATTTGATTAAGGTTTATGTGGTGGATATCTCTGGCCTTGACCGCAAATATCCCCACGCAAGCCTTTCGCGCATCCACCCGGGGCTGGTCAAGCGCCTGTTCGAGCTGGAGGTGCCTGAAGTAAAGGATGGCCTCGTGGAGGTGAAAGCGGTCGCCCGGGAGGCCGGCAGCCGCAGCAAGGTGGCCGTTTGGTGCAAGGACCCGGACGTGGATCCCGTGGGCGCCTGCATCGGTTCGCGGGGGGCGCGCATCGCCCGCATCGTGGATATTTTGGGCGGCGAAAAAATCGACGTCATCAAATACAGCGACGACGTGGCGGAATACGTGGCGTCCGCTCTGGCTCCGGCCGAGGTGCTGGGTGTCCGCGTGGTGGATAACGACGAGCATGTCTGCCACATCACCGTGCCCGACAGCAAGCTTTCCCTCGCCATCGGCAACAAGGGCCAGAACGCGCGCCTGGCGGCAAAGCTCACCACCTGGAAGATTGACATCAAGTCCGACAAAGTGGCCGAAACTCCGGAAGAGATCGTGATTGCCGATGAGTGACGTTTGAAAACTCTGTTTTCAAACATGGAGTTTTGTCCTTCGGCCAAAACATCCCGCCTTCTGCAAGAGGAATGGTCATATGCAAAACAACAACGCGACACAGCGAAAAATCCCCATGCGCAAATGCGTTGGCTGCAACGAGATGAAGCCCAAACGGGAGCTCACCCGCGTGGTGCGCGGCCCGGAGGGGGCCATCTTCCTGGACAGCACCGGCAAGGCCAACGGCAGGGGGGCATATCTCTGCCCCAGCGCCGAATGCCTGAAAAAGGCCCGCAAGCGCCGCAGCCTGGAGAGAGCCTTTAAGTGTGCTGTCGAAGCCATGATTTATGAGGAGCTTGAGCTTCGTATGAGCGACCTGTAGGGATGGCCTGCGGGCCCCCCGAGCCTAAATAAAACTTAGATTAGAATCCCGGGCGGCCCGCAGGCCGCCCCTACAGGAGCAGGTACAACCCATGCAAAACAACCAGCGTTTACTCTCCCTCCTGGGCCTGGCGCGCAAGGCAAATCTCGCGAGCTTTGGCCATGACGCCGCAAAGGCCGCCCTCAGAAGCAAACAGGCGAAGCTTTGCCTGCTGTGCCGCGACGCCTCCCCCAGATTAAGCGATGAATTTCAATTTTTGGCGCAAGACACCGGCATCCCGCTGCATGATCTAAATTTGACCTCGCTGGACATCAAGGCGGCAACGCGGTATAAGGCCGCGGTGCTCACAATCAACAACAGCGGCTTTGCCGAGAAAATAAAAGTGACTCTGAATCCAGAATCCTGATCCCTGCCTCCCGAAAGGACGATTGCATGTTAGAAAAAATCCGAATCAAAGAAATTTCCGCCCAGCTTGGAGTGACCAACAAGGCCATTGTGGAGCTGCTCTCCCGCTATTTTGAGGGGAGCCGCAACCTCAATTCCGTGCTCCAGGAGGCGGAACTGGATGTAATCTTTGAGCATTACACCCTGGCCCGCGGCGTGGAGAGCTTTGACGCCTATTTCGCCCTGGCCGAGCAGCGCCCGAAGAAGGAAGCCAGGAAGGAAACGCCAAAGAAGGAAGCGGCCGCAAAGAAGGACGTAAAAAAGCCCCGCCGCGACGCGCCTTTGGCCCCGCGCACCGGGCAAAAAGCGCCCACCAAGGCGGAGCGCCAGGCCAGCGAGGAAATCGCGCAGGCCGCAAAGCTCGCGGCAGGGCAGCGCAAGCAAGTCGGGGAAGCAAAGCCAGCCGCGGGCCCGGCGCCATTCGCCAAAAAGAAGAAGGAGGGCGCGCAGGCGGCGCAGCAATCCCGCACCAAGGGCGAAGCCCGCACGGTGGACACGCGTTCGGGCAGCGTAAACCTGGACAAATACAACGAGCGCTACGAGCAGATTGCCCCCGGGCAGCAGCAGGGC
>Ga0123353_10000628_pt1 | contig 43143 bp, 30 predicted proteins | sample TergutLab28metaG_3_FD_92763 | JGI IMG/M metagenome (GOLD analysis project Ga0123353, IMG submission 92763) | Labiotermes labralis P3 segment gut microbial communities from Petit-Saut dam, French Guiana - Lab288 P3 | ecosystem: Host-associated > Arthropoda: Insects > Digestive system > Gut ... | reverse complement strand
TGTTCGCTTCTTATTCTACCCGGAAGCCCGTCCGGTAAACAACGGTGAATGAACGACCTGCTGAAGCGGTTCGCCTAAAGGCGAAGGCGTAGGACCCGGCGCATTGAAAAGTTAACGAAAACGAATCAACGAGTTAACAAGGTTGTTACTTCAGTTCCACCAACTCAGTCAGGACTTTCTGCAGCAGGTCGGTGAGGTCCGGGGCGCTGCCTCGTCGGCCTTCGATCAGGGCCTGGGCGATTTCCAGGTGGAGTTTCGCCGAGGCGGTGTTGCCCAGTTTCAGTTCGATCATGGCCATGTGATAGTGCGCCTCCGGGTGATTCACCAAGCCGCTGATGGCCAATCCCATGGCCTCGCGGGCCTGTTTCAGGTTGTCGTCGTCGCCCAGGAGGTAGCAGACCCAGGCGAGCGTGTCATGGGTGGCGGCGAGATTCGGAGCGGCCTCGACCACCTTTTCGGCCCACAGTTTCGCCTGAAGCAACTGCCTGGGCGTCGGGGCGGGCAATTGCGTGACCATGTAGGCGGCGCTGTTGGCGGCGTCCAGGTCGAACGTGCGTGCCAGCACCTGCTGGTAGAGTTCCAGCGCCCCGGCGACGTCGCCGCCGGCCTCGGCGGATTTGGCCTGCATGAGCAGGACTTCCGCCGGTTTGTTCATGCCTTCGGCGGCCTGGCCGAACTTGGCCGTCGCGAGCTTGTACTGCGACTGCCAACTGATCAACTGTGCCTGAATCAACGTCTCCTCAGGCGTGTCGGGATCGCCGATGAGCTTGGTCAGCTCGGCGGTCATCCGCTCGTCGACGCGAAGGCTGAGCATGATCTGCGCCGCCCAGAGATTTCCGGGGTCTTGCTTCAGGATGTCGATGCCCCACCGCCACGTCTGCGCCGACAGCCGGACGCGATGGGCTTCCTGCATCCGCAGCAACTCCTTGGCGTACTGTCGCATCTGAGGACTGTCGGGCCTGTTCAGAAACTGCCTCGCGCCCAGCGCGACCCAGCCCCGCTGCTGCTCGAGAATCGGCAGCAACTTCTGCGCGGCGTCGACGTCGCCGACCACGCGGGCCGCCAAGGCCATGTAACCCGGCGCAATCCGTTGCCCGTCGGAACTGTTCAGTTTTTGCAGCCGGGCGTACCACTTGGCCTCGTTGCCGTTGTCGGACAACATGCCCAGAAGAATCTGCGAGGGCGTCAACTCCGCGTTGTCGTCCGCCGGCAGGTGCGACAGCGCGAAGTCGGGCTTATCCTTCGACGCCAGCAGCGGGGTCAGCACGTTCCAGGCCGGGTCCGTGCCGTCCGGGTTGAACTGCCGGGTGAAATCCAACGTCTTGGCGGTGTCTCCCAGCCGGCAATACGCCTCCAGCGCGATGAGCGCGGCGCCGAAGGGTTTCTGGTTCGGCCTGAGATCCTTGCGGAACTCCGAGAAAATCGTGATGGCTTCCTGGTATTTATGCGTCAGAAGGGCCGTGAGCATGCGGTTCTGCATCACACTGGGATCCTGAGGCCTTTCTGCCGCCAGGACGTCCAGCGCCTTGGCGCGATCGGCGACGTCCCGGTGCAACTCCACGATCATCAACTGGGCCGGGATGTACAGCGGGCTTTCGGGCGTGACATCGCTGAAGCACTCCCGGGCCTTGTCCGGCATGTCGATGGCGGCGTAGATTCGCCCCAGGCGGATGCGGAACTGGGACTCCTTGCTCACCGAGAGCGCGAGCACCTTCTCCAGACACTCCGCGGCGCGGTCGGCCATGCGATACTTGGTAAACAGCTCCGCCCGCATCAACAGCGACTGAAGTTTCGCGCTGTCGCCGATGGACTCCATCCGTTCGAGGGTGGCGGCCGACCCGAGCGGGTCGCCCTGGTGCTCCTGGATTTTGGCCAGGTCGATGTACACCGCGGGGTTGTTCTTGAGGGCCGGCTCGGACATGGCCTGATCCAGAACGGCCCGGGCCAGTTCGATCTGGCTGTCCCGGAGGTGGATGTTGGCTTTCTGCACGTACGCGGCGGCGTTGCCGGGGATCATGCGGATCGCGCGGTCACAGACATCCAGGGCCTTGCTGGTCAGATTGGCTTTTCGGTACATCTCGCCGACCTGGAGGAGCATGTCGTAATCATTTTCCTTTTCCAGGTCGTTGCGCAACTGGTCGAGGGCCTTGATCGCGTCGGTCGTCCGTTTGCTGTGCAGCAGCAGCGCGCATCGCAGCAGGCGGGCGCGTTTCTTGAACCGCGGGTCGGTTTCCAGCGTGGAGAGTTCCTGGAGGGCCTCGTCAAATTTTCCCTGGATGGTGTAGGCCTGCGCCATCATCTGACGCGCCAGCGTCTGCTGCACCTCGGTGGCGGTACGATCGCGCACGACCACCAGGAGTTTTTCCATGGCCGATTTCGGATCCTGCGCCTGCAAGTACATTTCGGCCACCAACAGGTGCGCGGCGATCGGGTTGGCCCTGCTGGCCACCAGTTCGGTCAGGATGTTCTGAAGCGACTGCCCCTCGGATCGCCGGTAATACGCCAGCGCCGCCATGGCTTCGCGTTGCGAAGGCTGCTCCCGGATCAACGTCGTCAGCAGTTTTTCCACGTCGCTGCGCAACCCCAGGACCATCTTCGCCCGGGCCTGTATCAGCCGGGCGGTGTACTTGTCCACGTCGCTGGCCTGCGAATGCACGATCTCGTCGCACGTGTCGCTGCACTCGCGGGCGTTGCCCAGGTACAACTGATTCATCGCCAGCGCCAGGCCGGTCAGACCGCCACTGTCGCGAACGGCTTCGAGCTGCTGCGACGGGTCCTCGCCCCTGACCATGCGAATGCGCGCCAACAACAACAGGGCGGCGTCATGATCGGGATCGACGGCCAACACTTTTTTCACTTCGTCATGCGCAGAATCCACCAGTTGCGCGCCCCAGTACGCCTCGGCGAGGGCCTGACGGCACTCCAGGTCGCGCGGGTCGGCTTTGCAGGCAGCCGACAGGTAATCGCTGGCGCTGAGGTACTGTCCGCCCGCGACCAGCGCTTTGCCGAGCGCCTTCTGGAGCGGCGTCCGCAGCGACTCGGGCGGCAGGCCTCGCCAATGCTTGGCCGCCTCGCCCGTACGCTTGAGGTACAGCAGGGACTCGGCCACCTGCACCTTGTCCTGACGCGAGATGGGCGTCAGCGTGCCCAGGCGGATCAGGGCTTCATCGCTGGCGGCCTTGTTGCGGAAGGTTTCCGCCAGCAGCCGGGCGGCCGCCGCGACAGTGACAGGCTCGTTGCTTGCCGCCGCCCTCTTTACCGCCGCTTCGGCAGCGTCGGGACGATTGGCCATCAAGGCCACGTCCACGAACAGCCGGAGGGCGTCGGGATTTTTGGGCAGCCTCCGCTGGCAGCGGTCGGCGTCGTTGAAGGCGGTGTCGGCATAGAACTCGCGGTCCTTGGGCTGGATCACGTAGGGGTTGCCTTCCTCGTCCTTCTTGATCTTGGGCAGCACGGTCAGTTCCGAAAGGATCGAACGCACCACGCAACTGTACGCGCGGAAGAGCGAATACTCCAAGCCTTCCAGTTGTTCCGGTAACAGCTCGTTGAAATTCGTCTGCTCGATGGATTTCAGCGCATCGCGATAGTTATCGCGCGCGGCATTGGTCTGCTTTTTCCACTCCGCCTCTTCCTCCTTGGTAAACGGACGCCCCTTGGCGTTGCGGAGGATCTGGTCGGCCAACATTTGTGTCACGTCGGCCATCCGAAGCTGAACGTTCCACGCGCCGCGACCGCTGCGGAGCAACTGAATGTCCTGCTGCGCTTCGACGGTCCGGTTCAAATCCAATAGACACTGGATGCGTTTGAGCCGGAAATTCTGGTCGTTGTTGTCCACCTTCAGCGCTTCGTCGCACAGGGCCAGCGCCCGCTTGGCGTCATTTTCGGACATGGCCAGGTCCACGGCGATCCGCTTGGGCTCCAACTCGTTGGGCCTGTTGGCCATCAGGGTTTCGACGGTGGCCATGGCCCACTCACGGGCCTTGACGATCGCGCGCTCGTCCTCCTTCTGGACCGCCTGCCCCAGCCGAACACCGATCAGGTCACAAATGACCGACACTGGCTGCTGCTCGGGTTTCATGCCCAACAGCCGCTCCTGGATCTCGTCCAGGTGTTTTTCGTCGGCCAGACGGGTCTGCTGAAGTTTCGCTTCCTCGTCCTTGTTCTTGACGTTACGCAGTTGCCGCGACGTGTCCAGCCAACGGTCCCCGATGTATTGAATCAGCCAGGAGCTGGCCCGTCCGCGCAGTGGCTGCTCCTTCGCCACGGGCGTCAGCGAGGCGATGGCGCTGTCCCGCATCTGCGACATGAGCGCCTGCGCCTCTTCGACCGTGGGCAGATTGGGATCGGGCTGGGCGGTCCGGCTCACTTCCAGCGCCCGTTTTTGCCGCAAGGCCAGAATGTACTGGAAGTATCGCACGCGGTGCAGCGTGACGTAATTGAGCGACCGGAGAAAGTGGATGTCCTGAATCTGCTCCGTCGTGGCGGAGAGTTTGCCCGATTCGGCGTCGGCCAGCAACGCGGCCAGCAGCGGGTTGGAGGCTTCCGCCGACGTTGCGGAGGCACCCTCGAGCTTCTCGACGACCTCGCGCAGCGCCTTGGGACTGGTCCGGGTGGCGTCTTCGTTGAATTGCTTCAGCGCCTGCGACGTGTAGCTCTCGGCGCGCGCGGTGAGCAGCATCACCGACGTGGGCGAATGTTCCAGCCCCCGCGCAATGTCCTTGCGGGCCCGATCGAACTCGGTGGCGTCGATGCTCGTCTGCGCCAGGTCACGATACCCGCGCTCATCGTCGGGATGATCGGCAATGTATCGTTCCGCCAAGGCGCGGGCCTTATTGGTGTCGCCGGCCTTTCGCGCCGCTTCGGCCTGCTTCAACAGATTAGTCCCCCGGTTTCTGTTGACACACGAATACGTGCCCAGGCCAATGACGCCCAGCACCACCAAGAGAACCGTCAGCCAGATAAATCGTTTCATAGTTCACCCTGTTCCAACGCCATCTCGTCCGCCCGTCCGGGCAGACTGTTGTCCTAATTTTTGTCCAGATTCCTGTCCAGATGAGGCACGCCTTCCCGCATGAACGCCACCGCCTGCTGACGCGCCTGATCGGCGTCCATGTCCCGAAGCGGAATCACGACGCGAATCAACGCGCCGCTGGCATTGCGATCCAGCAGGCCGTTAAACCAGATCACCCACTGCTGCTTCCAGAAACTGTTCGTATACTCGTGGCCACATTTGTACGTGTAGAGCACGTAGAGGCTATCCAAACCGCTCGTGACGAGTTCGCGGCAGGGCACGTCGCCTCGGCCTGGCACGTTGCTTACGATCAGGTTCTGTTTGTGGATGATGTTCAATCCGCCGCCTTCGAGGCACAGATCCGGCGGGTGCGTGCCCCGACGGTTGTCCTGGCTGAAGACGATCGAAAAATCCACCGTCCGCGTTCCGGCCAAACCGCTATCGTTCTTCACGAAGTACCGGCGGCACAGGTAATCCTTGGTCTCCAGGATGACCTGTTCCAGGACCGACAGTTCGATGTCGTAGCTGTCGTATTCCACACCCTCGACCGTCAACGTCGCCGGCAGGGCGTTTTTCGTCATGTTCTCGTCGTACGTCGTGTACACCTGCCGGTTGATCCACATCGCGCCGCCCGCCATCAGGGCCAGGACCACCAGGCAGGCTACGCCTCGCCGGCTGACCACCGCCCGCGCCAGGCGGGAAACCTGACCCTCGTCCTCTGATGTACGTAGCTGGCCGGTGAAAAGATCCGCCGGCTTCGCGGGACGGCCCACCAATTCGCGAATACCGAACACCGCCTTCTCGATCCCGAACATCATCAAAAACGCCAGCACGAAGATCAGGATGCCCGACGTGTCATGGAACCAGCCCGTGGCGGCCTCTTCGTCCCAGATGTCCGCGACAACCAACAACGCAAGAATCCGCAACGAGTTCGCCACCAACGCCACGCCGATCGACATGGCAAACAAACCCACCCGCCACGCCCCGCGCAACTTGCAGATGTACGCGTACAACGCGCCAAACGCCAACAAGCTGATCAGCGTCCGCAGCCCGTTGCACACGTTGGCGACCACGAGCTTCTTGTCGCTGTCGCCCCAGAACACCTCGTTGCCCGACCGCGCGCAAATCACGCCGAACAGGTTGGCCAACTCCACGCCAATCGCCGCGGCCGCCATCTTCAAATGAAAATTCAAGTCCGCAATCGTGAACCCCGGCAGCGGCACCATGAAAAATAAAAAGACGATCGGAAACCAGAACCGCCGCAACGCCAGACCGCCCCAGAAGATCAACACCAGGCCGCACAACACCCCGACAAACGCAATCCCGCTGAAAAACGTGATGCGGGATAAACTCGACGCCAGATGCAGCAGCAGGCTGACGCCCAAAATCAAACTTCCCGTCACCGGCATGGGCTTGACGAGAATCCGTACGTGGCGGATCATCAGCCCGACGATGACGAGGCTGACCAGCGGCACCAGCGGGCCGTGTGTGTAGTAACTCTCCCCCTCAACCATGCGGTCGTAGAGGTCCAGGCCCGGTGTATTCCACGCGGGGAACCACCGCGCCCACATCTCAACGAACAGGGTGGCGAACATCTGGTGCAGACAGACGACGACCGCCAGCCACATCGCCAGCGTTAACCACGCCGGCCTGGGCTTGTCCGCCCCGAGCCGTTCCGTCGCGGGCACAACGGCTGTATCTGACTGCGTTTCTACCGTTTCAACCATGAACACCACCCGTCCTGCTCCGAGCGGGACCGTCAATTCGCCGCGAGCCGCGCGAAATCCAAGCCAGATTCACAATGTATGCGGGCATCCCAGCCATGCCCATGCCACGTTTATACACGGTCACCATCCTGAAAATATTTATCGGCTGTTTCCACCACCCAACGCCTGTAAATTCTCTTTTTCCATTCGCATACACGAGATATACGAACAGGCACGCGCAAAGTTTCATCGAGAGCACGTCAAGATTCAGAAGTGACCTTTTTTGCCGCGAATTTCGCGAATTTTATTGGAAAATTCGCGAAATTCGTGGCCAAAAGAAGGGCGAAAGAAAGGCCATTCGGAAATTGCTAGTCCGCTTCCCGCTCTTTCGCCGCCTGCGTCAGGCCTCGGATGGTGGCTTCGTTGATGGATTTCGTCAACGCTTCGAAGCGATTCTGCAGCGTGCCGCCCATCGCCAGCAGGATGATCGGGTTGATCAGATGCGTCAGGCCGATCTCCGCGACGTACTGGCCCATCGGCATGGAAATCGGTCCTTCCCAGAACAGGCCCATGTCCAGCGCGACGCCCATGGCCATCCACGTCAGGCCCATATTCAGGCCCTCGCGGACGAAACGGCTTCGCACGCGGCGGAACCCCATCGCGCCGAAAATGCACACCACGGCGGCTTGCACGAGAGGCATGATCGTCGCGTACGTCGCGCGATGGTGTGTGCGGAGATCGCCCAGCACCAGCGACACCCCCAGCGGAATCAGCCATACCAGCACGCCATACCCCACCACCTGCATCGGCCGACCGCGAAAAAAATCTCGAAGGTTCATGATTCAGTGTATCCCTGGGGGAAAAACCGCCGCGCCCTCGCTGAGGCGGCCACGATGCACGGAACATAAAACGAAGCGAAGCCCTCGTCCTTGAGGGCTTCGCTTCATTCGTACAACCGGCAGGCTGAGTGCGTCAGCCTGGTGGCACGCAAACCGCGATGCGTTACTTCTTGCAGCAAGCCTTCTTCGCAGCCTTCTTGGCGGCCGGCTTCTTGGCGACAGCCTTTTTGACGGCTTTCTTGACAGCCTTCTTGGCAGCGGGTTTCTTGGCGGTTGTTGCTTTGGCCATGTCTTTTCTCCTAGCCTATTGGGTTAGCGCCTATCCGTAGGCACAACATATAGTGCTTGTAGCAAAGGAGATTCCGGCCCGCAACAAAATTGTGAAATTTTCTGAAAATTTTTCTTGACGACAATTACGGCATGCCGTCGGGCATCATGAACATGGGTTCTGGATCCTTCACGAAGATCTCGACCGTCACGCCGTTGGTCGCCTGCGTAAAGACTTCCGATTCCAGTTGGCCCATCAGCAGTCGGCTGGCAAGGCCTTTCGCGCGGTCGCCTTCGATCTTCTCCTGGCCTTCGTTTCGGCCCGTGACCAGGATGATGTGGAAGCCGTACTGACTCTGCACGACACCGCTCAGCTCGCCGACCTTCGTGGAGAAGGCGGCCTGCGCGAACGGGAAGACCATATCGGGGAACATGAATTCGCCGAGGTCGCCGCCCTTGCTCGCCGAACCATCGTCACTGTTGGCCTTGGCGGCGTCGGCGAACGTCACTTTCTTCGCCTTGATGTCCGCGAGAATACCTTCGAGACGCTTCTTGACGGCCATCTGATCCGCCGTCGAATCGGTCGGGTCGCAACGCAGCAGGATGTGGCTGGCCTTGACGGACGTGCCGTTGAACGCATTGGGGTTCTTGGCGATAAAATCGTCCACCTTCGCCTCGACGCGATCCTTGACGAGCTTGTCAATGGCAATCTGGTCGCGGAGATCATCTTCCGTGATGCGCTTCATCAGCATCACCTGCTCCACCGTCAGATTGGTCTTTTTGGCGATATCTTCGAACTCAGCCTTCTTGGCCTTGATCTCGTCGTCGGTGACTTCGATCTTGCTGACCTTGAGGAAATTGCGGACCAGTTCCCGCCCGATGAGCATCCGGGTGATTTGGCTCGGGGGCGCCATCTGCCCTGGAGGCGCGACCATCAGCACGCGTTCGACCTCGTAGGCGTTGATTTCCCGGTCGCCCACTTTGGCCACCACGTCCGGCAGGGTCGGCAGCGCCGGCTTCGTGGGAATCACGGACTCTGTGATAGGCACGTCGTCCACCAGGTCCTGCGCGTACGCATACCCCGTCAACCCCATAACCGCCATCGCCAATACCGTCGTCAATAAGACTCGCATGCCAGACTCCTTTGAAATTTCAGAGGCGAACGCTGTCGCCCGATTATTGGACGCAAACCAAGCCCGAAAGTTTCCCTTAAAATCATATCCCTGGCAAGATAATTAAAACAGTCTGTCAGGGAATCCCTCCCTCGCCCATCAGGATATTCAGGAGCGTTCGCTGGAAGTGCAGACGGTTTTCCGCCTCATCCAGAATGGTCTCGAAGTGGGCTTCGAGGGCTTCGTCGGTGATTTCGAAGCCGCGATACGCGGGCAGGCAGTGGAGGATGATCGCGTGTTTTGGCGCGTGGGCCATCAGGTCCATGTTGAGTTGATAGCCCGTGAAGTCGCGGCGGCGTTTTTCTTTTTCGTCTTCCTGGCCCATGGAGACCCAGGTGTCGGTGTAGACGCAGTCGGCGGATGTGACGGCCAATTGCGGGTCGTGTTCGACGCGGTACGACGGGCCGAACTCGGCGAGGAACGGGTCCTGCAATTCGTAGCCTCGCGGGCAGGCGAGGATGAAGTTCATGCCGAGTTTGTGGCAGGCGACGGAGAGGCTTCGGGCGACGTTGTTTCCGTCGCCGACAAAGGTGATGGTTTTTCCCGCCAGGCCGCCGAAGTGCTCGCGGATCGTCATCACGTCGGCCATCGCCTGGCAGGGGTGACTGAAGTCGGTCAGCGCGTTGACGACGGGCACGTCGGCGTATCGGCCCATGGTCTCGACGAACTGGTGGCTGAACGTTCGCGCCATGATGCCGTCGCACAGCCTGCCGATCACGCGGGCGATATCCTGAACGGCTTCGCGGCTGCCGATGCCGATCTCCGCCTGCGTGAGGTGGATCGCGTGGCCGCCGAGGTCGTTCATGGCCGTCTCGAACGACACGCGGGTGCGGAGGCTTGGTTTTTCGAAAATCATTGCCAGCGTCTTGCCGCTGAGCGTATGCGGCAACTGGCCCGCCCGCCAGATGGCCTTGTCGGCGATCGCGCGATCCAGGAGCATGGCGAGTTGGTCGCCGGTGAAGTCTAACAGGCTTATGAAGTTGGTGATCATGTTCGTTAACTCGTTGACTGGTTAATTCGTTAACTCGTTAATTCGTAACAGGTCTGCTCGAATTAACGAGTCAACGAGTTAACGAATCAACGAAACGCTTCCCTGTAACCATAGGTTCATCTTCACCTATTCGCCATGTAAATCCAACGCGGTTTACCGGTGAATCAGCGTTCCCACGCCGGCGTCGGAGAAGATTTCCAGGAGCAGGGCGTGGGGGATTTTGCCGTCGATAATATGGGTTCGCGCGACGCCGCCTTCGAGGGCGCGGAGGCAGGCTTCCACTTTGGGCAGCATGCCCGAGGAGATCGTGCCGTCGGAGATCATGGCCCGGATTTCGGCCTCCGTCAGTTGCGGGATCAGGCTGGCGGGATCTTTCGGGTCGCGTCGGATGCCGTGCGTGTCGCTGACGACGACAAGTTTCTCCGCCCGCAGCGCGGCGGCCACTTCGCCGGCGGCGGTGTCGGCGTTGCAGTTAAGCTTCGCGCCCGTCTTGTCGCGCGAGAGCGGCGCGATCACGGGGATCGTGTCGGCCTGGCAGAGCAGGTCCACCAGCTTGCCGTTGACCGACGTAACCTTGCCCACGAAGCCCAGGTCGATTTTTCGGCCTTCTTCTTCCAGGAACAGTTTTTCGCCGAACAGCACGCCGCTCGAGAGCGTGTGCAGCCCCATCGCGCTGGAGCCGAACGTTTCGATCGTCGAGACGATCGAGCGGTTGATATCCGAGCAGAGCACGTGCTCGACCACCGTCAGCGTGCGCTGATCGGTGTAACGCCGCCCCTGGACGAACTGCACTTCCAGCCCGCTTTTTTCCATCGCGGAGTTGATCGCCTTGCCGCCGCCGTGAACGATGACAGGCCTCATGCCGACGGTGTTCATGAACACCACGTCGGTGAGAATGTCGGCCATGGCGCGCTCGTCGTCCATCACCGACCCGCCGAATTTCACCACGACGATCTTGTTGGCAAACCGCTGAATGTAGGCCAACGCCTCCACCAGCACCGACGCTTTGGTAATCGCTTGTTCCACCGATTGCATGGCCAGACCTTTCACAAATTCACCCGCCCGGCGGCGGATATTGGAAACAAACCATCATTGTTACCACAAACAACGCCCCGGTCAAGACACGCGACGGCCACGGCCGTTTGACGTCTTGGCGATTCGGTCGTCGGTTGGTATGCTTTCCGTCATGCCATACCATCCTGGAAAACGTGAGAAGGAAAATTTTAGGCGGTTGTTGGAGATGGCCCGGCGGGAGGATCTGGGTGGCGGCGACGTCACCAGTGCGATGTTGCCGCCGGATCTTCAGGCGCACGCGTTGTTTCGCGCCCGTCAGCCGATGGTCGTTTGCGGCTGCCCGTTTCTGGAGACGATCGCCATGAGTTATGACGGCGCGATCGTCACCCGCTGCCACGTCGCCGACGGCGCGGAGCTGCAAAAAGGGCAACTTCTCGCCGAGTGGCACGGGCCAGCCAAGCACATCATGGCCGCCGAGCGGGTGGCGTTGAATTTTCTCCAGCGGCTTTCCGGCGTGGCGACCACGACGCGGGATTACGTTCGGGCCATCGCGGGCACGCGGGCAGGCATTTACGACACGCGGAAAACCACGCCCGGCTATCGCGAGCTGGAAAAATACGCCGTCCGCGCCGGCGGCGGGAAAAACCACCGCAAAGGCCTTTACGACGCCGTACTCATCAAGGACAACCACCTCGCCGTGCTCGCACGCGCCGAGGGCCGCGACCCCATCTCCGCCCTGGGCCGCGAAATCCAACGCGTCAGGCCCTACCTCGGCGAACACGCGTTCGTCGAACTCGAAGTCGACACCCTCGACCAGTTCGAACGCGCCCTGCACGTCTCGGACATCGACATCATCCTCCTGGACAACATGACCATCGAGCAGCTCCGGTCGGCGGTGGCCTTGCGGGACAGCCTGGGCCTGCGAGGCCGCGTGGAACTCGAAGCCAGCGGCGGGATCACACTCGCCAGCGTCCGCGAGGTGGCGCTGACGGGCGTGGAACGCATCTCCATCGGCGCGCTGACGCACTCAGCCATCGCGGTGGACATCGCGCTGGATATTGAACTGGAGTGACTTCCTTTTTTGCCGCGAATACCGCGGAATTTCGCGAATTATTTTGAAAAATTCGCGGAATTCGCGAAACTTACGGCCATCTACTATAGAGTACGGAGAATGCATCCCGCCGCGGACAATTTGTTGACGGTTTTGTATGCGCGTCGCGCCTACGCGTCGTTGGATGAGTTGGCGTCGGAGGCGACGTTGTCGCGCGCGGCGGCGGTTGGCGCGTTGGACGCGTTGCGGCAGCGTGGTGTGGTGATGGAGGAGTCGCCGGCGGGGTTGCGGCTGGCGAGGCCTGTGGGGCTGAACGCCCATTTGATTGAGCACGGTTTGGGCACGCGTCGGGTGGGGCGGAACGCGATTGTGTTTGGCGAGGTGGAATCGACGAACGACGTGGCGTTGGATTCGTCGCGGCAGGCGAATGCCGACGGGCTGGTGGTGTTGGCGGAGAGTCAGCGGGCCGGCCGCGGGCGGTTGGGACGTCGGTGGGCCAGTCCGGCCGGCGCCAACGTACTGATGAGCGTGCTGCTGCTGGACGAGCAGGCCCGGCTGTCGAGCGAGGCGTTGACAATCGCCGCCGGACTGGCGGTGGCCGAGGCAGTCGAACGGGCGGTACCGGCCTCCGCCCGGCTGAAGTGGCCTAACGACGTGCTGATCGACGACGCAAAAGTCTGCGGCATTTTGGTAGAGGTCCGTCGTCACCCGTGTCGCGCGGTGGTCGTGGGCGTCGGCATCAACGTCAACGCCGCCCCGCCGCCAGAGGCCGTCACACGCCCCGCCACCTGCCTGGCCGATCACGCCCAGGGGCCACTCGAACGGATCGAACTGATCCGCGACGTCTTGCGAAATCTTGACGCGTGGATCCAACAAATCACCGACAACGAAGACAACACGACCACCGACAACGCCGCCGCGCCACACCCCTCCCCCACCGTCACACGACGCCTGCACGACCAATGGCTCGCACGATGCGGCATGATGAACCAACGCGTCACCGTCCGCGCCGCCGGCCAGCGCGTCACAGGCCGCGTCCTCGACATCGACCCCCTTGAAGGCCTGATCCTCCAAACCGACACCGGCCAACAGCTCCGCCTCCCGGCAGCCACGTCCAGCGTGGAGTGAACCGGAAAAAATTTTCCGGGAACTTTTCCCGCCTTGCCACGTCCAATTCCGTGAATGAACGTAGCACGGGCATCTTGCCCGTGAGTTCCACGGGCGTCTCGCCCGTGTGGCATAGGCAAGATAATCGTTCTGGAACGTTTGCATGGGCGAGACGCCCATGCGACTCACGGGCAAGATGCCCGTGCTACGTTACGAAGAAATCGGAGACACAGGTTTTTTCACGCACAGGAGACTGTCCCATGAAATCTCACGGTTCTTTTCTGGCGTTGCTGGTGTTGTTCTGTGTGTCGGCGACGGTCGGCGGCCACGGCCAGGGGCTGTTGGTGCCCGAAAGTGCCGCCCGGCTGCCGCGGCCTGTGGTGTCCAGTCGGCAGGCACCGCCCCGGCCTGACGCCATCGCGTCGATGATGTACAAGATCAGCAAAATCGAGGTGAACGCCAAGCTCACCGACCAGGTCGCCGAGGTGCAGGTGTCGCAGTCGTTCGTGAACACCGGCACGACGCAGATGGAAGTCTCCTTCGTCTTCCCGCTGCCGTACGATGGCGCGATCGACCAGTTGACGCTCATGGTCGAGGGCAAGGAGTTCCCCGCCACGCTCATGCCGGCTGACAAGGCCCGGTCAGTGTATGAGGGCATCGTGCGGCAGAACAAGGACCCCGCCCTGCTGGAGTGGATCGGGACGGGCATGTTCCGCACGAGCGTCTTCCCCGTACCGGCTGGCGCGACGCGGACCGTGACGCTCAAGTACACGCAGCTTTGCCGGCGCGCGGACGGGCTGACGGACTTCCTCTTCCCGCTGGGCACGGCGAAGTACACCGTCAAACCCGTGGAGAAGATCACCGTTAACCTCATCATCGACAGCGCCGATCCCATCCGCAACGTCTACAGCCCGTCGCAGGATGTCAAAATCGAACGCCCCGCCGAAAACCGCGCCAAAGTCGCCTGGGAAGTCACCAACGTCATCCCCGCCTCGGACTTCCGCCTGCTCTACGACGTCGGCAAGGAACAGATCACCACGCGCGTCCTGAGCTACCGCCCGACGACAACCGACGACGGTTACTTCCTCCTGCTGGCCAGTCCGCAGATCGTCAAGGCCGCCAAGCCGCTGCCCAAAACGGTCTTCTTCGTCCTCGACACCTCCGGCAGCATGAGCGGCAAGAAAATCGAGCAGGCCCGCGAGGCCGCCAAGTTTCTGCTCAACAACCTGCGCGACGGCGACCGCTTCAACATCATGACGTACAACTCCACGATCACGCTGTACAAGGAAACCATGCAGACCTACGACGCCAAAACGCGCAAGGAGGCCCTGGCCTTCGCCGACGGCATCAACGCCAGCGGCGGGACCGGCATCAACACCGCCCTGACACGCACCATGGAATTGCTTGCCAAGGCCGACGATAAAAATCCAAAGTACGTCTTCTTCCTCACCGACGGCTGCCCGACCGTCGGCGAAATGAACGAAATGAAAATCGTCGAAAACGCCCAGAAAGCCAACAAAGTCAACGCCCGAATCTTCGCCTTCGGCGTCGGATTCGATCTCAACAGCCGATTGCTGGACAAACTCGTCCGCGAGAGTTTCGGCCAGAGCGAGTTCGTCAAGCCCGACGAGAACATCGAGGAACGTGTCAGCAATCTGTATCAAAAACTGGAGTCGCCGGTGCTGGCGGGCGCGAAGATGACCTTCACGCCGGCGGAGGATTCGGAGGCGGCAGTGGCGGAAGCGGCCATGGTCAACCGCGTTTACCCGGCCGCGGAGTTTGATCTGTTCGCGGGCGATCAACTGGTCATCTGCGGGCGGTACAAATATCCGGGCAAGGGCACGTTGAAGATCACCGGAAAAATCGCCGACGGCGTGACGCAGGAGTTCGAGTATCCGCTGGAATTTACCGCCTCCTCTCCGGATTCGCGGTATGCGTTCGCGGAAAAGCTGTGGGCCATCCGGCGGATCGGCGAGATCATCGACGAACTGGACCTCCGCGGGCAGAACCAGGAGATTCTCGATGAGTTGATCGCGCTGTCGACCAAGCACGGTATTCTGACGCCGTACACGTCGTTCCTCGCCGATGAAAACACGTCGCTGGCGGACCGCCAAGCGAATGTCGAACGCGCCCAGGGCCGGGCCGAGGCACTGGCGGCAAACGCCACCGGCGAATTCGGCGTCCGGCAGCGGCTGGTGAAAGACACGTACCAGAACGCGCAGAATAATGCAAAGCTCGATTCGCTGGCGGGCGACCTTCTTGAAGAGGAGGAAGACCTCTTTGTGGAAATATCCGACACGAAGCTCGTGATGGACCAACTCGCCCTGAAGGAGGCTAGGGAAGGTTTCAGCCAAAGCGGCGACGCGGTCGGTTGGGATGCAATCGACGGCCCGGTCAGCAACAACCAGAACGCTCAAGGGGTCATCGGAAAGGCTTCGGGCGTGGGTCGCGGCGCAGCCGCCGGCAAAGGCGGCGGGACCACCGGCGAGCGGTACACCACTGTGTTGAAGGCCACGACGAGGCCCGCGCCGACCACAACGGCGCCCGCCCTTTCGCCGGCCGCGGCGGCCAAACGGGAGCAATTGGCCATGGTGCAAAATGTACGAAATGTCCAGAACCGGACGTTCTTCTACAAGGAAAATCAGTGGGTGGACTCCTCGCTGAGCGACGAACAACAACAGGCGGCCCCGCGAAAAATCCAACAGTTCAGCGACGAATACTTCGAACTCATCCGCGAAGCCGAACAGGACGTCGCCCCGTTCCTGGTCTTCGACGAAGCCGTCCTCCTGTGCGCCAACAACGAAATGGTGCTGATCGAACCGTGAGACAACAGACTGTCAGGTTGTTAGGCTCTGTCTCAAAACAGTAGTACTACAACGTCGTGAACGTGCAAGCTATACGGCTGGATGATCCGAAAAACTGAACTTCCCAAGCCCCGGGAGGGGCGCCTTTGGTAGCCCAGGGCGAGCCTGTACTCAGGCTCGCCCTGGGTTTATGTTCTTTTTCATTTTGACAATCATGCCTGACGCCATTGGCTGAAGTCATGCACGCGGGCCTGTACGGCTGCGAACGACGCGCACACGGGAACGTGCGAGCCGTTCGATGCCGTATTTGCACGACGGTGCGGCCTCGGCTAGTGGCGTCAGGCATGAGGAAGGAACTCTGAAAATACCCGATCCCAGGGTTCGCGGCGTACCGCTCACCCTGGGCTACCCAAGGTGCCCCTGTCGGGGCTTGGGAACTCCTGCCTATTGGAGAACTCAACCATATATCTAGTTTTCCTGGCGTTTTTCGTATAGTCTGTGGTTGTGAACCAACACAAGGAGTCCCCTATGACGGATCAGCCCGCGCAGTCGATTGGATCGCTGGAAGACATTTGGCCGTTGCAGGCGGCGTTGAACAAGAAGGCCGGCATCGACACGCGGGGGCTTGGCGAGGCATTGACTTCGGCTCAGCCGTCGCCCGACGCCCTGCTGGCGGCGGGGCGGGCGCTGAAAAATTATCTCGACGCCCTCGCCGGCGAATGCCACGAACTCCACGACTGCCTCTCGTGGAAACACTGGTACCGCGAAGCCCGCGAAGGCAGACAGTACCAACTCCAGGACCTCCAGAACGCCCGCGTGGAAGCTACCGACATGCTATTCTTCTGGGTGAGCATCTGCCAACTGCTAGGCCTGACGCCCGACGACGTGTACCGCCTCTACGCGAAAAAACTCGGCATCAACCACGCCCGCCAGGACGAAAACCGCACCCAGGCCGAACACGGCTCGCACGAAGGGGAGAATCGGTCCGTGGTGTGAGCGTTTCTTTTACCACAGAGACACAGAGGACACAGAGAGTTATTTCTCTGCATCCTCTATGTCTCTGTGGTAAAAAGTTGTTCGCACTCAACCGTTACCGTCGCCGGCGGATCACTGCCAGGCCGCCCAGCGCCAGCAGGCACATCGTGGCGGGTTCGGGAATGGCGACGGCGGTCAGCGACACGTCGTCGAACGCGACGCGGCCCTGTGCCGAACCCCAGCCGTCGCCGACCAGGCGGATTTCCAGTGCCTGCCCGTCCGCAACATCCGCGCCCGTGGTATACGTTAACGTCGACAGGGTAAAGTATCCCGCCGCCGGCCTCACCATCGGGACCGACAGCAGCAGTTCACCGCCGGCGTACAGTTCCAGGCGGTTATCGTACCATCGGTCCGCCGAATCCGCCAATCCCACCATCACGCTCAGCGTGTATTCGGTGTTGGCGGCCAGATCGGTGGAGAGAATCTGACGGAACGTTCCGCCGTCGGTATAGGCGGCCTGATCGGTCGCGGATGCCCCGACGAGAGGAAAGTAATGGCTGACGCGCATCAAGCCCGTATACATATGGATGCCGCCACCCCTGACACCGAGGATTTCCCATCCGGGGATTTCCGCCCAGTTGGCTCCACTGGAAATGTCGGAGTAAATATCCCCATTCAGAATGGGAACATTGTCAAACCCTGGGTTAACGATATCAATATTCCCGGCCGACACATTGCCGGCGGCGAACATCAAGGCGACAACGGCGGGGATGATCCATAACGCGTTGCGACTCATCGTTCTCTCCTTACGTTACACGTGGTAGCGGACCTCTCGCGCCCGCCGATATGTATACTGTACCCGGCTTGTGGATTTTGTCCAGAAGCTTACTGGGCAACCGTGTAACGGAAAAATCCGAAACACGAAGCTCGAAATCCGAAACAAACTCCAAAGTCCCAAAGAAAAGAAACTCCAAACGCTCCGCTGTCACCACGCTATTTGCGTAGCAGAGCGTTTGGAATTTTCTCTTTTGGTTTTTGGAGTTTATTTCGGATTTCGAGCTTCGTATTTCGGATTTTCCGCTACTGGGTGCACGTCACGATTGTGGGTGGAAAACGGTGGAGTGTCCTCCCCGGTCTCACGTCGAACAGCCGGCACACAGCCGCGAAGCGGCGTCGTTTTTAGCCCCGGGTGAGCCCGTACTCGGCGAACCCGGGGTTGGTCGGCCCATTACCGCCAAGCCCCGCAAGGGGCGTCGTACGGCACCCGGCGGCCAACGGCTGCCTTGCGATACAACGCCCCTTGCGGGGCTTGGGTATGATAAAACACCGAACCCCGGGTTCGCGGCGTACCGCTCACCCGGGGCTAAAAACGACGCCGCTTCGCGGCTGTGTGCCGGTTTTTCCGCGCGGGGCCGGGGAGGCCGATCGGTTGTTTTCCATGCCCTGCGGCCATCATGGTTTTCCACCCACAATCGTGACGTGCACCCTCCGTTACTGGCCCATCAATGCCTTGATACGGCTTTGCGCATACCAGCGGTTGCCCAGGCGGCCCGGATCGGGGCGGTCGAGGGACATTTGGTAGCACTCCACCGCCTTGGCGAAGTTGTACAGATGGAAATCGTACACCGTGGCGGCCTGGAAACACGCGGGCTCCTCCACGTGCGGGTCCCACGTCCACGCCCGCTCGTACCAGAACACGCACAGCGCGTTTTCCTTGAAGTATTCCTTGTAAATCTCCGCGATGTAATAGGCCGACAACGCGATCCGCCGCGACGTGGGGTACTCTTCCACCAATTGCATGAACGTGGCCAGGGCCCGGCGCTGCTTGTCGTAATTCGAAATGGCCGGCGCGATCTTGCCGCCGCCCCACCAGCCCCAGAGCGCCTTGGCGTCATCGAACAACTGCTCGGCCTCGGGAATGACCTCCGTGCCACGCAGCGACAGCGGCGGCAACTGCAACTCCGGGAAGTACGGATACACAAACACCGGATCCAGCCGCCGCTTCATGGTCACCATCAGACGGGCCTTGTACTCGTGCGGTCCGCCGCGAGCCTCGTACATTTTAATGACCGCATCGACGCGGGCTTTGTAGTCCCGCCGGGCCGACATCAGCGGCTCGACCAGGCTGTGCTCCGTCTCCACGTTCATGTCTGCGCCGATCGACCCCGCCACCGGCGGCAGCCCTTCCCACTCCCACGTCCGCGTCGAGGCGACATTCTTATACTCCTTGCCGGCCCAACGCTCCTTGTCGAGGTTGCCGATCTTGAAGTAATACGCCTGGAGCAGCTTGAGGCAGTTGAGATAATCCGCCCGGGCCGACTCCATCGCGAACACGGCGGCCTCCTCTTCGGGATCGTTGATCAGCATCACGGTCGGCGCCTTCCCGCTGCTCAACGTGTCGGGCGGCTTCGTGCGACTGGTGTACTGCCAGCATCCCGCGAAGAATACAGAGGAACACAACACGACCGACAACAACAAGGCCGGGGCCGTTCCGAACCAGCCAATGCGAGTAACAACCATCTCGAGTCTCCTTACCCAATAAGGCGTAGGCTTACCCAGCGACGACGTATTCACACCACGAAAACGCCGGACACTATTATGCGACGTCCCGCCATCAGATGCAAGAAAAACGCGACGAGAACGAGGGCAATCGCGTGTATATCCCTCTCTTTCGCACGAGACTCGCATTCAGACGCGACTGGCCACAGGCCCTGCCAGTTTGCGTTGTAAATCGTGGTGATAAACAAAGCGTTCAATCGCTCATACCGTTCTACGACGCAAACTGGCAGGGCCTGTGGCCAGGTTGGACTTTGCGACAATCCACCCAACAAACATGACGTATACCCGAAAAGGCAATGAAAGCGGGAACGGACGCGTGGGCAGCGAAAATCGAAATCGTGCGACTTTGCAACCCGCCCGGCCATACCTGATGGCTATTGACTATTGGCTACTGGCTTTCTTTTTCCGCCTTGGCTTTCGCCTCCGCCCGCATCCGCATGGCCTCGCTGACGAACCGAAGGTCGCTGCCGTCGTCTTTGCCGTTCGGGCCGACACTGTAGAGGTCATACGTTTTGTCGTGGGCCTTGTACATCATCGCCTTGCCGCTGAAGAGGTCCGTCGGCACAGCCGGCAGATACGCCGGCGACAACGCGTCCAGTTGCTCGGGGTATTGCCCCTTGTCGAGCTTGTACAGTTCCAGCGCGACGGCCACCGTCGTGATCCGACGACTCTGCTCGAAGCGGTCGGTGAACTCCCGCATCCGCTTGGCCTCCAGCGTGATCGTCGTCGCCGCCATGTCGGCGACCCATTGCGTTTTCTCCTGCGCCGAAGCATTCATCTCCGGCGGATTTTCCCGCAGTTTCTCTTTGGCCTCGGCCTGTCGCTTTTCAAACGCGTCGCTCGCGGCGATCATCGCCTGACGGTCCGCTATTCGCATGATGGCGTTACGCTCCTCGAAACTCCGGTTATACGCACGCAACACGGCTTCCGAGTCCGCCTGGCGCGCGGCCTCCAGGATGCGATCCATCCCCGGTTCCGATTTGAGCGCCCGACTCCATCCCAGCTCGGTATAAAACCAGTTGTTTTCTCCCGGTTTCCGCATGACGCCGGCCAACATATCGTTCCAACTAAGGCGTTCGCCCTCCATCGCACGGCCCATGTCCACCGCCGGGCGGTTCGAGACGTCCTCAAGCATCGCCTGAAGCACCGCCTTGTCGGCCGTGAGCATCGCCAGCCGTTGCGTCGCGCCGTCGGTCTGCGACGTGACGGCCCCGGAAACGAGCATTCCGATCACACTGGGATCCTTCCCCACGAGCGCCCCCAGCCGCGAGGCCGACTGAATATCCCGCCAGGCGTCCAGACCGTTGCCCTCGCCCGCGCTGGCGAACCCTCGGGCAATGAAATATCTCGCTAACGAACGGTACTGACTGAAGTTGGGCATCAGCATCGTCGGCAGGTCGGGCCTGTCCGCGACCGCGTAGGGGACGAACCATTGTGGCCGCTGGAGCGCCTTGGCGGCCGCGTCGAGCGTGTCGGATAACTCCGCCAGCCGCCTGGCCGTGTTCGGCGCGTCGGACGTAGCCCAAGGCCCGGCCAGTACGGTCTCCATCTCATCGCCCAGCTCGTAGAAATGAGGCAACGATTTCTCGTTGTCGACGATGCCAAGCAACTCGGCCACCTGTGCCCGGGCCGTCTGGTCGATGATGTCGCCGTTGTGATTCAACGCGCTGCCCGGCTCGCCGTAGGGCAGCCCGATCGCCTCGAACAGGGCGACGGCGGCATTATCCTCTCGTGTCACGCCTTTGCCGGCGAACTCGCGAAAGACCTTGGCGAAATCCATCGGGCCTGGCTGCGAGGTCGGGCGCGAGGTTGGCTGCGATGTGGCGGCTATGCTGCCGCCGTCTCCAGCCCCAGCCTGCGGCGGGCGAACACCGGCGGGCTTATCGTCCGGCTTGATCACTAACTTATTTTCCGTCAACAACTTCAGAGCGGCCGCCCGCTCGTCGCCGGTGAGTTTATTGTCCTTGTCCTTATCGCACGCGGCCAGGACGGCTTTACGCATCGCCTGACGATACGCCTCAAACTCAAACCAGTCCAGCGTGCCGTTTTTGTTCTTGTCGAACGCGATGGCCGTCTCCCACGTCTCGAACGGCATCACCAACCCCCCGCCAGCCTTGCGGTCGGCTTCGAAGGCCTTGGCGTCCAACTCGCCGGTTTTCCCGGAAACCTTGAAAAACTTCGCCCGCTGATCGGCCACATCAAACGGATCGACAACGCCAGTCAACCCGTCGGCCTTCGGTGCCGCCTCGTCGGCCAAAACGGGAAAAACCGCCGCCACCGCAAAACACGCCAGAAAATAACGAAAGCGATCCATGACAAAGCCCTTTCGATACATGCTGTACGGATGGACTATTAACTTTGCAACTTCAGACCCAAGCTGCCGGCGATGCGGTCGAAGTCTTCGAGGCTATAGTAGTCGATCACGATTCGGCCGGTGTTTTTCGCCCGGCCTGGATGGATGAAAACCTTGGTACCAATGGTGGCGGTTAGCTGGTCTTCAAGATCGCGAATGTACGGCTGTTTTTGCTTTGGCTCTCGCAGCGTTGTCGGGCTTTGCTGCGCGGCGGCTATGAGGCCTTCCAGTTGACGAACGGAGAGGTCTTCATTTGCAACTCGTTGCGCCATAACGAGTTGAAGTTCTGTGCGATGTACGAGTCCGGCCAGGACTTTGGCATGGCCAAACGTAAGCTTACCTTGGAGGAGGAGTTGCTGCACATCGTTCGATAAGTCAAGAATTCGCAAAGTGTTAGCAATTGTTGCACGTGGCAGGCCAAGTCGTTCCGCAGCTTCCTGCTGCGTGATGTCGAACCGGTCCATGTAGTCACGATAAGCCACGGCACGTTCGACCGGGTTGAGGTCGGCACGCTGGATATTTTCGATGAGCGCCAACTCCAGCATTTGCGGTGGAGTGGCCTGCCGGATGACACACGGGACGGTATGCAGGCCGACCTGTCGTGATGCGCGCAGGCGGCGTTCGCCGGCAATCAATACATACGACGTCGCGATACCGCTGCCGTTCGCAGGACAGACAACCAGCGGCTGAATGATCCCCTGCTGGCGAATGCTATCCGCGAGTTCTTTAAGCTCGTCCGAGGAAAACTCGCGCCGCGGCTGATACGGATTCGGCGAAATATCGTCGATGCGAACCTCACATGGCACTGCCGGCAAGTCTGCACGTGCCGATATCGCCTCAGACGGCGTAGAAGCGGGGGACGTCGGCGTGATGGATTGATTTTCCGCCACATACGAATCCGCCGAAACGCCGTTCAACGCGTTGCCATCCTGTCGCGGTGCAACCTGCGGCGATACGTGCTGCGGCTCCGGCGATGTGATGACCGGGCTGATCAAACTTGAAAGTCCCCTGCCAAGACGCGGTTTTGTCGGAATCGTTGCCATGCCGGGTTTCCTTCCCATACAACAGTGTTCCACGTGGAACAATTTCGTGATGAGTGCAAATCAGACGCTCTATTCGCTGCTTTTACCAATTGGCATGACGACCGGCAAGGATTTTGTGAAGAATTTGATGTGGAATGTGAAAATGTTCCACGTGGAACACGATCAAGCGATCGGTCAGCCGTTTTGTTCAAGCCATTTTGCCAGCACCATAAGGGCCCAGAGGCGATGGCGGTGGTCGTCGCGGCCGGAAAGATGGTCGTTCACAAGACCATAGATGGCGGTCGGCTTGAATAGGCCACGGTCAAGGAAACTCTTGTCAAGGAGCGTTTCGCGAAGCGGACCGGCCAGCTCATTCCTCAACCAGTCGCCAAGCGGCACGCCGAATCCCCGTTTGGTGCCTTCAAGATGGCCTGGCGGCAGGCAATCCGCGAACAATTCGCGCAAAATGGCCTTCCCGCGACGATTTTTTATCTTCTGTTCAGGCGGTAGCGACAGACCAATAGCAATTAAGTCGTGATCCAGCAGCGGAGCGCGAAGATCAAGGGCGTTCGCCGTGGATGCCGTGTCGCTTTTTACCAACAAATCATCCGGCAAATAGGTCATCAAGTCGTGGTGTTGGGCTCGCGCGACCTCATTATCAAACTCAGGCGTGTCGTCGTCGCCCTCATACAGTGCGGTGAACCATGCGGGCACGGCGGTGAGATCCACAGTTTCGGCAAATGGTTTCGTGAACAACCGCTCGATGTCTTCTTCCTGAAATAACGCTCGGTAGCTGAAATACTGGCTCGCGAACGTTTTTGTCAACCCATTCGAAAACCGGATGAGTCGTCGAAGCCGTGAGCGTTCCTCGTTGGATGCGAATAATCTGGCAACGTTGGCGGCAATTCGAACGAAAAGATACTGGCGAGGCGTCATTCGCTCGGCCAACATCATGGCCCGGTAACGGTCGTATCCACCGAAGATCTCGTCGCCACCATCGCCGGTGATGGCAACGGTTACGTGTTGCCTGGCGGCCTGACAAATTAAAAAAGTTGGGATCGTGCTGGAATCGCCGAACGGTTCGTCGTGCAGAGCAACCGTGCGGTCGAGCATGGTCGCGGGGTCCGGTTCGATCAGGAGTTCCGTATGTTGCGTGCCGAGGTACTCGGCCAATCGGCGGGCGGCAGTCCGTTCGTCGAAGTATTTGTCGGAAAAACCTGCTGTGAATGTTTTCACGCCTCCTGATCGGCCTGCCCGCTTGACCATCAGGGCCGTCACGATGGCGGAGTCCACGCCGCCGCTCAGCAAGGCACCAACAGGCCCGCCGGCCTCCATGCGTAATTCGACGGCCTGCTCAATCCGATGGCGTACCCACTCGGCACGTTCGGCAGGCGATGTCGGCAATTCGATCAACGATGGCCGCCAGTATCGCCGGGGCAATGTCCGATGGTCTTCGCACTCTAACACGTTTCCAGGAGACAATTTATACACTTCATCGTATAGGGTTCCCGGATGAGGGATGTAACCAAGGAGCGCGTATTCGACAATGGCCTGTGGCCGGATTGAACGGTTTATGGCTGGGTGTCCGGCGAGGGCTTTTCCTTCGGTGGCGAAGACGAGGCGGTCATTCAGCCAGGCGTACCAAAGCGGTTTTTCGCCAAGTCGGTCGCGGGCGAGCAGGAGGTTTTTTTGTTTTGCATCGTAGGTGGCCATTGCGAACCGGCCTCGGAGGTGGCCTAGCATGTCGCGGCCTAGGCGGCGGTAGAGATGCAGCAGCACCTCCGCAGCGGATTGATTTGTCCCGCTGGCTGAACCCATGGCGGGGCCTTTGGCGGAACCATGGATATGGCCATGGCCGGGGCGACCCGCGTCGATGGCTGACAAAAGTGCGTTATCGGACGTTGTAGGTTTTTCGGAACACGCCCCGTGTTGGGAGAATTTCTGGTGGAGCTGATGGGCGTTGTAGATTTCACCAGCCAGTACGACAACGAGCAGGCCATCGGGGCTGACCGCCAACTGCGAAGCGGGAGCAGGCAGGGGATATGAAGCGGGGGCCTCCAGCAGAGGTGGGATCGCGGAGGTTTCGCCGGGCGGGCAAAACCCGACGCCAAATCGGGCAGTAGGGCACTCGTACGTCGGGCCATCGTCGTGGCCTTTGGCAAACGCGGAGCCTCCGCCAACGGCAAACCCGCCGCCACGCAGCAGGCGACGAGCCATCCGCCGCACGGCATTCCTATCCACACGGCCTGGACGAAACAAAAATTCACCAGCGAAACCGCTCATGCCATGAGTAAACCACATCATGGCGTGCGGCACAAAGAAAAGATCGGCGTCGGGCGGAATTTATCTCTTGATGATGCGTGTGGCGGTGGGTTGCGGGTTGGTTTGGTGTTGGGTGATGTGGAACAGGTTGGTGCTATGGAACGGTTCTGCCGTCTGGAATGTTCTACAACGCAAAATGGCAGGGCCTGCGGCCAGGTTGGACTATCCTCACAAACGTAGCATACACCGTCTTGTGGTCGAAACAAACTTTTTCGTGGTCTGTCGTTAGAAAACTCGAAAACTTGCGGATTTCGTGGTACTCCTTGAGGTGGCTTTCTGGCTCTTTTTGTTGGAAGGTCGTTGTTGGGCAAATAGATATTTTTGCACGAGGTGTTGAGTGGAACGGATTGGCGATCTTGTTATTCGGGCGCGTTCCGCACCGACATGGTCGGGGCGGGTCGACGCGTACGGGCGGCTGGTGGAACGGTTTCGCGACATGGCTTGCGGGTATGCATATTCCGTCGTGGGCGATTTTCATTTGGCCGAGGACGTGGCACAGGAGGCGTTCATTGTCGCGTTTGACAAGTTGGGTCAACTACAGGACTTTGACGCATTTCCCGGCTGGTTTCGCCGAATCGTCTGGAGCGAATGCGGGCGGACAACCCGGCGGGCGTCCTTTCGATTAGCAGGCCTGGAGGCGGTTGCCGACATATCGGCGGGTGGGCCAGGGCCGGATCAGATCGTGGAGCAGATGGATATGAAGGACCATGTGCTGCGAGCGATCCAAGGGTTGCCGCCGCCCGAGCGGGAGGCGACGACGTTGTTCTATATCAACGGGTACTCGCAGAATGATATTGCCGAGTTTCTGGAAGTGCCGGTCGACACGGTGAAAAACCGGCTGCGGGCATCGCGAAGCCGGCTCAAGGAAAGGATGCTGAACATGGTGAAGGATACGCTGCATCAGAACGCCCCGGACGAGCGGTTTAATCAGGCCGTCATCGACGAGCTGCTTTCCCGTCCCCGGCCTTTGGAGATGCCAGGCCATCCGTCGCGGCAGGCGTTGGAGGCTATTCGGGCCGCGCTGGGCGAGTACAAGGTGATCGGTTCCGGCAGCGAGGTCGAGGACGAGCGGACAGCCCGGCAGGGTGGGGACTCGTTGTGGTCGGATGCCACGTATCGAACAGGCGATAAGGGCCTGCGTACCTCCATGTCTAGTGTGACAATGACCGCGATCGCGGGTCTCCGGCCTCCGGTTCGCCTTTTGGCGGCGGGGCGGGTTTTTCGTCCGATTCGGTCAGCGGCCCATCGAGCGAAGGTGTTTCACCAACTCGACGGTGTGTGCATCGAGCCTGGCGCCGACGTGGCGGCTTTCAAAGCGACCTGTGAACGGGCCATCCGTGCAGCCGTGCCCGGATGCGCCATCACGTGGCTGGACTATACCCACAACCTGGTCAACCCTGGGTTTTCCGCCACGGCCGAAGCCCATGGTCTGACGCTGGAAATCCTGGGCGGCGGCATGCTCACGCCACAGACGCTCTTGGAGAAAGGCTACGACCCGCACCGGGTCGCTGGCTTCGGATGGGGATTGTCGTTGGACCGTCTGGCCATGCTGCGGCTTGGCATCGCGGATATTCAGGCTCTTTGGAAACCGCCGTATATTTTGTAGCACGGCAGGGCCTGACGGGTACACGTCACGTTTGTTGGTAGACTCCCGCCCGACATGGAATACGGACGCAGGGGTGTCGAAAAAATGTGTTCATCGTACGGCTGTTTTGTGCTTTGGACACGGCGACACGCGAAATGTTCTTTCGTGCATAACGGGGCATATCGCAAAACAGCCGTACGATGAACACATCGCGCCTCGTCCCACCCCACATCCAAGCGGTGAGTCCACCTGCAAACGTGACGAGCATCTTCGCCGTGCGGTGCTGCGGCAATTTGGTGGTAATTTCGTGGGGAATTTGCGATAATGGGTGGTCTTGGATGGACGATTGAATTCCCGATGTACTTTAGAGATGAGGTGGCCAAGGATATGGCCAAGAATGAGAATCTTCGCGCGGACGCGGCGGCGGAATCGACGAATTATGACGAGAGCAAGATCAAGGTTTTGAAGGACTTTGATCATGTTCGCAAACGGCCTGGCATGTATATCGGGGACACGACGCCCCGCGGGCTGCATCATTTGGTGTGGGAGATCGTCGACAACGCCATCGACGAAGCGATGGCGGGGCGGTGCGACACCATCCTCGTCACCATTCACATGGATGGTTCGGTGAGCGTGCAGGACGACGGCGTGGGGATTCCCGTCGGCATGCACAAGGAGGAGAAGGTCTCGACACTGGAGGTGGTGTTCTGCAAACTCGGCGCGGGCGGCAAGTTCGACCACGACGTATACAAGGTTTCCGGCGGGTTGCACGGCGTGGGCGCGTCGGTGGTGAATGCGCTGAGCGAGTGGCTGGAGGTCGAGGTTTGCCGCGACGGCAGCGTCTGGCAGATGGAGTTCGAGCGCGGCAAGAAAACCAGCGACCTCAAGAAAATCGGTTCGCGAAAGAAAACCGGCACGAAGGTCACGTTCAAGCCCGACAGCGAAATCTTCCCTGACATCGCGTTTAAATACGAAGTGTTAGCCACGCGTCTCCGCGAGCTGGCGTACCTCAACGAAGGCCTGCGGATCGAGCTGGCCGACGAACGCGTCGAGAAGCAGGAAGTTTTTCAATACGACAAAGGCCTGATCGCGTACGTGCAGCATCTCAACGAAACCAAGCAGTCGCTACACAAACCGATCACGATCGACAAGATGGACGAGGAGTCGCACCTGGCCGTCAGCATCGTGATGCAGTACAACGACGGCTACAACGAAACGCTGTTCTCGTTCGCCAACAACATCAATACGATCGAAGGCGGGGCGCACCTGGTGGGATTCAAGAGCGCGTTGACCCGCACGGTGAACGCGTACGCCAAGGCCGCCAAATTGTTGAAAGACGACGACGGCGTGCCGACAGGCGACGATCTTCGCGAAGGCCTCGCCGCCGTCGTGACCGTGAAGGTGCCCGATCCGCAATTCGAAGGCCAAACCAAAACCAAGCTCGGCAACAGCGAGGTGGAAAGTTTCGTCACGCAGGTGGTGAACGAGCAGTTGGCCGTCTGGCTGGAGGAGCATCCCGGCGACGCCAAGACGATCATCAACAAGGCGATCTCGGCATTGCAAGCCCGCGAAGCCGCCCGCAAAGCCCGCGACCTGACGCGCCGCAAAGGCGCCCTCGGCAGCGGCAGCCTGCCGGGAAAACTCGCCGACTGCCGCTCCAAAGACCGCGACAGCACGGAGATTTTCCTGGTCGAAGGCGACTCCGCCGGCGGGCCCGCCAAACAAGGCCGAAACTCCGCCACCCAAGCCATCCTGCCGCTACGCGGAAAAATCCTGAACGTCGAAAAAGCCCGGCTGGATAAAATCCTCAATTACAACGAAATCCAGACGATTATCTCCGCGCTGGGCTGCGGCATCGGCAACGACGAGTTCGACCTGACCAAACTGCGATACGGCAAAGTCATCATCATGACCGACGCCGACGTCGACGGCAGCCATATCCGCACGCTGCTGCTGACGTTCTTCTTCCGCCACATGAAACCGCTGCTGACGGCAGGCCACATCTTCATCGCGCAGCCGCCGCTGTATCTCGTCAGCCGAAAGAAGGACAAAAAATACGTCCTCGACGAACGCGAAATGCGGAAGACGCTGATGGAACTGGGGCTCAAGGACACCGTGCTCGAAGTGCGCGAGGTCAGCCGCAAAAAGATGGAAGTCGCCCAGCGATTATCCAACAGCAAACTGGCCGAACTGGCGGACGTGCTGGATCAACTCGCCGAAAAAATCCGCATCGTGGAGCGGCGCGGGCTGGACTTCGCCAACGTGATGGAGCACCGCAACAAGGAAGGCAAGCTGCCGACGCACTGGATGATGATCAACGGGCACAGCTTCTTCTGCCACAGCCAGGAACAGTACGAAAAAGTCTTCACAAAATATCAGGACGCGATTCTCGAAGAAGAAGAGACCGAACGGGCCGCCGCGGCGTGGCGGCGAACGGGCCGCGTCGCGAAAACCACCGCGGGCCGCAACGGCAAAAACGGCCACGGCACCGCGGAGGAAGCCGCCGATGAGGAAGCCCAGCGCCGCGCCGCCGCCGCCCGGCGGATCCAGAAACGCGCGGAGATGCACGAAGTTCGCGACATCGAAAAACTGCTCGAAAAACTGCGGAAAATGGAGATCTCCATCGAGGACCTGTTCACCACCCGCGAGGAGAGCGTCACGGGCGAAAAACCGCCCGCCAAGTATGTACTCGTCAACGACGACGAACCGATGGAACTCGACAACGTCTCGGAAATCGCCAACGGCGTACGGAAGATCGGCCAGCGGGGCATCGAAATCAAACGCTTCAAAGGCCTGGGCGAAATGAACGCCGACGAACTCTGGGAAACCACCATGGACCCCGAACGCCGCACCCTCCTCCGCGTGAAATCTGAAGAGGCCGAAGAAGCCGAACGCATGTTCAGCCTGCTCATGGGCGACAACGTGGAACGGCGCCGCATGTTCATCGAAGAACACGCGCTGGAAGTGAAAAATCTCGACGTGTGACGCGTTCGCCGCGAGGCAGGAGAGGTAACATGTATTTTTGCCCAGGCTCAACAACGCAAAAAGGCAAAGCCATTACGAACGATTTTTCGCTTTCTACTCCGGCTTGGCGTTGGGGAATTTCTTGAGAATCGCCGCCTTGGTCGACAGTGTCATGCGGTAGCCGTTGGCGGATTCTACGCGGGGGAATGTGTTGTCGGCGGTCAGCCAGTAGACGTCGGCGCCTTTGTCTTCGGCCTGTTGGACTTCGATGGGGACAGCCTTGACGGTTTTGTCTCCGACGGCCAGTTCGCGTTCTTCGCCCACGCGGACGGTGCAGACGTCGAACCGCGGGTCCTGCGGCGTGTTGACGGCGAATGACATTGTCACGGGCTTGGTCCGGTCCACCAGCAGCGGCAGGGCCTGCACCATCGCCGCCGGCAGGAACGTGTCCGTGGGCACCTGTTTCGTCCGCGTCCGCGAGTTGCCGCGGTCGCCGAACTCCGTCACCGACAGCGTGCCGCGATTGAGCGCGCTCTGCTCCTTCATCTGCCACGACTTGGCGGGAAACCGATACCGAATGGCCCCGGTGGCGGATGTGCGATCAAACGTGGCGTGGGCGGAACTGGAGACGTCGCCGGATTCCGTGCTGATGAACAGCCGCGTCGTCACGCCGGTGGCGTCGGCTTCGAACGTCAGCACCGCCCAGCCGACCGTTTTGTCATCCTGCGTAACGGCGAACCACTGCTCCGGGACCGCCTGGATCCGCTTGGCCAAATCCGCCGCGTTAAGCTTCGCCAGCCAGGCGGTGCCGGCGGCCAGATTCTTCTCACGCTCCGCCAACGCCTGCTTGGCGTCGATCAACGTCAGCGTCCCCAGCAGGGCGGTCATGACCTTGTTCATCTCCGCCTCGGCCTGGGCAGGCCCGGTGATCCGCCAGGTGAGGAACTTCTCGCCGTGACGCACCCAGACCTGCCGCTGCCACCACTGCACCTTGCCGGCGGATCGGCCCGACGCCTCGACCGTGACTGTGCCCTTCACGTCGATCGCGTCATCCTGACCCACTTTGATGATGGTGGCCGACTCGATCTCGAAATGCTCCTTCTCCTTCAGCGTGGCGGTGATGTCGTCCATCTGCTGCCGCATCGTCATGCCGCCGACCGCCCGCATGCTGTTGACCGAAATCGTCCAGTCAATGGCCCCGGTCTTTCGATCGCGATGGGTCCAACTGACCACCTGCGACGCCGACCGCATGTCCTGCCGCTCCAGCCCCGACGGCAACGTCACGCGAAACCCCGCCCGGAGATCAATATATTCCTCCGTCCGCCCGGCGGATTTCTCCGCGGCCGGCGCCTGGGCGTCGGCAACCATCGACATCCAAGCCACCAAAACCATGGCAACGCACATCCTGCGCATAAGAAGTCTCCTGCAAAGGCGGGCCTGTGCCCGCGACAAACACAAGAAATTCATCGGCAATCCCTGCCGTAAGAGATTACACGTTTTGTGAATCACCATGTCAGGGTGTGCACAAAAATCAAGAAGAGGCATCCCGAAGGACGCCTCTTCCTGGTTTTCTACCATCTATCCGTGACTCGACATCACAGACATCGTTCGATACACAACTTACCGGATCGGGCCAACGATGAAGCTGTCCCTGGTCGACCCATGGTTGGCGATGGCCGCGGTGCCCTTCGGGTTGTAGATATCGGCATCCACAATGTTGCCATTGTCCTCTACACCCGACGCGGTGTAGATGTTGTCGCCGGTGGTGGCGGTGCCATTGATGATCGGCGTGTTGCGGGCGTTCTGGACCGACATATCCACGCGCAGGTAGTTGATGTACTCGCCCTGGGTGTGGTTCTGGCTGTTGGCCGCCTTGAGCTTGGCCACGTCGTTGAGATCGGCATCGCTCAGCGTCGGCACCGTGGTCGGCGGCTTGTCGGCCATCATCGCGGTGTTGGAGTCGTTCTCGTCCAAGCCGGTGCTGCCGGTCGACAGCGGGGCCGCCCAGCCGTAGCTGGCGCGGTCGTTGCCGCTGGCTTCGGCCGAGAAGTCCCAGTAGTAGTTGTTGTTGCTGCTGTCACGCACATTGTCGTCTTCCACCGCCGTCGTGTCCGACGGGCAGATGAAGCCCTTGGCCGACTGGCCGTCGCGGACCAGCAGGAACATGTGCGCCGTCACGGAGTGCTTGGTGGTGCTGCTGGGCACAGTATCGCGATCCGCGCCCGTCTTCGTGGCGAGGTCGAAGGCATTTTCCACGAACGGCTGGCGCTGGTCGTTGGCGGCCATGTAGATGCCGACGGCCTTGCCGGAGTTGGACAGGTTCATCGCGCAGCCGGCGCGTTTGGCCATTTCACGGGCCTTGGCGAGGCTGGGCATCAGGATAGAGACCAACAGGGCGATGATGGCGATCACGACCAACAACTCAATCAGGGTAAAACCTTTGCGTCGCATAAGCGACCTCCTTCCCGGAATAATGGTCCCTTCGGGTTTTGTCGCCTCGCCGTCGCCCCTGTGCGAAGTAGTAGATGGATCAAGCCGATGCACATACCACCAACCGCAACGACAGCGCAAGCAAACCTTGCCTCCAAGGCAAAGCTGAATGAAGGAACACTCACTGTTTCACAAAATTTGCAATAAACGGACGCTTTACCGCCCGGACCCAAACATTTCCAATGAAGCCTGCCACGGCTGGCGCGGCCAAAACGGCCTCCGCGCCAAGATTCGTGAAAACGTTTCATCCGCGACGGCGGATCTCATCATCCGCGCCCAGGCACCGCAGTGCCGCAGTACTCAGTCAAAATCAGACGCCAAACGCTACACTACGTAGAAAGGCAACAAAACAAACCGAAATTTCACATGACATTCAAACGGGCCGATTTACTCTTTCCGTATATTAGACTCGTCCACGTAGGCGTGTCAACTTTAATGTCGCGAAAAAATGAGCATGGGGTGAAATACCTACGCGGCGGGGATCGCCTGCCTGAGTTCCACGTTTTCGCGCCACGCGAGCGTCTTGTCACGGCTGGACGTCTAGGAATTCCACAACGTCCCTGTCCGTATCCAGTACCGCCACGGTGGGGTGCGTGGGGCTTTTTGGTTTGTGCAGCGCGCCGGGATTGATGACGTGTATCGCCGCCGCGCGGTCGCCACGCTCGACGTGTTCATCCCGCTGGCAATGCGTGTGACCATGGAACAGAAACTTGTTGGCGGGGTTCTCCATCAGGTCGGCCATCACGCGCGGATTGTGGCCATGGGTGACGGCAACGCATGTATTCTGGCCGATGGAAAACGCGAGGGAATCCCACGAGAAAACCACGCCCGCGATGTCGGCCAGCCGAGGCAGGTCCGTCAGGTTGGCGTCCATATTGCCGCCGACCGCGTAGGTCGGCACGCCGAGGCCGGCCAAGGCTTCGAGGCACTCCGCCGAGTCGATGTCGCCACAATGCACAACCGCCTGCACCCCGCGCGCGGAAAAAATCTCCAGCGCGGACCGCAGCGAATCAATCTGGCCGTGGGTGTCGGAAACGATTCCAATGATCATCGTGCCCTCGCTAGGCTATCGTAGCAGTGTTTTGTCGAATTTTTCCGTCGGGAACGCGTTGCCGAGGTCGCGGGTGGTGACATTTTGCCGCGGAATGTGGCTGATCTGCTGGAGCATGCAGGTGAGGTTGGCCAGCGCATCCATTTGGGCGGCGGTGGGGGCCTGGCGGGAGAAATCGCCCTTGAGGCTGATGGCGATGCACGCGGGGTCGCGCGGGGTTGCCGGCGTGGCGGACTGTTGTCGCCAGAGGTCAGTGGTGCGGACGACCGGCCTGCCGCCGCGGGTTTCGATGACGAAGTGGGCCTGGCCCGTCGCGTCGGGTTCGGTGCAGCCGAAGACGGCGATATTCGTCCATTCGACGGCGGGCACGTGCGTTTTGAAATCGGTCTGCGGACTCAACGCCATCAGATCGGCATGGGTCAGCGGGACGGAGGAGAAGTTCTCGAAGAATTTGAGCGCGAGCGTGCCGAGGGTCATCGCCATCGCCAACGCCGCCAACACTCTGATCGTCCGTGATCCGGCCATATCACAAACCTACCCGTTGCCGACGGACCGCTCCGCACGAGCCAGCCGGCAACTGCACATGATTGCTATATATGTCGGCTATCGGCAAATGGCAAGCGGCAACAACAGGGATTTGGGCCTTGGCGAAAATTTTTTTGCAAAAATGCTTATCGCAGCGATTCGGTCATGACATCGGTCGCCAGGCCAGCGGCCTGGATGGCCTCCAGGGCGGCGAGGGCGGCTTTTTGTTCGGCATCTTTTTTGTTCATGCCCCACGCGCTGGGGAAGTGTCTGCCTCCCACATTCACCGCGATTTCAAAACATTTCGAGTGATCGGGCCCTTTCTCGTCGAGCATCTGGTATTCGGGCGCCCGGCCCCAGAGCCGCTGGGCAAGCTGCTGGAGGATGGACTTGTAGTTGCGGAGCTGTTCGTTCGCCAGCGCGGAGGCGATGTACGGGCCCATGTGCTTGAGAATGAATGCCCGGCAGGGTTCCAGACCGCCATCGAGGTACAACGCACCGATGATGGATTCCAGCACCGCCGCCGCGATCGACGAGGGGATGTCGTCCGGCCCCATGCCTTTGCCCAGGTCCATCAGCCGGGCGAGGCCTGTTTTTGCCGCCACCGCGGTGCAGACGTGTCGCGAGACGACGGCGGATTTGATGCGCGTCATTTCGCCTTCCATCAGGTCGGCGTTCTGCTCGTAGAGGTTGTGGCAGACGATCAGCCCCAGCACGCTGTCGCCGAGGAACTCCAGCCGCTCGTTGCTCTGGGTCCGCGTGACCGCCACCGACGAGTGCGTCAGGGACAGCGTCAGCAGAGAGGGGTCTTTGAATTCGTACTCAAGGATTTTCTGGGCGCGTTGAAGCGTTTTGTTGTCCACGTACACAGGCCTTCACAATGGCCTGGGCCCCTGGCGGAAACCGTCCCGCACACACAGGACGGCTTTCGCTAACGGCCCATCAGCCGATCCGTTATGTATTATACGATCATACCACGGGCGAGGAAAGCGCGTATCGCATCGGAAATTACCAAGGATGCACGTCATGGTTGTGCATAGCCCACTCCGGCCACAGGCCCTGCCAGTTTGCGTTGTAAAACGTTGTGCAACGCAAACGTTTCGCTTTACACAACAATCGACACCGCAAACTGGCAGGGCCTGTGGCCGGAGTGGGCTATGTGATGATATCCACCCACAAACATGACATGTATCCAACTACCAATGCGGCGGGACGTCATCTTCGGGCTTGCGATTGGGGTCGATGGCCGTCGCGTGCGATCGCACGTCACGCCACTCCTTGCGCAATTGCGCGAGGTCCCGGTTGAGGCCCCAGATCACCTGGTGAAGTTCCTCGACCGTCCGCTCCAGATGAGCGACCTTTTCTTCCATCGCGATGAGGCGTTCTTCCGCCACGTCACCGCACCGCCGATTTGTCCGCCGCGCTGACCGATGCGCGGATTTCCTGCGAGAGCAGGTCGAGCGTAACCTGTAATTCTTTGCGTTCCTTGGCCTGGGCGTCGATGGTGCGGCAGGCGTGCAGGACGGTTGTGTGGTCGCGGCCGCCGAGATAGCCGCCGATTTCCTCCAGGCTGTGACGCGTCAGCGTGCGGGCCAGGAACATGCAGATTTGTCGCGGGAAGGCCACCGAGCGGCTGCGGCGTTTGGATTGCAGGTCGCTCTGGCGGACGTTATAGCGGGCCATCACGGCTTTGATGATGCCGTCCATCGTCACTTCGCGTCGCGTCGGGTCGACGTCGCTGATGCCGAGGGCTTCCTCCGCCAGGGCAAGATTGATCGGCCTTTCGTTGACCTGCGCGAGAATGGCCACCTTGGTGATGGCGCCTTCGAGTTCGCGGATGTTGCTGTCGATGCTGCCGGCGATGAAGCAGACGACGTCCTCGGGCAGTTCGATATTCCGCAGCCGGGCCTTGCGGCGGATGATGGCTACGCGGGTTTCGTAGCACGGGCGGTCCATACGGGCGACGAGTCCCCAGTTGAATCGGCTGATGAGGCGTTCCTCGAGTCCCTGGATTTCCGAAGGCCCGCGGTCGCTGGTGAGGATGATCTGCTTCTGTGACTGGTAGAGCGTGTTGAACGTGTGGAAGAATTCTTCCTGCGTCTGTTCGTGGTCGCTGAGAAACTGCACGTCGTCGATCACGAGCACGTCGGCGTGGCGGTACTGGTAACGGAACTCGTGGAGTTGGCCCCGCTCGACGGCGTCGATGAAGTGGTTGACAAACGTTTCGCACGAAAGCAGCAGGATGGAGATCTCCGGGTTGGCTGCCGCGAGCCGATGACATACCGCGTGCAGCAGGTGAGTTTTTCCCAGCCCGCTGGAGCCGTGAATGAACAGCGGGTTGTAGGCCTTGCCAGGATTGTCGCCGACGGCGACGCAGGCCGCGTGGGCCAACCGATTGCACGGACCGGTGACGAAGCTCTCGAAGGTGTAATCCGGCAGCAGCCCGCGGGCGGCGGACGTATCGCGGGCGGCCTCAGCAGGGTGCGTCGCGTCGAGGTCCTCTTCCGCGGCAGCCGCGGTGAGGAAGACCGCGCTGACCAGTCTGCCCGTGGCGGCCTGGGCGGCCTCGGTAAATAACCGCGCCGCGTGACGCTGACAATACTCCAACTCCCGCTGGCTTGGCACCTGAATCTCCAACAGTCCGTGCTCCAGCGAAATCGGCTCCAGCCGCGTGAACCACGGAAGAATCAGGTTCCCGCCGGTGGAAACCACCTGCTCAATAATTTTCTGCCACAGCGTCCTGTCAACCGGAGCCATGTCCCACCACCTCGGCGCATGCAAACAACGCCAGAACGTATAATAATAACGAATGAACAGGCCGATCGTTCAGGCGGAACATCTGTGCCATCCTTGGCACGATTTGTGACGTCCGTCATCCACGCATGCCCGCGTCGGCTTCCACGGGCGCAGAGTGTATTCACATGGCCTTGGCCAGTCAAAGCAAAACATCGCGGAAATCGTGAAAACATTTTCACAAAACGTTAACCCGCCGCGAAACAACCAATTAAGCACGCAAAAATCGAAACGCCAACACCAACCGGCTGTGGATAACCTGTGGGCAGTATGTAGGCCACGATAAAGTTATCCACAACAGATCCACAAATCGTTTTACGGAAACACACCTGTTTATCCCGTTCATCCTGCGTCTTTGAGACGCATTTCCCCTGGTATTCGTTCTTGGCACGGCCTGCCTGTTCGTCGTACACTAGTGGCATGGGTGTTTTGCTCACGTATTTGCGAAATCATCCGTGGCAGCGGCGGATGTTGACGGTGTTGGTGGCGGTCAGCGTATCGGGGCTGGCGGCGGTGATTGCGTATCCGCACATCCGCAACGACGCGTTGCGGCGGAGTCTGGGCAGCGAGGACGACGCGGTGCGCCGCGGCGCGATGCTCAAAGTTCGCGCCCTGATGCGGGCCGACGCCTCCGTGCGGCCTTACCTGGAACGCGTTCTGAACGGCAGCGACGATCGGACGTTCCTGGCCATTGTTTCGGTGTTGTCGGATGAGCAGGTGTGGGACCTTTCCACTCGGCCCGCGGAGCAGGCGGACCGATATCGGGCCATCATGGTGGAGCAGTCGCCGGTGGTGGTAGCGCGGCGCGGTCACGCGTGGGGATTGTTGACGGCAGGCCGGGTGAACGAGCACGTTCGCCGGGCGGCGCGGGCGACGGCGGTGGATAACGACGTGGCCGTTCGGGCGGTGGGCGCGGCGTTGGCGGCGAAGGTTGGCGACGAGGCGTCGTTGCGAGTGCTGATGATGGATGTCGAGGCGGAGGTGGTGGCGGCGGCGATGCTGGATGCGGGGTTGACGGGACGCACGGCGTTGGCGGACGATATCGCGGCGGCGATGGAGTTGCAGTTGAAACGACGCGGGGCACGGACAAACATGGAAAAGGCGGGGAAAGCGATCGCGGCGTACAAGGCGCAGCAGGAAGGCCAGTCCGCGCAGACATCGCCTGCCGACACATCTGTTGACACACCGACCGTCGCGGCGGCGCGTTCGATCGGGCTTGACGACGATCTTGAGGTGATTTCCAACGCGGCGTTGGCGTTGGCGAGGCTGGCACCGCGGGAGTATTCCGAGCGGCTGGCGGAGATGTTATCGGAGACGGACGATCCGTGGCTGCAATCGCGGCTGTTGTACGTGATGCCTCGCCTGGACCGGACGGTCGCGGAGCGGGCGGTCGCGGCGGCGTTGCGGGTGGAGGCAGGTGGGTTGCCGTTGCCGGCGGCGATAGTGGCGGGTGCGACGTTGGGATTGAGGACCGAGACGGAGCAGGCCGTTCGCGACGTGCTGGCGGCGGTCTCGTCGGGCGGGGCGTCGGTGGAGCGGCTTCGGGCGGCGTGCCATGCCGCCGTCGCGCTGGATCTTGACGTGGGCGAGGAAATCGACGATTTGCTGTGGGATTTGTGGGATTCGCAGGACGTGCCGCTGCGGAGTTCGGTGGTACAATTGCTGGCGGCTCACGCCAGACGGCTGCCGGCGACCGGGCCGGAAACTGGGCCGGACGATCCGCAGACCGTGACTCGCGCCGAGTGCATTGCCTTGCTAAAGTTTTTGATCGCCCAGGCGCCGTTTGAAATGGACGACAACGCGGCCGCCGTCCCCGCCGCCGTGGCCGCGTGGGAACTGCTCGCGATGAACTATCCCTCTGCCAGGGACGACGTCAAAGATGCCGCCACGCTCTCGCCGCTGGCGGCGTTTGAGTTGGCCTGGCGAATGGCCCGCGATGAAACGCCCGGAGCCCGCGACAAACACTTCGAGTTAGCTTTGAGCATGCTGCCCGATCCCCGCCAGAGCGACGAAGAAGACCACTGGATCTTCGAACCCAACGTCAAAGTCGCCGGCGCCATGTGGATGGGCCTGTCGCTGCCAGGGGGCAACCCCGACCGCGTCGCCCTGGCCCGCCAACGCATCATCCTGCGGCTCAACACCGTCCGCAACCCCTACCTCAAACAAACCTACGAAGCCGCTCTGCTCGCCCTGGGCCAACGCAATCTCGCCGAGGCCGTGCGGACCGCCTTCGTCAACGAAACCAGATGGATCGAAGCCAACCTGCTCTACGGCGACGACGGTCGACTGCCGCAATTCCTGCCCATCTACGCCGCCCTGCTGATCCAATCCGGCGACCGCCACCCGTTGGACTGGCTGCTCGCCAACGACCGTATCAGCCTGGCCATGCAAACCTTCGTGCTGCAAAATCTCGGCATGAGCCACGTCGTCCGCCTCGACGCGAGCCTGCCAACCGTCGATCCGTCCGCCTCGGGCGACCTGCTGCTATGGCAAGTCAACATCCTCCGCCACGCGTATCTGTTACGTGGCGAGGGCGTCTCGCCCTCGCGTCTCGCGGGCATTTTGCCCACGACGGGCCGTGGAATAGACGCGCTGTCTTCCGTTGGCCATTCTCATGGAACGCACAACGCGGGCGAGACGCCCTCGTCACGGGAGCGGCCATGACATGGACCAAACATGTCGCCGCGCTGGCTCGCGGGGCGCTGGATCTGCTGCTGCCGGACGTTTGTCACGCCTGCCGCCGGGCTGATGTCGCCGTGCACGGCCTCTGCGACACGTGTCATCTGGCCCTGCTGAAATTGGCCGCCCTGGACTACTGCCCGCGATGCGGCGCGACTGCTGCCCAGCCGAACCGCGAGGGGCCGGCCCATTGCACGCTCTGTCCCCAGCCGCTGCCGCGATTCGAATGCGTCGTGCGGATCAGCCCCTATGTTCAGCCCATGCGGGCCATCATCCGCGGCATGAAATACCGCCGCGAGGAAGCCCTCTGCCATCGCATGAGCGAACTGCTCGCCGCTGCTGTCACCGCACATGTCAACGCCCCGCTCGACCTCGTCGTCCCCGCGGCCATGCACTGGCGACGACGACTCGCCCGCGGCCACGACCACGCCGTCGTACTGGCAGCCGCCGTCGCCAAGGCCATGCGACTGCCGCTGGGACATGATCTGGCCCGCATCCGCCCCACGCCCACGCAGGTCAGCCTGCCGCGAACGCGACGACTCGCCAATGTCCGCGACGCATTCGCCGTCGCCCATCCCGCCGATATCCAAGGCCTGCGAATCCTGCTCGTCGACGACGTCACTACAACCGGCGCCACCGCCAACGAAGCCGCTCGCACACTGCTCAAGGCCGGTGCTTCCGCCGTCACGCTGGCCGTCCTGGCCAAAGCAGACCCGCCGCGAGCATACGCCGAACCGATCGAGTGATTTTCGATTTCGCTACGTCTCCCGTAGTGCAGTACCCAACCCAACCAACAGCGCCGCCACTTCGCCAACTGGCGCGCCGGCGGCGATGGCTTTGGCGGTGATCTCGCGAAGTTGTCGGCCAAACGATTCCATCGTCGCAGGCCCAGCCACCGGTACCGCCCGTTTGAGCACCGTCGCGCCACAGTGCCGCTTCAACTGCAAAAACCCCTCCGCCGCCAGTGCACGATATGCCTGCGCCACCGTGTTGTGATGAACCCCAAACTGCTCCGCCATCGCCCGTACAGTCGGCAACTTCTCGCCAGCCTCCACCCCGCCAGCCACCAAAACCGTACGAATTGTATCCACAATCTGCCGACACGCCGGCACACCCGCCAACCGGTCCAGCCGCATTAACCAAGGGGATTCTTGCATGTGGCGGATTGTATAGTCATACAAGACAATATGAAACGCGATTTCTAACACAGCCGACATTGATTTTTCCTATGATTTCCCTATCCTCTCTCCATGCGAAGTGGATCACCGCAACATTTGGGTAATGGCGAGAGCGAAAAATGGGACACCGCCGGGGTTTTGCTGGATGAGCAAATGACCCGGCAGGGCGGTCTCGTGGATTTTGCGGCTGTGTTTGGCAACAGCAGGCCGGTCGAGATTGAGATCGGCACGGGCAAGGGCACGTTTTTGTTGGCGCGGGCGCAGGAGCGGCCGGAGCTGAATTTTCTCGGCATCGAGTGGGCCCGCGCGTATGCGATGTATTCGGCGGATCGTTTTAAGCGTCACGGCCTGGAGAATGTCCGCATGTTGCGGGCGGACGCGACGGAGTTTTTTCGCAAGAAACTGGCGGATCGGTCGATCTGGCGGCTTCACATTTATTTTCCCGACCCTTGGCCGAAGACGCGGCACCATCGGCGGCGGCTGATTCAGGCAGCGTTTATCGAGGAAGCACGCCGCGTGCTGAAAATCGGCGGGCAGTTGATTATCGTGACCGACCACAAGAATTATTTCAGCCAGATCCAAAACGTCATGAGCACCGCCCGCGGCTGGGCGAAGATTCCGTTCCCTAAACTCGGTGGTGGCGACGGTGAGTTGGTTGGCACCAATTTTGAACGAAAATACATCGCCCAGGGCCGACCGTTTTATTGGCTGGCGAGATTACGATATAAGTAAGGTAAAAGTGTAGGGATTTGAGCGGTGTTTTCCTTCTTTATTAGTAGTAGAGAACTCTCGTAGTAATCACTGATAGGCCTTGTCGGTTGTGAGCATTGCATCGGATACAGTAACGTAACATTAGAAAATAAAAGAAGTAATCGACGAGAATAGCCAATCAGCCGGTGTGGATAACCTGTTGCGTATTTATCGGATGCCGTTGGCGAATGCGAAGAACGTAGTGCTCGAACCGTTGCGCAGGCTGTGATAGAGAACCTCCCGACGGGACAACATGGAAAGACGCGACAAGTTTTCCACACGTTGTCAAGGACGGCTGTTGATACCGGAGCCAAACCGGGTTATAAAGCCGGCCTGTGGCTTTTACATTCAGAAACTTTTTCAAACGCTGCGCGAGCTCTTCGCGTAGTGGTTGAGAACTTACGGAGATTTGGCCATGGCTCGGACAGCGATGGGGTTTCGGCAGATTCATCTGGACTTTCACACGTCGCCGCACATTCTTGACGTCGGGAAGGATTTCGATCCGCAGAAATTCGCCCGCGCGATGAAAAACGCGAATGTCGACAGTGTGACGGTTTTCGCCAAGGGCCACCACGGGCATCTGTTTATTAAAACGAATCACCCGTCGCGGCATCCGGGGCTGGCGAAGAATCTGGATCTTACCAAGGAGCAGGTCAAAGCCCTCAGGGCCGAGGGGATTCATGCGCCGATTTACATTTCCGTACAGGTGGATGAATACGCCGCCAACATGCAGCCTGGGTGGGTGGTTGTTAATCCCGATGGCACGCAGGCCAAAGGAGCAGGCCCGTTCGGCGCCAGTTGGCAGACGCTGGACATGGCCAGCCCGTACATGCCGTATTTTCAGGAGCAGGTGCAGCTCATCATCGAAAATTTCGACGACATGGAGGGCGTGTTCTTCGACATGTGCTGGAACCAGCCGTCGGCGAGCGTCTGGGCTAAACAGGCGATGCAGGCGATGAATCTCGACCCGGCCAAGGAAGCCGACCGCAATACTTACGCCGACAGCCTGGCACAACGATACATGAAGACGCTGCACGATCAGGTCCGCCGCGTGCATCCCAAGGCGGGCGTGTACTTTAACAGCCGCCCGCTCTCACTGTTGCCCCGCGACCTCCACCAGATGACGCACGTGGAAATCGAAGGCCTGCCCACCGGCGGCTGGGGATACATGTACTTCCCGATCAATGTACGCTATGTCCGTACGTTCGATGTGCCGTATCTGGGCATGACAGCGAGATTCCACAAAACGTGGGGCGATTTCGGCGGTATCAAGCCCGAGCCGGCGATGAAGTACGAAATCAGCCAGTTTCTCGCGCACGGCGCGCGGTGCTCCATCGGCGACCAACTCCATCCGCGAGGCGTGCCCGACAAGGCCGCATACGATATGATCGGCCGCGTGTACGGCCATGCCAAGGCCTGCCAACCCTGGTGCGAGGACGCGGTGGCGCAAGTAGATACCGTTGTGCTCAGCGGCTTGGGCAGCGGGTACATGCAGCCGGCAGGCGGGACGCGTGAGGGCTTTACTCGGATGCTTCAGCAGTTGCGTGGGCAGTTTAACGTGATTGAACCGGAGACGGACTTCGCGAAGTACAAGCTTGTCGTCGTGCCCGAGCAGACGCGGGTTGATGCCAAGTTGGCTAAGCGGTTGGATTCGTTTGTGGCCAAGGGCGGCGCGGTGTTGATTGCGGGCAACAGTGGTTTGTCACCGGCTGAAGGCAAGTCGCCGGCAGGGGACAAGTCGTCGGCTGAAGGCAAGTCACCGGCGGCGGGCCTGTCGTTGGCCGACGGCAAGCCCGGCACGTATGACGTCGTGTGGAAAGGCCTGCCGATCGCGGGCCCGGCGAGCGATTCGCCGTTCGCGACGACCTACTTCCGCGCGATGACCGACATGCCCGGCGTGCCGGACACCGACAACGTGATCTACGAGCGAGGTCT
>Ga0123353_10000627_pt1 | contig 43249 bp, 31 predicted proteins | sample TergutLab28metaG_3_FD_92763 | JGI IMG/M metagenome (GOLD analysis project Ga0123353, IMG submission 92763) | Labiotermes labralis P3 segment gut microbial communities from Petit-Saut dam, French Guiana - Lab288 P3 | ecosystem: Host-associated > Arthropoda: Insects > Digestive system > Gut ... | reverse complement strand
GGGGTGTGGGTTGGTGGGTGGGGGGTGGTGGGTGAGGGGTGGGGGGGGGGGTGTGTTGGAGTGCGAGGTCAGGTTATGGATGGGCGGTGTGGTTGTCGGTCTTATGGTGGAAATCAGGAGGCGGTAGCATTTTTCTCCCATTTTGCTTTGCGTCCTCTTCCGGTAACACTATCAGAGGTTTAGGAGCAGGATCGTTAGATTTGACGGGTTCCGGCGGCGGCGAAGGGATTACCTGAATAGGTTCGCCGTCTATCAGTACAGGTTGCGGTTTTACCGGTACAATCGGAGGGTCCGATTTCGGCGGTTCCTGCTTGACAAGAGGTTGAAGGATCCCTATTTCAGGCACACGTGTTATCGACTCGGTGGGCTGCGGTTGGGGAACGACGATGTCCAATAGAGCATCTTTGGCACTATGGGAATCAACGCGGAACGGCTGCTTTCGGTCAAGTGCTTCCATACCGGCTATTGCGAGGCGATACAGTTGTTCTGCTTCGCTCCGGTAATTTTTGTCCCGCGAAACATATTCCGCAAGATCAACCACTGTACGAACCCTGAACGTTTCCGATTTGATCTTCTGTATGAGAGCCAACGCTTCATCCAGTTGATGTTTCTCTAACTGAATCTTTGCAAATCGGGCATAGAACGCATCTAACTCATCGTTTACGTTCACCTCCGGTGGCGGTTCTCGTTGAACAACAATCGTTTTTTCGACGATTTGCGGAACGAGCGTTGCCGAATCGGTCGGGAACACTGGAACCGGTGCGGTGGGAGTGATGGGTGCGATGGGAGCCAATTCCGGCATCTGCACGGGCACCTGTGTTATCACTTGAGGTGCAGGACGTGCTCCTTGAACAACGGTGGTGCGGTATGGCACTGCCACCGGCGAAACAAAGCGGGGAGCCATCGGTGTCCCATAATAGGGTGTCGGCATCGTGTAACCGATAGGACGGTTACTGTATATCTGCTTTCCCTCAACTGCCCTACTATTGGGTTGGACAGTATCGGCACAGACGCAGACAGCACACGCACTCAACAACATTCCGGGGAGAATGGCTAGGCGAACTATGCGTAACATTGAAACCTTCCTTTCGATTTTTCTTGCGGACGGGACGTGACAGGAAACGGGTACGTCTCCGCTCCATTTATCGGGAATCCCCCGCCTCTTGTAGTGTAAAATAACGTTTGATTTGCGAAAAGTAGAAAACAGGGTCAATTTTTTCGGTAAAAAGGGCAAAGCAGGACCGGATTATGCCGGTTTTGCGGAAAAAAGGAGCATCCAGGATAGTCGGGCATATCGGTTGTTCCTGATTGCCTATTTCATGTTTTTTGCACAAGGACTTTATTACTGTCTCATTTTTGGTAAAATGGCACGCCATAATTTTTGAGTAACGTCATTAACTAAAAGAGGATTCACAATGGGCATCATGGTGGAAGAGAAAATTTTCTTTCCTGTCAGTGAAGCGGCGCAACCGCTTTTCGTCGGTATGAATTTTGGAGGAGCGTATCTGAAAATCGGAGTCATCGACAACGAAGGACGCACCGTTTCCTTTTTTGCAACGCCGCATCATGGTGAACGTGGTCCCGATGCGGCGACAAAACATGCCGCCCAAGCCTTGCAGGAAGCACTGGAGAAAACGGGGACCACTCTGGAGTCCATTGTTGCCGCCGGATACAGTTTTCCCGGTAGCCTCAATCCGAAGACGGAAACGATCTATCGTCCGCCGAATTTTCCAGACTGGCATGGTTTTCCCATTGTCGCCAAATTGACGGAATACACCGGCTTAAAGTCGGTTATGTTCTGCAATAATGCCAATGCGGCGGCTTATGCTGAATATTGGGTGGGGGCTGCCAAAGGGGCACAGAGTACCTGTCTGCTGTTGCTCGACACAGGGATTGGTTGCGGAATTATCGTCGAAGGACGTGAAATTAAAGGGGCAAACGGATTCGGAGGTGAATTCGGACACATGATCGTTGATCCTTCTCCCGGTGCACGATGGTGCGGTTGTCTTCGTCAAGGACATTTAGAAGCGTATTGTAGTTCGACGGCTCTTGCCCGCCGTGCCAAGGAGTTGATCGAAGTCGGTCATCCCACAGTATTGAAAGACCAAATCATGCCGCATGATGAACTTCTCACGATTGCCCGGAAAACATACGAGGCGGCAAATAAAGGGGACGAATTGGCGATCAACATTATTCTTGATACTGCCCGATTTCTGGGACTGGGAATCGTTACACTACTGCATACGATTGATCCCGAATGTGTGCTGATCGGCGGCGAAATGATGTTCGGCGGAAAAGGCTCCAAAATTGGTGAAATGTTCCTTGAAAGGGTTCGTGAAGAGATCGAAAGTCGGACAATCGCAGGACTGGGACAGAACCTCACATTGGACTTTGCGGCACTCGGATCGTTTGCCAGTATGATCGGAGCCGCCGGTCTTGCTCGGGAAGAAGCCGCCCTCTTCTCCGTAGTTGAAGACTGAAAAGAAGGCTCTCCCCCTGAACCGGGTTGGCGCGTACAAGAGTTTCGACAAGCGGGCGAAGCAGAATGCTTCCCCGCCTTCGGATATTTTTTGTCGATTGCAATGCCCTACGCTGGCTCACGAAATTGTGTATGGTTCGCGTTGTTTCCGACTCTGCATGGCTCTTGCTTCGGAATCGCCAACGATTTCTTCGCTAACGGGGTCCCACTGCAATTTGCGTCCGCCGAGGCGAATCGAAATGTTCGTCAAATGACATGCCGTAATACTGCGGTGTTCCACGGCAGCCGATGCAACCGGCTCCTTACGGGACCGAATGCATTCAAAAAAGTTCTCCATAAGAAACGGTGTTCCGTCCTGTTTAGAATCCAACGGTGCCCGATGCGGTGCCCGCCAGGCATTTTCCGGCAACGGATTCTCCGCAAGTTCTTCAACCGGTTTGCCATAGACACCCCCCCGATTCGCAAACACTCTGCCCTGCTCACCGATAAACATAATTCCATTGCGGTTGCCGTTCCGAACCTCTTCGGGACAATCCTTGCCGAACATCCAATCGAGTTGCTCCTCCGTTGTTTCTACGTGCTTATCGACCGCTCCATAAACCAGCCGTTCATTGATTGCAGCAGAGTACAGGACCTCCAAACCATCGGCATAGACCATTCGGGAAAAGAACCGATCCGGCGTGTTGTAACAATCCGCCTTGCCTTCATTGGGAAACAAGGCGCGTGCCTCAACGGAGACCGGTCCGGAATGTTCCTGATTGATTCCCCATTGGGCAATATCAACGTGGTGATTGCCCCAGTCGGTAACAATACCGCCGGCATATTCGTACCACCAACGCCAAACGCCATTAATGCGGTACGACGAAAACGGAGCAAGCGGAGCCTGCCCTTGGTAGAGGTCCCAATCAATTTCTTTCGGAACCTCTTCGACAGGATAGGGTCCCCCTTTCGTAGTGAAGAACGGCACTGCAACGTACACGGCGGTCAGTTTGCCGATTCGTCCATTGCGAACAAGTTCAACAGCCGTCTGGAAATGATTGTCGCAACGTTGCTGTGTGCCTGTTTGGAAGATGCGTTTTGTTTCCGCTACGGTTTTGCAAAGAAATTTTCCTTCGTCGATGGTGAGTGTGAGCGGTTTTTCTCCATAAACGTCCTTTCCGGCACGAAGAGCCTCGACGTTAATTTTGGTGTGCCAGTGATCCGGTGCGCCTTGAATCACCACGTCAACGTCTTTGTTGTCGATGACATGACGGTAATCCTGCACGACAGCGGCGTTTTCCGCTTTGATCTGATTTTTGAATGTCTCGGCATTACGGAGGTCGGCATCACAGACCATGATGACTTCGCCGTGCCTTGCGGCAAGAGCCGAGATACCTCTGCCTCGACCGCCGACACCAATGCAGGCGATTCGGAGTTTATCCGAAGGACTTTGTGCCTTTGTGGTTGACGGGACAAAGGGAATAGGGGAAAGAGCCGCTATCGTTGCCGAGACACGTTTCAAAAAATCACGACGCTGTTGCATAGGAAAATCAACCGTTAATAGACGAGAACCAACCCCCGTCATTGTACTTTATTGTACATTTCCGCGTCAAGCACCAACGGCAAGCCTCGGAGCCGCAATCGTATTGACAACGAACGGCAATAACGGATAATAAGGGACGTTCAGCAACGAAACGCCGCCAATGCTCAATTCCAAAGAAACCATCGCTTTATTCGATCAGTATGTCATCGGTAATTACACACGGTATCCGGTCGCTCTGGTACGCGGCGTGAACTCCGAAATTTGGGATGCCGAAGGAAAAAGGTATATCGACTTCTTTCCCGGCTGGGGTTGCGGACTCTACGGACACTGTCCCAAACCAATCGTCGAAGCCGTACAGAAACAGGTTGCTGAACTGATTCACGTTCCCAATACTTGGTACACCGAACTGCAAGGCACCTGGGCAAAATTGCTCTCCGAACGCAGTTTCGGCGACGGTGTTGCTGGGGCAAGGGCATTTTTCTGCAACAGCGGTGCCGAGGCGAACGAAGCCGCCATTAAACTCGTCCGGCTGCACTCTGCCAAAGAGCGATACAAAATCATTACGTTTCAGGGAAGTTTTCACGGACGCACAATGGGCGCACTCTCCGCAACCGCCCAGCCGAAATATCACGAAGGTCTCAACCCGATGCTTGCCGGGTTCACATACGTGCCATACGGCAATCTTTCGGCGGTTGAAAATGCTGTTGATCACGAAACGGCGGCGATTATGATCGAACCCATTCAGGGGGAAGGGGGCGTTCGGATGCCACCGGAAGGTTTTTTGCAGGGACTTCGGAAAATCTGCGATGACCGGAACTTGCTCCTTGTGTTCGACGAAGTGCAGACGGGCTGTGGTCGCACCGGACATTGGTTCGGGTATCAGCACTTCGGTGTAGAACCGGACATTATGACGTTGGCGAAGACGGTGTCGGGCAGTCTGCCCGGCGGAGCAATGTTAGCAAAGGCGGAGATTGCAGTGAGTTTGCGTCCCGGTATGCATGCGGCAACTTACGGCGGCAATCCGATTTCAGCGGCGGCGGGCATTGCGGCTATCCGTATGATTGAAGCGGAAGGCTTGCTCGAACGCACCAAAAAAATCAGCGATTTGTTTTTCACTGCGTTGAACCAACTGGCACAGGAGTCCAATTTGGTACAGGAGATTCGCGGTGTCGGCGTAATGATTGGCATTGAACTTGCCATCGAAGGGGCACCGTTTGTCAAGACGTGTATGGATCGTGGGTTGTTAATCAACTGTACGCAGGGGAACGTACTTCGTCTGCTTCCGGCGATGACCATTGAGGAAAAGATCGCCGCCGAGGGGCTCGATATTCTCTGCGATGTGCTGAAAAAGGGGTAAATCGACTGGTATAATCGGCATAAACGGGACAATCTCGTTATTTTTCATAAATCCCCTGACCGAAATAAAGAGAGTATCTGGCGTAAGTCGCAAAAAAAGAAAATATTTCCGAATCAGGAATAGTCGCAAAACGGTACAAAAAATAGCCGATACCGCTAAAAGAGGGTTTGGAACGTTTGCCTCTTAGTAATGGAAATGCGTAAGACAGGAATCCGGCTTTGCTTATTCATCGCAATTCTTGCGGTGGTGCCTCCTGCCCATGGGCAACTGCTCACATCCGCATTCGATTCACCGCAAAGAAGCAATATCACCTTTTCCAGTCCGGTAGTTGCCGGGGAAAAGTCGAATATCTCTTTTTCCATTGCGGAATCGGCTCCTGTCTCCCCTGTGCGTCCTACCGCACCAATGTCCACCGTTCCGGTTTTCGTCGCACAGTCTTCTGCTGCACCAGTTCCCGGAGGACCGCGTCCGGTCGCCCCGAATACCGTGAGCAAAAGTTATCGACTTCGTCTTGCACCGCAAGTCTTCGAGAGAACACTCGTAGAAAAACTCGGCAGCCGATTTGTGCCAGTCAGAAATGTTGCGGAGGATTCAGGACTTTCCCGATACCGTCTGCCTGTGCGGGATGGAACGGACATTGAACTTGTCATTAACCAGCAACAAGGGGCGGTTTTCGTTACGGGTTCCCCGAAAATGGTCGATTCTTGCCTCCAAATTGTACAGGTATTGGATACCGAAGAAAATGCCGGAGCAGTAACTAAATTTGTACCGGTTCAACTATCCAATGCTGTTCCTGCTCAACGTATTGCCAATATCTTGAATCAGGAAACACTCAAAGTCGCGCAGGTGGAGAGACCGAATACCGGTAGTGTGCCGCGTCCTGAAACGGGAGAACACATGACTGCCGGAAGTGTTGTCGGTCCTGTCAAAATCAACACGATTGAAGGCTGGGATACCATGGTCATTCAGGGATCGCCCAAAGACGTTGCGGTCGTTCAAGGGATTCTCAAACAACTGGAAACATTGAGTTTGGAAAGTGAGCCGATTATTGAATTGGTAGCAATAAAGTATGCCGATTCGCTTCGGGTGAGTCAACTTGTTCAACAACTTTATGCGCAGGTCTATCAGGCTCGTCGGGGAACGGTTACGATATTGCCTCTTGTCAAGCCGAATACGATTTTACTCATCGGCAAGCAGGAAAGTATCAATGGTGCCAAAGAACTCATTGCAAAGTTGGATACACCTGTCAATCCGAATGTTGCCTTTCAAATTTTTCCTTTGAAACATGCCGCTTCGGACCTGTTAGCGAACCAGATCAACCAGGCATTTACGAGCCGACCGGGCTACGGTAGTTATTTAGCCTCGCAGGTCAGTGTTGTCAGCGATTCCCGAACCAATGCGTTGATTGTTCAGGCGAGTCCGCGGGATTTAGCCGAAGTCGCGGCAATGGTGCGAAAATTGGATGTTCCCGGAAGTGAAATTACCAGTATCGTGAAGTCCTTTCCACTGAAAAATGCGCTAGCTCAGGACTTGGTATCGGTTCTACAAAATGCGTTCTCGAATAATACAAACCAACAGCGTCAGGCAATGCTTTCCCTCGGAAGCGTGGATGAAGAGGGAAATCTTGTGCGTTCCAGTGTCCTGTACAACGTTATAGTCGTCGCCGATGCCCGAAGTAACACGTTGCTTGTTACCGCTCCACCGGAAACGATGCCCCTGATTGAAGCCATTATTGCACAACTCGATCAACTTCCTTCGGCGGAGTCGAGGATCAGAGTGTTCACTCTCGCCAATGCTAACGCCTACGAATTAACAACATTGCTCATAAACCTGTTCACCACTGGGGCAGGAACGGGGACGGGGACGCAAACGAATCAAATTGCCACGGTACGTCCCGGCACCACCGAAGGGGAGAGTACACTCGTTTCCATTCGTTTTCTGGCGGATGTCCGAACGAACAGTATCGTTGCCATCGGCAGTGAAGGGGATTTGGCAGTGGCAGAAGCACTGCTTCTCCGACTTGATGCGGAAAATATGAACAGCCGCAAGACGTTCGTCATGAAATTGGTCAATACCCCTGCTGACCAAATTGCGCCGATTTTGCAGGAAAACATGACGACCGAGCGGCAAATCGACGTACAAGACAGGACAATGTTTCTCCCACATAGTCCTCTGGAACAGTATCAAAAAGAGGTCAACATTGTTGCCGAACCGATCAGCAATTCATTGCTCATTACGACGACTCCCCGTTATTATGAGCAAATCCGAAAGATTATCGAGAAATTGGATGAACGTCCCCAGATGGTGGCGATTGACGTGTTGATTGCGGAAGTCGAAATAAAACGTAGCAAAGACCGTGGAGTGGAATTCGGCTTGCAAGATTCGATCTTGTTTAGTGCGGCGACCAATACTCGAGGCAACCTCGGTATTGCGACCGGCACTGTACCTTTTTTTAGCACGGGTAGAACAAATGCGGTCGGATCGCAAGGCATTACGAGTCTCGGTGTACCGAATACTGGGGGCTTTTCGTTCGCTGCATCGAACGAGGCGGTGAGCATATTCATTCGGGCATTGGAAACGCAAAGCAGAACACAGGTTTTGGGGCGTCCCAGATTGGTAACACTGCACAACAAAAATGCGGCGGTATTAGTAGGTGAGAAGGTTCCATACGCACAGGATACTTCTGTGAGTGCCGGCGGTGTTACGAATACTTCGACGGGCTTTATGGAGGTCGGGACGGTTCTCGACGTGACCCCCCGAATTATGCCTGACGGAATGATCGCAATGGCGGTCTATGTCGAGCGGTCAAGCCTCATTGACTTTGAGGACATCGGTACTAGTCGGGCACCGTATGTCAGGAACACGAATGCGCAGACGACCATCAATGCAATGGATGGTCAAACGGTCATTTTTGCCGGTCTGATTACCGAACAAAAACGCTCGACCAACAACAGTATTCCCGGCTTGAACAAGATACCGATTATCAAACACTTTTTTGAATACGATTGGCGGGACTATAGCCGGTCGGAGTTGTTGATTGTGATGACACCGAGGATTATCCGCGTGGAAGAAGATGTACATATCCTGAATCAACTGGAGCGGGAGCGGATGTCGTGGTGTGCGAGCGATGTAGTGAGGCTTACGGGTGATTCCGGTATGCGGTTGCGGAGCGACGAATGGTTCCCAGGTGAAGTTCGGCATACTTATGGTACGCCTGTGATATTGAACGAATCGCAACTGCCGCCAGAAAACAAAGTTCCCTTGCCGATGTTTCCAACACCGGATAGGCAGTTTCCGGTAATTGAAACAAAGTGAGGGGGAAGGAGTTAGAAGTTAGGAGCGGAGGCGCAAGCCCCCGGTAAATCCCGATGAGAAACGTTATTACTTTGGCAATTTGTTTTGTCCTTATCAGTTTGACCGGCTGTGTGTCGATGCCGAAGGTGGACTTATCGACATTGAAGTCGCCGGGACCGGTTACGACGGTGGTTGCCGCTTGGGAACCGGCAGTAAGCAACGACGAGAATCCGGATCGCGGTTTCGGCGGAAGAGTCTATTTTTACGATTCGGAAAACCGACCCGTTAAAGTTAAGGGTATGGTCGTTGTTTATGCTTTCGACGAAGAGGGACGTGTGCCGTGGGATGCGAAACCAAATGAAGGGTATGTCTTTGACAGTAAGACACTCAACAGTAAGGAGGTTTATAGCAAGTCGAAATTGGGACATTCGTACAGTCTTTGGATTCCGATTGATAAGGCAAGACAGGAGAGTCCATCGCGAAAAATATCGTTGATTGTGCGTTATATTCCAGAGCAGGGATCGCCGAAGGTCAGCAAGCAGGCGACGGTCTATTTACCGGGCAGACGCAACCAAGAGCCGTTGATCGCCCAGGTCGCAATCAATGAATGGGATGGACCCGTTCAACAAATGGCAGCGCGTCCTGTGGCAGTTCGTACAGTGCCGGAGCGGGCAAGGTTGACGGAAGATCGCACGCTTGAATCGAATGCCAACCGTCCGCAAATGCTGCAATCTGTTGTCATTCGGTAGTCGGATTGGGGTACGTGCAAATTCAGTTGCGAATTTGGGTAAGCCAATCCCCCCATTACCCAGGGCGTTGCTCTGGACTATAATGCCATGTCATATAGGATGGAAACACGATAAATCAAAATGGCAATTCGTTGCCGTTCCACAGTATAGATACTTTCTACTCTCCCTTTCAATCACTATGAACACAGAACAAGCATTGGCACTCATTGAGCCGCAAGTGGCGAATATGCGGCTTTTCGATTTTCACACACACTTGGTCGGCGGCAAACTGTCGGCACGTGGACTGCATGACATCCTCCTTTATCACATGGGTGTCAGCGACCTCTATCCGGCGGGCTGTCCTTCCGGGGCAAGGTTGACGCAATATCCCGGCTGGGCGGACAAGGAAGAAGCACATTTTCGGTTGAAAGAAGCAATTCCCTTCTTTCCGCGAGTCGTCAATACGGGCATTGCCTGGGGCAACCGAATCATTTTGGCTGATCTTTACGACTGGCACCAGCCGGTTACGATGGAGAATTGGGAACGCCTTGACGCGATGATCCGCGAACGTGCCGATGATCGGGCGTGGCACCGCGAAATTATGAAGCGTGCCCTCATCGAGCGGTTCGTAACCGAAACCAATCGTCGCGGCGAAGGGCTGGACGACGACATTCTCGATTACTCTGTCGAATGGGCGTTTTTTACCCGCGCTCAATGGGGAGAATTTGATACGGCACTTTACGAACTCGAAAAAACCTGGGGGGAACCCGCGAGTGGTCCGTCGCCCATCGGAATGGATAATCGACCTAAGACGAAAAAGACAATCCAAAAAGCCGCTGACGTGTACGATGCCGTCCATTGGTTCATGAACCAGTTCCCGATGAAGCAGACGGTATCTTATGCGACGCACATTTCAAGCGATCTCGATTACACATTGGTGTCCGAGGCGGAATTTGAAGCCGCATTGAAACGTCGTGAGCAGGCTGGCGAAAAAGAGCGAAGCATTTACGCCAGTTATGTCAACGAGGTGTTTCTCACCGAATATGCAAAGAAATTTGGTCCATCACTGGCGTTTCAATACACGGTTTGTGCCGATCCGTTGCCGTTTGAAACGGGAAGTCGGATTTCGCAGCGTACTCTGGGACAGATTGCCGACATGATGGCTCGGCATCCGAAAATCCGTTTCACGGTTCTCGAATCGTCTGCTCATGCCAATCAGTCGTTCTGCACGTTCTGTCGCGAACTTCAAAACGTGGCGTTGTGCGGCGTTTGGTGGCACAATTTCTTCCCGGCGATTATGCCGCGAATCATGGCAGAACGTCTCGATATGGTATCGCTGAACAAACAGATCGGATTCTTTTCCGATGCTTATTGCGTCGAATGGTCGTATGCCAAAGCGGTGATGATTAAGAAAGTTCTTTCACGGGTCCTCGCCGAAAAGGTCGAACTGGGTCAATACGATGTCGAACTCGCTCTGTACATTGCGAAAACGATTTTGTACGATTCCTCCAAAGCGTGGAACGATAACACGGAAATGTAGTAAATATAATCACGAAAATAACCCCAAAGAGCCGGAAACGAAGCGGTGCTCCGCGCAGTCCTCGGACAAACCACAATGAAAGAATTCACAACCCTCAAGGACATGCTTCCCAAAGCCCGACACGAGCAATATGCGGTCGGCGGGTTCAATTTTTGTAACGCGGAAACGGCAAAAGTCGTTTTGTCCGTAGCCGACAAGTTGCGGTCGCCTGCAATGCTGATTACTTCATCAGCAGAGGTTCAACTTTGCGGCATGGAAGATACCGTTAAAATCGTTCGGCTGGTGGCAGAAGCAGTGAACGTTCCCGTCTGCCTTCACTTAGACCACACCAACGATGTCGAAACCGTCTGCCGAGCGATTGATGCCGGGTTTTCGTCCGTGATGATCGATGGGTCACATTTTCCGTTTGAAAAAAATATCGAAATGACCAAAGCCGTCGTCCAATACGCTCACAACAAAGGCGTTTCCGTCGAAGGGGAACTTGGTGCCGTCGGCGAAAACAAGGACGCACAGCATGAAGGGGTTGGTCCACAAAGTTTGACTGATCCGGGTATGGCGGCAGAATTCGTGGAACGAACCGGTGTCGATGCACTGGCAGTTTCGATTGGAAATGCGCACGGACTGTACGCCAAACTACCGGAACTCGATTTCGATTTACTGAAAGCAATTCGCGATCAGGTGGACATTCCACTCGTCTTGCATGGCGGTTCGGGAACACCGCTTGAACACTTGCAGAAAGCGATTTCACTGGGTATAGGTAAAGTCAATGTAGCGTCCGAGATTGGCAAAGCGTTTACCGATTCGTACATCGAAACGATGACCGCCGGTGGAACATGGTGGGTGCTTGCCCTCCAAAAAGCCAACAGTGCCATCGCACTGGTGGTCGAACGTTGGATTCATAACCTCGGTTCGGCAGAAAAAGCAACCGGACACCAATCGTAGTCTTTGACAGAATTGATGGATACCCTTTCATTTGCAAGTAATCGCAGGTCATGGTTCAATTCTCAAACAAATGTTTGATTTTTTCGCGAAACTCGAGTAATTGGTGTTCCTGTTCGTCGTTGTAGTAACCTTGATACAGCGCATAAAGGTCCATCCAAACGATCAAGCGGTAAATGGATTCGTGGTCAAGTTGCCAATTTTTGTGTGCCTCAATTCGTGGTTCTTCGAGACTACGAAGAACGGAAAGCAAACGAGCCTGTGAGGCGGGGGCGGTTCCCGGTATGGAAATGTCCCGTTCGTAAGCAACATCTTTTAATGCACCCTCACCGTTTTCAATAAACGACATTGCTGCAAATCGAACCGCATCCATCTGAGTAATACCCGGATTCGCACGATAGTGCCGAAGTGCCGTTTCGCCGAGAAAACCGAGTTCTCCATACAGAGGTCCGCCCAGTTTGACTTTACCATCGCCAAACGTCAAAAGCGAGTGAAATGAATTTTGCGCCGTTAAGTCAAAAGACGATGCCAGTAGTTCACGACTTTCCGGGGAGTGGCATGAGACACAATGTCGATCCAACACCGGTTGCACCAATTCGGTATAACGGAACGGCAATGTCCCCACAGGATCGGGTGAAATTTTCGACGCTCCCCGTTTCAAGGCTTTAGGCATGACCGGTTGTAAGAGCGGAGCAAATGCACGATTCTCATGGCAACCGACACAAGAAGCCGTTTCACCCGGCATCACCTCGGTCAATGTCCGCATCGTTTGGATGGCAACTCCCTTTTCGTCGAGGGCTTGAAAGAAATAGGGCACCCCTGAAGGAACACGAAAATATGCGGAACCGTCTTCTTCTACCGGAACCGTTCCAAGCACGAATTTCCCCGGCTCTTCGGTGGTGATTCCCAAACTGGGAACGTTCATGTGGGGCTGCGGTTTCGGAACGGTTGCAACAATCCTGAGCCGTTTGACACATTGCGTTGCCTCGGTAAAGCCATAAGCCCTGAGCCCTTCGTAAATGTTTTGAACGACAAACTCTCCTTCTTGGGGTCCGTCCCAATCGACCTCGTTTGGCAAGACCGGCGGCACCGGACGGCTTGTCAGCGGAATCACATTGACCGACGAAATTTGATCGTCGCGGTAAAGTAACTCCAGATTGCCGAACCGGTCGTAATAATAAATCCCCATACCGTTGGAGGGATTCTGTCCTTCGTCGGAAACGTATGTGTGTGGCGGAAATCCTCGATCACTCCAACTCACAAGATAATAATTCTCGGAAAGCGGATGAGGGTGCGCATAATAATGCGGCGGCCATCCTTCGGTTTCTGGAAACACGACTTCCGGCGTAATTCGCTCAATCGGCTCTGCCCCCTCTGTACCGATGTTACGGTCGAGGAGTGCCAATGACCCGCCAAAGGTCGCATGGTGTGGTCCGCCGACAAAAACGAGTTTCGTCGAACCGGGGATGGCTCGTGGTTCAAGAATAATGTCGGGATTGATCGTGTAATTGCCGTAAATCAATGTCGCTTTGGTGCCGTCTGGATTTTTTCCCCAGATGCTGACGAAATGGGCAGCGTAGCGGTCGATGTAATCCCATCGGGTATAAGCAATACGACCGTCATTCAAAATGGTTGGTGTCCACTCAAAATTTTCAAAGGCGGAAATTTGGTACATCGATTTCCCATCGGGGTCTATGGAATGGAGCGTATAAACCACAACGGGTCGAAAATTGTCGCCGCCGCAACGGACGTAACTGTTCGGCAAATCGGCAGAAATCATTGCCTCAACGTCAAGTTTTCCCGTTTGGATTGCGGTTCCCTTTCGGGTCGAAAGAAAAACGATTCGACCATCCGGCAAATAACGCCCATCGAAATCGTCATATTTCCCGAAGGTCAATTGCCGTGTTTTGCCTGTTTCGATTTCCATCTCGAAAAGATGAAAGAAATTTTCCTCCGCAATGTTGTCTTTATTGACCTTGTCCTGCACCTCGGCGACCGCTGGGTCATACACGGCGTAGGCGAACAGAACCTTTTTCCCACAGTAGGAAAGTTCCGGGCGGAAAAATGTCCCATTTTTCCAATTTTCCGTCAGTGTTACGAGTTCGGGATTCCCAGACTTTATGTTTTTCAGGATGCAAATTGCCCCATTCCCGCGATGCCAGAAACTCAAACACTGGTCGGACATGTGCGGAAGCATCGCCGGCGATGTTTTGGCAAAAAGAATCGAATCGAAATCCAGAAGCGGATTTTTCAGTGCAAGCGTTCGGATGGCACTACGCAACTCAAAATAATCGTCTTCCGTAAGAGAGGACTTTTCAACACGATCAAACGTTCTTACGGCATCCTTGACATTGACCCCTTGTTTCTGAATGTCGTCGGCAAGTTTGCGTCCGCTTGCCAGAACCGCTTGAAAGGTTGCCGGTAAAATCTTGCCGTCTGCTTTCGAGAATCGCAGTTCCGCCTGACGGAGCCAATCCCGTTGGAGTTGTTGGGACAGGTTGCCATTATCATTGCTGAACGCCACGGACAGTGGCAGCAAAGACAACATAAATGATGATAGCAATAGAATTGTTAAAGAGTATTTCATAAAATTACCTCCTATGTTTGGAGTCGCATACATATGCGGCTCTTGTTGTATTGTCATTCACGCCAAAACCAATTCTCCCGCACTCAATGCCTTTGTCGTTTTGTCGTGCAAATCGAGAATTGGTCGCACTTCGGGATGTACAAATTCGTTACCAACCGTTCCGAGATAGCGGCACGTCGCAAACGGTGCCGCCGCTTTCTCATAGACTTTCACCGCTTCCTCATAAGTTTTCTGTTTCAACGAAAGGTGTTGGGCATCATCAAAGCCGAAAGGATCTCTCGACAATTTATCCTTGTGTTCCTCTTGGAATCTTTCGACCTCGTACATGAGTTTGGCGGACATCCAGTCGAACGTGTTTGGATAGCCACATTGCGGATATCGAAAGTCAAAACTACGCCACAAGATGTCCGGCCAAAGTCCTAGCCGCACACCTTTCGGTGTAAGTCTCGCCCTGAACGATTCCTGCCGTTGGCAAAGCCGAATGTACTGCGGGTCGCAGGCAAACTGTTTCAACCACTGAAGAGTTTCCGAATCGGTCGGATCAAACAGGGTGTGAGTTACAATGCCGCGATACCCTGCCGCCGTTTTGTAGATTCGCACACTCCACTTTGCCAGCAGATGGTCGATTTTGGACATGAAAGCCTTCAGTTCTGGAACATCAACCGCCCAGGGATAACGTTCACGCCAAAATCCCGGAGGGGGATCAGTCCGAGCATCCGACAGAAGTTGTGTGGCGGCAAAGTGATGCTCCTGCGAGAAAACACGACGATACCATCGTGCGAGCATTCGGAAAAGGGTTTGGAGGGGAGCAGATTTTTCCGGTGTGTCCCAGTCGAGAAACATGACGTTGCGAACATTGAGGACTTCGGCTCCGCCGTGGTTGCGGGTGATAAAACCCTGTAACTGTCCTTTCTCATCGTTAATTTCTTCGAGCAATTTTTCCCGAAGCGTTACACCGTAGGGATATTCCTCTTTCGACGGTCGCTTATCCACCCATTTCATCTGCTCGTACTCCGAGACCCGCTGTGCCGCTTTTCGGGCTTCGGCTTCGGCGTCCTGTTGGCTGTGCGGCGACGACCGCCAGATGAGGGAATTCTCTGTTCGAACGTATCCCCAATAGCGTGGAATGGTTTTCATTGTGCGTTCCCCTTCGTTTCGCTATCGACACTATACCGTCAGATCGTGTTTTTCACAAGAGGGAAATTGTTAAACGGGATGTGGATTTCTTGCCTCACCAGACGGAAAACCTCTTGAAATTTGGGGCATGGAGTAAAATACCTGTCCCCAATTTAGCGATACCCTTTTGGGGACTGTTCGCCCCACGTTACGATTCCTCCTCGTTTGGCGGGAAATCCCAGAGCCTCTACCGAAGCCATATTCGCCATTGTAAGATCGGAAATGATTCCCTCCTCAAAACAACGCACCGCCTCTTCATACATCGGCACAAAGAGACGGCGGACAATTTCCGCTTCCGACATCGTTTCGTCCGCTGAAGCGAACTGCGGATCAGGAATGCCGATCCCTTCCCAAGAAGTCTGCTGGGCGTACAACATAAATCCATGCCCGGTTTTTCTGCCCAGTTTTCCCTGATCAATGAGTCGCAACAAAATCGGCGACTGCGGAGTTCGATCAGGAAACGCCTTGTGTAAAACCCAGCCCGCATGAAGAACGACATCGAGTCCAATCTCGTCCATGATCTGGAAAGGTCCCATTTTCATTCCAAATTGGACGGCGGCACACTCGATCCGTCCAAGATCAATTTTCTGTTCAAGCAGAGAAAGTGCCGATGAAAGATAGGGATTCAAGATGCGATTGACCAAAAAGCCGGGGGCATCGCCAACCACAATGAAACGTTTATCGATTCGTCGGGCATGTTCCTGTGCCGCTTCAATCGTTGCCGAATCGGTCTGTTTACCGGCAACAATTTCCACCAGTGAACGTTGCCGAACCGGATGAAAAAAATGGAATCCGCAAAATCGGTGCTGCCACTCCGTCCGCAAATGTTGAGCCAGCAGTGAAATGGAAAGCGTCGAAGTGTTGGAAAAAAGGAAGCCGTCGGGATGCCGATCCGCCGTGAGTTTTTGATACAATTTCTGTTTTAATTTAAGTTTTTCGGGTATCGCTTCGATGATCACCGGACAGCGGAGGATGTCCTCGAGATTGTCGGTACACGTCAGGAACGAATGGGACAGAGATTCGTTTTGCAGCCGTAATTCCTCGGCGATTCGCCTTGGGGCAGTTTGAAGGGGGGCATCGGCGGAATCATACAGAACGACGGGCACACCACGACGCAGATGAGCCGCAGCGATGGCAACCCCCATCATTCCTGCCCCCAAAATTACCGTCGGAAAAGTCATGTTGATTTTTGGAGAACCCTAATGATTACGGCTCTGTTGGCGATTTACACATTACCGACGAATCCGAGTTGCGTTAATTTTGCAAAGGCTTTCATTCGTCTCGCTTCCATTGCAGTACCGAAATACATGATCGGATGCGGTCCCTGATAAGTCGAACAAACATCGTCGATCTTGTCGATGTCCATTACAAAGCGAGTCGCACAACCGCCGGCAGTGTTGATTTCCGGCGAACCAACCATCGTTCCCGTGTAAGTGAAAATCTCATTCCTTGCCGCAGTATATTTCATCAGAAACACCTTTTCGCCCGGCGGCATTTGGACATCAATCGCCGCCGTCTTCGGAAGTTGATGCGTGAACGGTCGAATCCGAAATGGTATTTCCCCCTTGCCGGGACCACGCAATTCCAACGCACAAGTACAGTGCGAACCATAATACTGATTTCGGTCAATGTCGTACTCTGGATTATGCATAAATCCGCCCCGCTTAAAGAGTTGTGCACCAATCATGAGCGACATTGCACTGTCGGGAAAGTCTTCGCAGGCACACGGAATCAAGGCACTGTTGTTGAGCGAAAATCCGATACACGGCTTGCGCTCTTTCAACATCAGGCAGCGAATCGTGATGCCGTCGGCACTGTAACGTTTCATAATGTCAAGCACCGCTTTTCGGGAACGAAATCCCTCGACGAAGTATTTGTCTTCGACATCAATGACAGCAGTTGCCCTCGCTTTGAATGTCATCGCTTCACGAACCATGGCATCGTCAGGCTTGATGGAGTCGAACAGGTTGTTGTATTCCGCCGCCGGAATTGTAACGATTTCGATACCAAGATTTTTGTCGATTGCCTTCGTCGGCTCCTGGACTTCGGTAACTCGGAGTAGTCGACTTTGCGACATGACCTTCTTTGCATTGGCGGCTGCCATTGCATTTTCCAAAACCTCCCAATTTTCGAGCGAATGGATATACACCATGTTTGGGGCTTCCATCAATCCTTTCGGCGGATGTTGATGATTGCTGCCGACCGGATGATAGACAATCATCGGCAGCGGCGCAAGTTGCTGCGACATTTCAAGAACCCAGGGTGAAAACGTGTTCCAAAAATTAATGACGAGCAACACATCTGGCGGAGCAGTTTTCGTTTGGGCAATGAATTCAGCCAGCGCAACCTTGGTATAGACCACACCGCGCAGATCAAGGTCAATATCATACGTTTGGGCAATGCCGCAGATTTTTTTCGTATATTTTTCCTGATTCATCTCCGGCTCGAACTGGTTGCCGGGATACGTGAACCATTGATTGACCGCCCAACCGTCTTCCAAACGTCCTTCATTGACGACCTCTGCCGGCGGATACATGAACAGCACCGCCATCTTCGTTTTCTTTTTGACGATGGGGGGAACGTTTGACGTTCCATCACTATTTTGTGCAAGGGCGGTTGTCGCCCAAAAACTGCCGAGGGCGGCAACGCTGCCGCTGATTTTCAAAAAATCGCGTCGGTCGAAACCGCCGCCATTGCATGATTCACACATCGTTTCACTCCTTGGGGTTAGAAGGCATCAGTATTGCCCATCACGGCACAAATTTCAACAGGTCGATACCGACCATGTAACTTGGCGCAGCCTTGTCGTTCTTGCCGACAATCTCGACCTGGACGACGTGCTTACCGGCTTTCAAATCGACAGTACCGATTTCCATCGGACCTGTCGGAACCACGTCGGGATTGTACAAGTCAATCGGTCCTCCAACCTTCACGCCATTCACACTGAATTGGATCATTCCGTAGTCTCGCGCCTTCGTCAGTTCGCCAACGAGTTTGAATTTGCCTTCCTTGTCTGTATCGAGAATCAACTCAAGTTTGTCCCCCGGCTTTGCACCGGTCCACCAAAGTTGATCGTCGTCTCTCCATTTTCGACCCTCTCTCGTGAACCCTTGCATTCCCTGCTGTTGGACATTGCCCCCCGTCGGACTCTTTTCGATCTTGAAGCCGGGAATGTCCAATGACACTGGTGTATTATAGAAGACCGGCGATTTGGCTTCCGCAATCCGATCATTGAGCGACGGAAAATCGACAGGAATGGTACCATCGAAACCATACCAGAACGATACAACGGAGTAGTCGATTTTCGTTGCTGCCCAGTGCCAAACTTCCATATCGAAGCGGAAATCCCTGGTGAATGGGACAGCATCAAGCGACCGCAACCGTCCGTTCGTTACATGACCGGCACTATGCGGTCCTTCGGCACGCGGTTGAAAATGGAATGGTGCCTCAAAAAAGTCCGGCGTACCCCAAGCGTAACCGTAATAATCTTCCGTTCCTGTTCCGAAGTGCGACGGAAATGTTTCGCCATCGACGTAAATCTTTTCGTCTCCTTCTCCCCACCAGGCGGGATGGCGATTCAGGATGGAGAGCACATCGCCGACGAAAATGCCGCGCCCTTTCAGTGTAATGTAGTTCCAGTCTTTCGTACCGTTCCCGGCAATCGTTTCGATGTTCCGATCCTGCCGCCAATCGGCATGGAAGTACATCGAGCGGTCGTCCCAACGATAAGAATCAGTCGAGATCGCATGAAGAGCGACCCTGACATCCCGCTCACCATAATTAATGAGCGAAACATCCGCCGACTTTTGAAAAGGCATCCACCAATACGAAAGCAATACGCCATCCCTCCCGATCCGGGTGTACCAACTTTTGTACGGATTCACACCGACACCACTGCCGAAGAAGTCGCCGAGCGGACACCAGACGGTTTCTTTGTCGTCAAACTTGATCGATAGGACGGTACTTCGTAGTGCCTGCGTCAACGCTTCCCCTCTGGCATCAATCCTCAAGATGATTCGCTTCAAGGCGGCGTTAGGGATATTCATTTTACCGGTCAATGAAACCGGCGAACCGCCTTTCGGAACGAGAACGTTCGTTGGCGAAGCAGAGGCGGCATGATGTGCCACATCATCTCCGGCGGCGAGAAGTGTTTTCTGTACGCTATCAATTTTCCCTTTGAGCGATTTGAAATTATCCATTGTGAACGACTCAACTACCGTCCCCTTGGCGTAGTTTCGATGATTGATTTGGTAATACAGATTACCCTGCTCCGGCATGTTATCGACGGTAACTTTGCAATGTTTGGCATAAGGGATCGGCAGATAGAGGTTACGTCCCCTTGCTTTATCGGCGGAAAGAGGTGCGCCGACGAAAAAGTCCCCGCCGATGAGTTCGGCAATGGGGGCTTCGATCGTTGGTGTGTTGCTGCCATCAAGGTAAATCCGACACGTTGCCTTGTAATGGGGAGCCGTGATCCACCAACGGACGATGGCACCGGGTCCCTCGGCATCCATGAGCACCCATTCCTTGCGATCACCGTTCATTTCGTCGCGGATGAACTGTGCGGTATCGGCATTGGCGAACCAGTCCGGCTCGGTAGGACTTGTCGATGCCCGGTCGTATGAACTTGCCTGCACACAGACGTAAGCCGGTTCGGGAAAGCGAGTGATGGCATCCCGGTCGATCATTTCGTCGAGCAGGGTGGAGAGGGAAACCGTCCCCGCCGAAAGCGGTGCGGCAACGAGAAAGGGCAGTAGGGCGAAGCAAAATTTTTTCAGCATCGAAATCTCCTGTGAAATTGAAAATAAGGAATTGATCCAAACGATATGTACCAAACGTAAACGATAAAAAGAAAATTGCAAGTGTTGGCAGCGCAAAAAGCGAGAGATCATCCGATTCGGTCAGGCTTGCACAAATCCCTATTCCGTGCTACAATGGTGCAAAATGTGCCGCATTGCAACCGGAAAAATAACTGCCGGAGCGGCAAACCGAACAACCAAGTTTTTACCAAAGTGTTGCGCGGCTTACGGCGCTTGCGCAACTTGTCCGAACTCCGAAGCAGATCGGACAACGTGTACGATTCGATTCAATAAAATTGGGCAATCACCCATCCCTCAAACATCTCGGAACAGAAATCAGTGGGTTCGCCCGACAGTTGGCGAACCCAGACGTTCTTTTTGCCGACTCAATAGCCAAGCGAACAACAGCCCGCTGTACGGACAAGAAGGGGAACGAATCCGACGCGATTCCGCCGAAAAGGAGAGCATTGTATGAAACAAGAAATGATTGTCAACTGCCGACAGTCGGAAGAATGTCGGATTGCCGTCCTCGAAGACGGAATTCTCGAAGAACTCTACGTCGAACGATCATCACAGAACAACTACGTTGGGAACATTTACAAAGGAGTCGTTGTTAACTTGGAACAGAGTATCCAAGCCGCCTTCGTTGATTTCGGAGTCGGACGCAATGGATTTCTGCACATCAGCGATGTCGAACCCTGTTATTTCAATCAGGTGCCTGACTGGGCGGAACGTGAGCGGGAAGAAGAAGAACGATGGTTAAGCCGATACGGCAACCGTGATCCACGCTATCTGCCGTCGGATGACGGATTGCGAAACCGTCCCCGATTCAAGCCGCCGATTCAAGAAGTGTTTCGGCGCGGCGACGAGGTGCTTGTGCAGGTCATCAAAGAAGGCATCGGGCACAAAGGACCAACACTTTCGACGTACATCAGTATACCGGGTCGGTATCTCGTGCTGATGCCGTCCCTCGGTCGGGTCGGAGTTTCCCGAAAAATCGAGGACGATGTGGTCAGACGAAAACTGCGGCAAATGCTGCTGCAACTCAATCCGCCGGAAGGACTCGGATTCATCGTCCGAACAGCGGGAGCAGACCGAAACCAGAAAGAATTGTCGAGAGACCTCGCTTATTTGATGCGGCTCTGGGAAGTGATCGTGCGCCGGATTAAGAAAATGCCTGCCCCTATCGACATCTACGAGGAGAGCGATATTGTCATTCGGACGATTCGAGACGTTTTCAGCACCGACGTTGATTCCATTGTGATTGACGAACCGGCAGCCTACGAGCGGGCAAAGGATTTTTTGCAATTCGTGATGCCTCGTCAGATCAGCCGTTTGCAACTGTATTCTGGCAAGACACCTGTATTCCACAAGTTCGGCATCGACAGGGAAATTGCCCGAATCAATCACCGTCGAGTGCCGCTCAAAGGGGGCGGTTCGCTCGTCATCGATCAAACGGAAGCCCTCGTGGCGATTGACGTAAACAGCGGCAGTTTCCGAACAGATGAAGATGCGGAGGAAACGGCGTATCAAATGAATTTAATAGCCGCCAAAGAGATTGCCCGACAACTGCGTCTTCGGGACTTGGGCGGCGTGATCGTGAACGATTTTATTGATATGCGGCGAGAATCGCACCGCCGGGACGTGGAACGGACACTTCGGGATGCCATTCAGCGGGATCGTGCCAAGACGAAAATTTTGCGGACGAGTCCGTTTGGTTTGATCGAAATGACTCGACAGCGGATTCGTCCCTCGTTGAAGCGGAGCGTGTTTCAGGAGTGTCCGTGCTGTCATGGCGGCGGAGTGGTCAAGTCGCCGGAGAGTATGGCACTAGACGTTTTCCGGGCGTTGGAGTTGGCAGCCCAGAATCCGGGCATTGCGAAGATTCGGGTAACGTTGGCGGACGACGTGGTGGATTATCTGAATAATAAGAAGCGATTGGAACTGGCGACGATTGAACGTGAAGGGAGTGTAGAGATTGTGATCCGGGCGCAACCGGATGCATGGCCTGAACACATGGAAATCGAATGTTTCGATGCAGGCAACAAGCCGATGCCGTTCAAGGCTCCGTAACGCACAGAGCCAGAGGCGTAAACAAGGGAAAAAGAGCCGAAAACGACTGTCATTTTTCGGCGAGGTAACGTTCGGCATCAATCGCTGCCATGCAACCACCGGCGGCGGCGGTATTCGCCTGACGGTAATAATCGTCGGCAACGTCCCCCGCCGCAAAGACACCCGGTACACTCGTGTTTGACCGGAACGGAATCGGTCGGACAATGTATCCCTTTTCCGTGAGTGCAACTTTGCCGCCTAAAAATTTCGTGTTCGGCGTGTGTCCAATCGCCATAAAAACGCCCGACACAATAATCCCCAACGCTGGCAGTCCCACCGTACTTCGGAGTAACATTCCTGTTACCCCCTCTTTGTCGTTCCCAACAATTTCCAGTGGAATCCAGTTCCATAAAATTTGAATTTTTGGGTGTTCCATCGCTCTTTTTGCGGCAATTTTTGATGCCCGAAGTTCGTTGCGGCGATGAATCAAATAGACTTTTGAGGCGGTTTTCGTCAGGTAGAGGGCTTCTTCCACCGCAGCATCCCCGCCGCCAACAACGGCAATCGGCACCTCACGGTATCGGGGAAGCCCGCCATCGCACACGGCACAAGCACTGACTCCCCGATTCTTGAATCGATCTTCCGAAGGCAATCCAAGATAGTTGGCACTCGCACCGGTCGCAACGATCACTGTTTGCGTTTCGTAAACTTTGCCATCGGAACCGATTAGTTTCAACGGTGAGTTGGCGAAGTCCACGTCAATCACATCGCTGGTTACAACTCGTGTTCCGAAATGGACGGCTTGGGCACGGATGAGTTCGACAAGTTCCGCCCCAAAAATACATTGGTCTTCGGGTTCACGCGGGGCAAGCATTGCCAAGCGGTGAGTCGGAATGGCGGAGTGGAGATATTCCGTCAGTTGTCCCGGTGGAAAGCCGGGAAAGTTTTCGACTTCGGTAGTGAGAGCAAGTTGCCCCATCGGCAACGTCCCTTTTTCTTGATTTTCTTGGGTAATATCCCCTTCGATGACAAGCGGAGCAAGCGAGGCACGAGCCGCATAGAGAGCCGCCGTCCATGCCGCTGGTCCGCTACCGATAATGATCGTGTTTTCCATATCCGACCATTATAGCGTCGAATCGAATTCTGTGTGAATGCCCCATTGACCGCGTTCGTTTTCCCCAATGTTTCCTTCAACTTTCTCGCCGCTCTTTCGGCAGTAGCGATTCGCTACGGATTGACGCAACGCTTGCTCAAGGATCAAAAAATCGGGGGACATACGCCCCCCGATGATGCGCCCGGAGTACCGGCACAAGATTTGTTTTTCTACTGATTTCCTTTGTCGAAGGCACCGTCGAAGGCAATCGTACTTGGTGAGAAGTTAATCTTCTTGACAAATGCACAGGCTTCGGTGGCTCCAAATTCGCGCTCCATCCCCATGTCTTCCCACTCGACGGACAGCGGACCGTTGTAACCGATGTGATTCAACGCCCGAATAATTTCCTCGAAGTTCACACCGCCATGTCCCAGCGAACGGAAATCCCAGCCGCGACGCGGATCGCCGAAATTAAGGTGCGAAGACAAAATCCCTGTCTTGCCGTTGAGCGTTACAATCGCATCCTTCATGTGGACGTGATAAATTCGTTCTTTGAATTTGTACAGGAACTCGACCGGATCAACGCCCTGCCAAATCAGGTGCGACGGATCGAAATTGAAACCAAATTCCGGTCGCCATTTCAGTTCATCCAAAGCACGTTCAGCGGAATAGAGATCGAACGCAATTTCCGTCGGATGAACTTCCAATGCGAATTTTACGCCACATTCACCAAAGACATCGAGGATCGGATTCCAACGTTTCGCCAAGAGTTTGAATCCGTCATCGATCCAATCTTGTGGAACCGGCGGAAAGGAATAGAGGTACGCCCAAATGCTCGAACCGGTGAAGCCCGGTACGACACTGCATCCCATTTTTTGAGCGGCGCGGGCAGTGTCCATCATGTCTTTTGCGGCTCGTTCGTTGACACCGGCGGGATTGCCATCTCCCCAAATGTGATCGGGAAGGATCGCTTTGTGCCGACCATCAATGATGTCGAGAACTGCCTGACCAGCAAGGTGGGCTTGGATTGCCCAGCATCCGAGTCCATTCTTGTCGAGAATCTCACGCCGTTTGGCGCAGTAATCGCTCTCTTTTACGGCACGGGGAACGTCAAACAGTTCGCCCCAGCAGGCAAGTTCAACGCCGTCGTAGCCGAAACTTTTTACTTTCGGTGCCAGTTCGGCAAGTTTCAGGTCTGCCCACTGTCCGGTTGTCAATGTTACTGGTCGTGCCATAATTTCTGCTCCTCTCTGTTTGAAAATGGGAATTGAGTGATAACAATCTGCCGAGTGTCCGCTCTCTAATAAGCCAGCACCGGTTAACACACATTATTTTACCATGCGGCAAAGGAAACATGCAAGAGGTACAGTCCGAAAGGAATCGCCGATTCCCATTGACCGAAAAGGGAATACGTGATAGACTTCCCCATTCATCAAGCAAGACACACCGATGAAACGCCCTCTTCCGCCTTGGTATCGCTGGCAACTGTTGGCTCTGCTGTGTTGCGCCTACTTTTTTCATCAGGCAGACCGAGCCATCTTTGGTGTCGTATTGCCATCCATTAAGGCAGAATTGAACCTCACCGATACGCAGGTGGGTTGGAGTGCGACGATTCTTTTTCTCGTTACTGCCTTGATGGTTCCCATCGCCGGCTTTCTCGGCGACCGATGGAGTAGGAAATGGATCATCACGGCAAGTCTCATGTTTTGGAGTGTCGCCACAGCCTTAACAGGAACTGTCAAAGGTTTGGCGGGTATCATTGCCTTCCGCAGTATAGCCACCGGCGGCGGCGAAGCGTTGTACGGACCATCTTCGACAGCATTGATCGCAGCGCATCATCAAAAAACAAGGGCGATTGCTCTGTCGATTCACCAAGCGGCACTCTATGTGGGCATCATGTCGAGCGGATTTCTTGCCGGTTGGATTGCCGACTTGCTCGACTGGCGCGCTGTCTTCTATTTCTTCGGCGGTGCCGGTCTATTACTCGGCTTTTCGTTTATCTTCCTTTTGCGCAGCGATAAAGCAACAAAGTCAGCCGACACCGCAACAGAACAGACAAACGCCGCCGCTGAAAAAACCGATGAGCCGCAACTTTCCCCTTGGGCGGTCGTCAAACTCATCGTCAGGATTCCGACGGCGTTACTCCTCACCGCAGGTTTCACGGCTATCGTTTTTGTTAACAATGCGTACCTGACTTGGGCACCGACGTTCATCCATGAAAAATTTGCCATTTCGCAAACCGATGCCGGCGGATACTCTATGCTGTACCATTTCTCTGCGGCATTGGCTGGTGTATTGATCGGCGGGATGGTAGCCGACACACTGGTACCGAAATTTCCAAAATTCCGGCTGTATTTGCAAACAACGGTCATGTTCCTCGGTGCGCCGCTAATTTTTTGTTTCGGCTGGCTCGACTCCTTAACAATGGTTTGGGCGGTAACTTTTATTTTCGGTTTCGTTCGGGGATTGTACGAATCGAACACCCATGCTGCAATGTTTGACGTGGTGCCGGCACACCTCCGCTCAACAGTCGTCGGCTTGATGATTATGGTCGCGTTCCTCATCGGCTCACTATCGCCATTGCTACTCGGTTTTCTTGGAGATCGCTTTGGTACAGCCAAGGGATTGGCTTATGGCTTTTCCCTTTTGTCCGTGGCTTGGATTATCGGCGGATGCTGCTTGTTAACCGCCCTATGCTTCACGTTCTCCAAAGATCGTAACCGTCCAGATACCGCGAAGCAATAAATTGACATTTTTTGAGAGAACGGCGATCTTACGATAGTGCCTCTGAATTTTTCTAACTAAAATGGAACAGCAATATATCGCCGTCTTGGACGATGTAATCTTTCGGTTCGCGTCGGACGAGATTTTCCGCTTTCACTGCCCGTTCGCTGCCGAGACGGATTAAATCCTCTGCCCGCATCACTTCGGCTCGGATGAACCCCTTTGCCATGTCCGTATGGATCGCTGCCGCTGCTTCTAACGCACTGCCCCCCTTCGGAATAAGCCAAGTGCGGAGTTCCTTTTCCCCTGCCGTCATAAAGGTCATCTGCCCCGATGCGTCCAAAATTGTATGCAACACCGCCGATTTATCACTCGATGGCAACTGCATCTCTGCAAGGAATGTCGATTTTTCTTCCGGCAGCATGGGGGTCAGTTCCGTTTCAAGAGCAATGCTGACCGCAACAACCGGCGTACCAACTTCCGCATATTTTTTGTACTGTTCCAAGTCGGTTTCGTCGTCCGGGGTGTTGATGATCATCATTTGCGGCTTCCCACTGAGCAAACGGAAGCCTCGCACCACACGTTGCTGTTCCGGGGTCAACTGCTCTTCTTTGAGCGGCGTGCCCGATTCGAGTCCCGCTTGCAAAAGTTCGAGTACCGAAAGTTCAAACTCGAATTTTTCATGTTCCGCTCTCGGAACGGGACGCTTGTTTTGTTCCGTTACTTTCTCGATTCGATTGAGAACGATTTCGAGATCGGCAATGACCGTATCCTCTTTGAAGGCGGCGATTTCCTTTTCGGGATCAGAACCGTCAAAGACCGGAATGATCCACACAAGAGCGTCGGCTTCCCGAAGTTGTGCTAGCCTTGCAGGATTGCCATGCTGATCCCGGGCAAGTCCGGGCGTGTCCACGATTTCGAGTCCGGCATAAGTGATCTTTTTAGGATTGTAAATTTTGGTCAGTGCGTCGAACCGGGCTTCGGGAATCGCCGCCGTTGCCGACTGTAAACTGTGCGAAAGTGCCGGATCAGGAGCCATACCAGTGAGCCACTGAAACAACAAACTTTTGCCTGAACCTTTGTAACCGACTAATCCGATCTTCATAGAGGTTGGTGCGGAGTATAAACCGCTACCTATAATTTGTTTACAGTGACTTTGATGTTCCTGAAGGCAACGGGACCGTGATCGCCCTGGAGCATCAGGGGACCAGTCGGGGCTTCTTTCATTGTAAGACCGCCGCCGGTTGGCTTTTCGACCTGAACATTTTCCTGAACGACTTTATCGTTGAGGATTACCTTCTTGAACAGGGCGTTGGCAGTTTTGTTTCCATCCGCATCAAACTTCGGAGCAACGAATTCGATTTCGAATTTCTGCCACGTTCCCGCCTCACCGCTGGCGTTGGTTAACGGGGGGGCGGCACTGTAAATTGCGCCCATGTCTCCTTGACGGAGTCTGTCGTCCGGCTTGCCGAAACTGTCCTGAATTTGAACCTCGTACTCCCCCATCAGATAGACACCACTGTTCGACCTCGTCGTAATAAGGAATTCCAATTTCACAGTACAATCGCCGTACTTTTCTTCTGTGTAGATATCAACTCCCTTGCGTGGGTTTTCTTGGTTCCACTCTTTTTCCTTGGCAGCATCGGTCCCCCGATATGGATTTGGCTTATTCCAGTCGCTTGCAACCATGTTAATCAAACAACCTTTTTCCCCCTCCCTTTAACGGAAGGGATTCCATCGTCGCGTCGTCGGCTTTGAGATTACCGACCTTCCAGCAATTTTCATTGCCGCCTTTGAATTTCCAGCCGTCCAGACTTACGCCGTCGAACGGCATGTGGACAACAGCAGGTTCTGCCGCCGATAGTATGGAACTTAAAACAAACGACATTGCAGTAATGAACAGAAGATTGCGTTTCATGGGTTATTTGATAAAAAGGGTAAAATGGGGAGACACCTCTCGACAAAGCATCGTCGCGGCTTTTCATTCTAATGAAACACATTGCCGCTGTCAACGGAGGCTAACGTGTGCCAGTCCGATTTTAGGTGCGTCAAAGCTTTCGAGCGATTGCCGTAGAAGTTCTCTCCCTTGTTCTGTGACGGCGGCATCGGCAGCGTTCAGAAATTGTCCGAACGGTGCTTCTTTGCCTGCCCGTTGGACGGCTCGATAGTAATCGAGGGCTTGGGCGAGAAAGTGGACTTCGTCGCTGGTTTGAGCGACGCTGGGCTGTGTGGATTCGGAGGAGGAGGGGCGATGATTTTTATGTGGCATAGTTTGAAAGGGGAAAAGGGTAAATGGTAAATTGCCAGTTTACCCTACTCTTACCCAATCGCGCAACTGGACTTTGATGCACCCGAGAAGTGCAAACACTTCGAACGCATCGCAGGATTGATATTTGTTGACGCTGAAAGGAGCCCCTGCTGACTCGTGAAGATGTTCTGACCATCCTGCGAGACAGCAAGGAACGTGTTGACTTTCGCTATTGTTTCAATCCGTCGAGTTTCATTTCGAGTTTTACATTGGCTTGCATCATTTCGTCCCAGGTCAGCAATTTTCCTTGCCGCGTTGCGTCCCGACCGAGAATGCTGGTCAAATTCGAGCGGACAGACGGAGCAACGGTAGGATTGCTAAAATTTTCCGCTGCAATCGCCTCGACAAATTCCTTGACGTTGGTTACGGTTCCCGACCAATAATTGTCCGAGCAATTTCCCCCTTCGTACGGATTGGCTCCGCGAATGCAAACATCACCGAAATAGTCGGTTTCCAACGTCCCCTTCGTTCCCCAAGCCCGGCAAATGATTTCGTTCCGAACGCCGGGAACGAATTTGACCGACGCAAATTGCAGGGTTACTGCACCGGGAAACGTATAAGTTACATTGTAATGGTCGTAGATGTCGCCATTCTTCCGTATTTTTCGTCCACCGAGTCCCGTAGCGGAAATCGGGTCTTGATTGACGACCCAAGTCGCAACATCCAGGGCGTGAATGTCCTGTTCTACAATACAACATCCCGACAGTTCCATGGATTGATACCAGTTCAGCAGGTACGATTCTGGACCGGTCAACACGGTGTCATGTCCTCCGGCACCCCACGGATAAAACGCATAAAGACTGACCAACTCACCGAGATCGCCGGCATGGACTCGTTTCATTGCTTCCCGGAAAAACCGGTTGGCTCGTGTTTGGAAATCGACCACGTAAACCAACTTCTTTTCTGTTGCCTTTTGCCCTGATTGTGCAATCGAAACACATCCCGGCACATCTACCGCGATTGGCTTGGACAGGAAAACGTGTTTTCCGGCATCGACGGAATCTGCCGCTTGCTCTGGATGAAAGCAAGGGGGCGTTTGAATCACAACTGCATCGAGTTTGCTGTCCAGCAGACGTTTATAGCCGGAGAGCGTACTGTATTGCCGATCTTCGCCGATGCCGAGTTTGGAACCGACTGCTTTTGTGCGGTTCTCGAAGTAATCGGCAACGGCGACCCATTGGTAGTTTGGGTTCTGCTTAAACACGTCGGTAATCCAATCGCCGCGTCCGCCGCAACCGATCAGCCCGATTTCGAGTTTTGAATTTGCCTGCGCACCGACTACGGAACGCGGATTCACGATTACCGCCGTTGCCGCCGCTGCTACGGAAGCCGAAAGAAATTTTCGTCGAGACACTGTCATACTGTATTCCTTTTGTTTTTATGGGGCTTTCGTTTTGAGGGCACCTCCACAAGCCTCATTGTATCGGTTCGATTTTAGCAGTCAATCGTTTGATTTGCACGGGAACTGCCCAACATCCTTGCAGAATAGACTTTTCTCCGTTATACTCTCGTCCTGTTATTTGCTTCAATTTTTTTTACCCGGAATTTCTCATGCGATTGCCAATTCTCTCGACACTTCTGTTCTGTCTGCTCTGCGTCTGCCATGTTGCCGTGGCGGAGGAGGGCTTCGTTTCTCTTTTTAACGGCAAAGACCTGACCGGTTGGACTGCCAAAGGCGGCGATGCCAAATATCATGTCGAAGACGGCTGCATCGTCGGTGTCGTCAACGACGCACAACGAAACACCTTCCTGTGCAGTGAAAAGGAATATGAAAATTTCATATTCAAGGCGGAGTTCAAGTTCGATGTTCATTTCAATTCCGGTATCCAATTTCGGAGTCAGGCGAAACCTGCGGGGAACCGCGAACTGGTTTATGGGTATCAATATGAAATGGAATCCAACGGCATGACCGCCGCCATTTACGACGAAGCCCGTCGAGGGCGGTGGCTCAACGTTGTAACTCCTGAACTCATCGAAAGTACCAAGACTCCGTTCAAAAAAGATGAATGGAATGAGGTCGAAATCCAGTGCATTGGTCCCTCCATTCGTACTTGGCTCAACGGACAGCCGGTAACGGACATTTTCGATGCGGAGACGGCTCGCGGATTCTTCGGCTTGCAAGTTCACGCTGCACAGGCAGGGCAAGTACGTTGGCGCAACATCCGGGTCAAAGAATTGCCCGCAACACCGTGGCAGGCGTTCTTCAAAAACAAACAGTTTGTCGGTCTTGAGGTCAAACCTGCCGGAAAATGGGAGTTTCAAGAGGACGGTTCCGTTTATGCCACGTCGACCAAGGACGAAAAACGAGATGGGATGCTTCTCTCGGAAAATGTGTTCGACAACTTTGCCGTTCGGGTTTCCTTCAAAAGGGGAAAGGGCAACAGTGGTATGTATTTTCGGGCACACGAAATTGATGCTCCGCATTGGCTTTGCGGGTTTCAGTGTGAAATTGAAGGCAATCATACGACGGGTTATCTCTGGGAAGTCGGCGGCGGACCCAGTAAGGGACGCGGTTGGGTTATTAAGCCAGCCGAAGAAAACGCCAAAAACTTCAAACCGACCGAGTGGAATGATGTGTATGTTGTTACCGTCGGTGATCGTATTGTTACGAATCTGAATGGAACGCAGGTCATTGATTTCGTTGATCCTGACTGTCTGAAAAACGGCAAAACGGCACTTCAACTCCATGGCGGCTCCGACATGGAATACTGGTTCAAGGACTACGAAATCATGCCGCTGAACAAAGAAATGGTTGATCTAATTACCAGATGAGGAGGACACAAACTGCGAACGTCAGAGGGGACCAAAGCCCACCATCGGTTTATTGGAGATAGACTGCAAACGGGTCCAAGTTGTAGTTTTTTCGACAGGATTTACAAGATTTACAGGATCGTATGTTTTTTTATCCTGCAATTCCTGTGAATCCTGTCAACAAAAAAAGACGTTTTCAAGCCGTTCACGTATAACCTGATGAAACAACGCGGAGGGCGGTGTGCGGATCGTTTGGCAAGGATTTTTCCTTGTGGGTCTCTTGACGGTCGGAGTCCTTTTGGTTACACTGACGGCATCCGTACCATTGAGTATAAGTCGTCATGCCCAGAACGGACGTTTTAGCCATCATTCTTGCCGGCGGACGCGGTTCACGATTAGAACCGCTCACCCGAGACCGGGCAAAACCTGCCGTGCCGTTCGGCGGCGGCTATCGAATCATTGATTTCACTCTTTCCAACTGCTACAACAGTGGCTTTCGGAAAATTCTTCTGCTGACCCAATACAAGGCAATGAGTCTTGATCGGCATATTTCTATGGGCTGGTCCCGGTACTTCTGCCGTGAAATGGGGGAATTCGTCGATGTCGTCCCGCCGCAACAGTACATCGGCGAAAGTTGGTATCTCGGCACCGCCGATGCCGTCTATCAAAATTTGTTCGCCGTCGATACAGAACGTCCCGATTACGTGGTCATTTTGGGAGGGGATCACATCTACAAGATGAATTACTCCAAGATGCTCGATTTTCACATCGAAAGCAATGCCGACGCAACGGTGGCGGCAATTCCTGTGGACCCCGAAATAGCAGCCGGACAATTCGGGGTGATGGAAGTTGATCATGACTTTCGGATCATCGGTTTCGAGGAAAAACCGATGCAGCCGAAATTGATACCGGGCTTAACGGATCGATGCCTCAGTTCGATGGGAATTTACATTTTTGGTACACAATTTTTGCGTGAGAGGCTCTCCAGCGATGCCGTCGATCACACCAGTCAACATGATTTCGGCAGTAACATTATCCCATCGGTCATTGGACAGCATCGAATTTTTGCATACCCCTTCATGGATGAAAACCGGAAAACCGAAGCGTACTGGCGGGATGTCGGAACACTGGATGCGTTCTACGATGCCAACATGGATTTGGTGAGCGTTGATCCACTTTTGAATCTTTATGATGAACAGTGGGCAATTTATACGCTCCATCCGAACTATCCTCCAACGAAGTTTGTGTTTGCTGATGGCGACCGTACCGGTCTTGCCGTGGACAGTATTGTTTGTCCGGGCAGTATTATTTCCGGTGGTTTGGTGAATCGTTCGATACTGGGGCACCGTTGCCGGATTAACAGTTTTTCGCGTGTCGAAGAGTCCGTTCTGTTTGCCGGCGTGAATGTTGGTCGCGGGTCAAAGATTCGTCGGGCAATTATTGACAAAGATGTGCATATTCCGCCGTACACGACAATCGGTTACGATCTGGAGCGTGATCAGCAACGCGGCTTTACCGTAACAGAAAATGGCATCGTCGTTGTTGCCAAACAGGTGCAAGTTTGAAAAACTATGCGCATGGCAAAAAAAGAGGGGCTAAACTGTAACCCGCCATAAACCGAATTGCAAGCGGTACAAAAATTATTTTTTTGGAGCCGGACTCCAGCGGTCGATTTTTCCGGTTCATTGCTCGACGATTGCTGGATATTCCGCCGCAAGGCTTTTTGTTTCCGCCGGATCAACAGAGAAGTCGAACAACTGCGGCAGGTCCGTGTCGTACTTAACGTCGGGGCGCGTCCCCGGATCGCAGGAATCGCTTAACAAGAGTTTCCACTTTCATGATTATACTTATAAACGGACATGTCATCCCCGTTTACAGTGTATCAGTAATGCACGCAAAACATGTTGAGCAGAGTGGAGAGTGAACTGCTGTTCCCCTCCTGGTAGAGTTTACCGACTTGGCAATCGACAATGGGACCTTTGTCTGGACTGATCAAAACTTTTGTCAGTTGACTGCGCAGTTTCATGAACGGTTCCAAACTGGGACGTTTCAGGTCGGCGGGACTCTCGGCAATCAAAATAAGTTTGCGTTGTCTGCTGTTCGCGATCAGTTGTGTTGTTGAAATTAACTGATCGTTTTTTTCGGCAAAGAACGAATCCATTTGAAACCTTGCTTTCTGTGCATCCACCATATCGTCTCCCATCCCGTAAATCATGGCGGTATCGGCAAAGGGTCCTTCGTTCAGTTCTTCAAAAGTAGTCATAAAACTGGAAAATCCCTTTTTGACCACACCCACTTCCACGTCGAAGAGCGTTGCGCCTTCTGCGACACGCATCTCTGCATTGCTTCCCTTTCGGTGTCCCACATGCTTGATGGTGTTCCGAATATCACGAAATCGGTCTGTCCGTACCCCATGCGAACCCTCAATGTCAAAAAAGTCTTCCGTGAACACGAACGTGAATTTTCGATTCCCGCGTACTATCCGTTTGACAAAATCTTCAATACTTGCTGGCATAGCGATTCAAAACACGTCAAGTGGTAAAACTCACAGTGGTACTATACTGGATAGCCGAAAAAAAACAAGTCATGCAACGTGCGTTGGTGTTACCGGATGAACTTTTCAGGATCGTCGGGAGAAAACGTTCCGATGAGCGGCTCGACGTTGCGTTCCATTCCTGACCGGAACTGAAAGTTTTCTTCGGCGGCTTTGGCAAGTGTCAAATTGACCAAATCGAGATCGATTCCTGCCGGACACGCATTGGTGCAAGCCGAGCAACCGACACATCTGCCCGCCAGATGAAAAGCCCGAAGGATGTTCCACGCAAAATTCCCTTTGAGCGTTGCAGATGTGTCAATTCGAATCGGTCTGTTTTTATCCACCACACAAACTTCGCAGTAACAAAGAGGGCAATTTTGGCGGCAAGCATAGCACTTGATACACCGGGCAAACTCGTTCTTCCAGTATTCGAGTCGCTGATCGGAAGTCATGGACGAAAGTTGATTGAGTTTGGCATAGCGGTCGCCCCCTTTTTTCTCTGTCGTCCCGACAGGGGCGGCTTCACCGATGACAATATCACAGTGTGGCGGCTGTCCGACATCGCAGGCATGGCATTTATCTTGTAATTTTCCTCGTACTTGCACGCCCGAACAGGTAACTCCAATGACGACAACATTTTCCCGATCAATTTGGTTCTCCGATTCAAGAACGGCAAGTGTTTTTGCATCACAACCTTTGACGACCACACCGGGTTTGCCCAATTTTTTAATTTCTTTTCTGGTCAAATAAACGGTCAGATTGTCCGAACAGAGATCGTTCCAAAGGAGCCGATCTGTTTGGTGTGGACTGGTTACGAAGATTGCTCCGACATCACCGGTTTCGAGTCGTCCATATCCGATCACAATTCCGACCTTTTTGTTGGTCAAAAGTTCCGTTGCTTTTTCCTGTAACTGCGACTGTATGGGCATTGGTAGGTGGGGGAATATCTGACCAAAATTACTATTGTGGTTTCTCGCTGGCAACTGTACGGCTCACTTCCACTCTCTCTGAATTGTAGTCGAACAGTAACGAAAAAACAAGGGCAATTCTTACGATTCGGCTGGTGGAACGATCGGGTGGCTCTTTTACGCACCCGCTTGCTTTTACTATTTGAGAGTGATACAATCGGCACTCGCTTCAACGTTTTTGTCAAACATCAGCAACATCATGCTCAAAGGAAATGCAATTCTTGGGCAAAGCGGCGGACCGACTTCGGTGATCAATGCCAGCCTTTGCGGTATCATTCAAGAAGCCCTGAAACAACGCGACACCATTGACAACGTGCTCGGAATGCAGTTTGGTGTCGAAGGCTTTATGGAAAATAAAGTCATCGACCTCGGTAAAGAAACGCCGGAGACCATCGAACACCTCAAAACAACGCCGTCAAGTGCTCTCGGTAGTTGCCGGCACAAACTCAAGGACAACGAACTGCCGCTGGTACTCGAGCAACTCAAAAAATATAACGTCCGCTACTATTTTCTCATCGGCGGCAACGACACGATGGATACGATCCACCGCGTTGAAAAGTATTGCCGAGAACAAGGTTACGAACTGTGCGGAATTGGGGTGCCGAAGACCGTGGACAACGATCTTTTCGCAACCGATCACACCCCCGGTTTTGCCTCGGCTGGACGTTTTGTTGCGATGTCGATCAAACAAGCGGGAATGCTTGCCCGGGACATGAGGCGGGTCGATCAATTTGTCGTTTTTCAAACGGTCGGACGCTCCGCCGGTTGGCTTCCGGCGGCGGCGGCTTGTGCAAAGAAAAAGGAAGACGACGCTCCGCATATCATTCTGTTGCCTGAACGCCCCTTTGTTCGGGAACAGTTCCTTGCCGAAGCGAAAAAGACTTACGATCAGTTCGGCTGGGTCAGTGTTGTTTGTGGCGAAGGTGTTTGTTATGCCGACGGCTCTCCGATCAGTGCTTCACAGACGAAAGACAAGTTTTCCAACGTCGAATTCGGCGCAATGGGGGGAACCAGTGCCGCCGTCGTTTTACACAGGATGCTGTCCGATGAATTCGGTTGGCGCGGCGAGTTCCAGATTTGTGAGTCGTTGCAAATGTGCGCTGCCGACCGTGCGGTACAGCAGGACATTGATGAAGCATGGGGCTGTGGACAGCAAGCCGTCAAAATTGCCGTTGCAGGAACCAGTAGTGTTATGGTAACGCTCGTTCGTGAGTCGAATTCTCCTTACACATGCTCGTTTGGCACTGCCCCGCTTTCCCAAGTGGCTCTTGGGGAGAAGCCGATGCCCGATGCATTCATTTGTGCTGACCGGCTATTTGTAACCGAAGCATGTCTTGAATATCTGCGTCCCCTCATCGGCGAATTGCCCAACTATGTCCGTTTCGATGCCGTTCCCTACAAACCATAAAATGTCGTCGGAACAGCGGTGCAAGCGTATGATTGCACCGCTTGTGCACTATCCACCTTATTGACAGCAGCGTTATCATCCTTTATACTCCTGTGATCCATTGCTGGATAACAAAGAAGTCTAATGAATTCAAGTGTAATTTTTGATCGCCGGACAGAACAGAACACGATCACGTCCGCCGATCCCGCCGAAATATGGTCTGACTGGCAGGGCAATAAGGAAACATGGCTGTTCTTCGCCCCACACGACGATGATATTGTCATCGGTGCCGGATTGACCTTTCTGGCAGGTGTGCATCTGGGCGTTGATGTCCACGCAGGCATCATTTCCAATGGTCGTATGGGCTATTGTACGCCCGAACAACATGACACCATCAAGCAGGTACGCAAGGAAGAAACCCGCGAATCGTTCCGCTTGCTCGGCATGCCGGAGGGTAACTTGTACCAGTTTGACTACGATGACGGCGATTTGACGCAGCAGTGCGGTCGCCGCTTCGCAACCGATCCGAGCGATCCGCGTGCCATCGCAGGAGCCGTCGGTCTGCAAAACACGCTGACTTGGCTTCTCCGTAAGGTTTGTCCCACACGAATTTTCATGCCTAATCGGCTCGATCTGCATCCCGATCATCGCGCAGTCAATACGGATTTGCTCATCAGTGTATTTCATGCGCAGGGACAGATTTGGCCCGAACTCGGTCCGCCGATCCCCTTTATTCCGAAACTGTACGAGTACCCGACGTACAACGATTTTATCGCTCCTCCAACAATGCGTGTGCGTGTCTCCGATGATCTGGTCGAAAAACGTCTCGCCGGTATCGCCCTTTTCAAAAGTCAACTGCAAATCGACATGGTTGTCAGTGAACTCCACAAAGCCGGTGGCAACGAATACCTGTTTGAAGTAACCTTTGAACTCTTTAGTGCGAAAAAATATGAATCGTTGTTTTAGAAACGATTTCTGTCATTGATGAACCCAAAAGCGCGGAATTTTCCTGCACCATGGAATCCGTTTTGCGGAGTACAACTGGATACACGATGTTGACACCGACCGATCCACGTTTTACAATTCTAAACAGTGGACGTTTCCACTATTTGAACGTTATATCCTTCAACCCTCATAAAGCATAACGCCATGAAAACCCTGTTGAACGCAATACTGTTGAGTACCCTACCTTCTTTTATCCTTGTCGCCTCTGGTGCCGAGACCGGCTCTTTCCGCGGACCCGTCGGATTGCAAACGTATTCACTCCGCAACCAAATCCAGCAGAACGGAGCCAAAGCCCTTGATTTCGTCAAGGAACAGGGCTTCAAAGAGGTCGAAATCGGTCTCGGACCCGCAAGCCACTACGGCATGACTCGTGAGGAGTTACGCGACACCTTGAAAAAACTCGGTCTCACCCCGATTGCTGCCCTCGACAGTCTCGATTATTTGTTGAACAAAACCGACGAAGCCGTCGAAAACGCCAAGTTTTTCGGTCTCCAATACGTTGGTGTCGCTTGGGCACCCCACAAGGCACCGCTCGATGAAGCCCAAACGCTGAAGATCGCCGAAGATTTTAACACAGCAGGCAAACGACTCAAAGAACATGGCATCCAGTTCTTTTATCACAATCACGGATTCGAATTTCAACCGTACAAGGACGGTCTGACGCTTTTTGATCTCTTGATGGAAAAAACCGATCCGGAACTGGTCAAGTACGAAATGGATGTGATGTGGGCGGTGTTTCCCGGTCAAGACCCCGTCAAACTGTTGAAGAAATATCCCAATCGCTGGGTGCTCATGCACCTGAAAGACCTTGCCAAGGGAGTGGAGGGTAATCTCAGCGGCGGAACCGATGTCAAGAACGACGTTGTCCTCGGCAGCGGTCAAACCGACTACCCTGCGTTGCTCAAAGCCGCTCAGGAAATCGGTATCAAACACTATTTCCTTGAAGACGAGAGTCCTGATGTTTTGACGCAGATTCCACAAAGCCTGAAATTTCTCTCAACCGTGAAATTTTGAGCCCATGGCGCGACACGTCGTTACATCATTCCCGGAGGGAGGATACGATACACATCGAGTGTGCCCGTTTTCCCACAGCCGGGACAAGAAATACGTTTGCTATGAGCAATGAACTGTTCGGCAATGTGTTCTATGTCAAAATCAGGCGGCAATTTAACCGGTACTCCGGCTGCTGGTATTTCGGACAAAACCCGGACAATTCGTTCGAGTTTCCAAATTTCTATTCCGTAGCAGGCGGTGCACTGGACTTTGAAGGAAAGGGGAGACCGTGTAAGCATGCCTAGATTATGGCATGTCGGAAACAAGAAAGCAAGGGCGGTGGAGTTTGCCCGTTTTGCGGACATCGTGCCGTACTTGATCGGTTTTTAGAGGTCTTTGGTATCGAGCCATATCGTAACGGGACCCTTGTTTACAAGATGAACGTGCATGTCTGCTCGAAAAGCCCCAACAGCAACGGAAATTCCTCGTTGCCGAACCTCTTCGACGAAACGTTGATAGAGGTGATCGGCAAGTTCCGGTGGAGCGGCTTCGGTAAAACCGGGGCGGCGACCACGTCGGCAATCAGCATAAAGCGTGAATTGACTTACCACGAGCATCGCACCGCCGACATCGGTAAGGGAGCGGTTCATTTTTCCGCTTTCATCTTCAAAAATCCGCAATTCGGAACACTTTCTGGCAAGTAATGCCGCTTCACTCTCCGAATCGGATGTTCCAACACCGAGCAAGACCAAAAGACCCATGCCGATTTCGCCGACAAGTCGGTTTTCTTCCTGCGGAAGTGTTACCGATGCCGACTGAACTCTCTGAATACACGCTCTCATTCTTTCGTTCCCGGCTTTCAGAACAACTATTTCTTTCCATCCTTCCCTTCATCCGTTCCGACTTGGACTCGTCCGAACAGTTGAGCAAGGTCGGCAAAACTTCGCATAGGCTCTTTGCCCTGCTTCATTTTTTCCGTAATGGGTTTCATCTCTTTCTTCACCGGAGCGGAAACAAACGTTTTTGGAGTGCGCTCAAATGCCTTGCCCCCGGAACGCTGCCGATCAAATCTTTTACCATCCCTTGGATTTCTGGAAGCATCTCTGGGAGGACGCGGCTGATCGCCTCTCGGTTTCTCCGAAGACTCACGGCGGTCCCCCGCCGGGCGCGGCGGACGGGCAGAACGTTCTCTCGGTGGTCGGCTCCGTTCTTTGTCCTCTGATTTATGAGCAGGGGTTTGTTTTTCTGTGCCGGGCGGCAACAACGTCAGCGAAACCCGTTTTTTGGCAATATCCGTCTCCACCACCCAAAGACGAACTGTGTCGCCGACTGCCGCCTTCTCGTGAGCATCCCGAATGTATCCCGATGCCATCTGACTGACATGAATAAAACCTGATTCGTGCAAACCAATGTCCACAAACGCTCCAAAGTCGGTCACGTTCAAAATCGTACCGGTCAACTCCAATCCCGGTGTCAGGTTTTCAAATTTGAGTGCCGCTTTTCGGAACATGAGCGGCGGCGATGATGCCCGAGGATCGCCCCCTTGTTGCGAAAGACTTTCCAAAATATCCCGAACGGCGTGAAAACCGGCGTTGAGTTCCGACGACAATTTGAGGGTCAATTCGCCGATTTTTTCAGCAACGACTTTGTCGGCAACCGCTTTCACTTTGTCGCTCGTTCGGAGCTCGTTTACTGAAAAACCGAGTTTTTCGAGTACACGCGCCGCCAGTTCATAACTTTCAGGATGAATGTTCGTAGAGTCCAACGGATTTTCTCCGCCGGAGATTCGCAGGAATCCTGCCGCATAGGTGTAAACGGTTTCGTTAATACCGAGAACCTTTTTCAAGTCGTCTCGGCTGCGGAATTGACCATGTTCACGCCGATATTCGTAAATCCGGCGAGCCGTCATGGGGTTCAAACCGGCAATGTGAGCAAGCAGCATGGGGGTTGCCCAGTTCAGATCAACGCCGACACAATTCACGCATGATTCAACAACATCGGCAAGCATTTGTTTGAGATACTTTCCGCGAACGTCATGATGGAACATTCCGATTCCCAGACTTGCCGGATCAACTTTGACCAACTCGTTGAGCGGGTCTTGCAGGCGGCGACCAATGGAAATAGCACCACGGACAAACGTGTCTTCATTAGGAAATTCGGCTTTGGCGGTCGTACTTGTCGAATAGGCAGTCAAGCCGGACTTGTTGACAATAACGTACGTTAATTCGGAATCCGCAAAGTGTGTTTCGATCATGTGAGCAATCGCTTCCTCGATTGTGCGGCTACCGAGCGCAATGACGGACACGCCGAACCGGTGAATCATGTCGGCGAGGATTTTTGCGGTATTGTCCCTGCGTTCCGCATTACCGGAAAAAAATACGGTTTCATGTCCCAAAAGATTTCCGAATTCATCAAGAACAACCGCTTTGTAACCGCTTTTTCCGCCCGACTCCAGAGCCAAAACCCGCTTGTGAGGAAAAGGACGTTGCAATAACAGATTCCGCAAATTTTTGCCGAAAATTTTGATGACGCTCTTTTCGGCGTATTCAGTCATATCGTTTTGGATTTCCCGGATCAACGTGGGTAACACTCCCCGATGAAGTGCATCTTGCAGGCAAGCCGTTAGAAATTCCGCGTGAGCATGATCGCTTGGAACGCAAATTTCTTTGACAGATTCGAGTATCTTCGCTTCATCAATTTGAATGGCAACTTGAATGATCTTGTGCCGCTCGCCTCGGTTCAACGCCAGAATGCGGTGTGCCGGAATACCACGAAGTCTCATGGAGAACTGAAAATACTCGGCAAATTGCCGCTCAAAATGTTCTCGCTGACGCTGTTTGATTTCGTCCAGTTTTTTCTTGGCTTCCGCACGTTTTTTCTTTTTGAGCGCATTTTGTGACTGAACCTTCGGCAATCCTTTTTCGGCTTGCGCCTCTTTGAGTTGCTGGAAGAGTTCCGTAACTTCCTGCGAATCGTCCTGCGGTACTTCGGCAGACGACAGCGGAAGGGGGGCGGACGTTTCCGATAATTCTTCCGGCGATTCTTCTTGTGATACTTCGGAATTTTCTACGTCGCTGACAATTTCTGTGTCGATTATTGTATCGGCTTCCGTTTCGTCAATGTGTTCCGGCGGGGTTTCCGGTTCATTCAGTTCGGCAACCGGTTCGGAATTTTCTACTGTCTCGACACCGTCGTCTTCTGTTGCTGTTTCCGCCTCTGCCGTCTGTTGTCTGCTGTCTGCCACCGGTACACCGCCAATTTTGGTGGCGGTCAAATGTCCATGTTGGTATAGGAGTTCACGGACTTTGTGAACGAGTTCGGCATTACACCCGAACATATCGGCAATGATATAGCCCGTACCGAGTAAAACATCGGCAACCGATTTAACCTTTTTGTCTTCGTTGATGAATTCGGAAGCCCGTTCATCCATTTTATCGAAGGACAGTTTGCCTTCGAGGATTTCGAGGGCAAAAGGTTCGAGCCCGTTTTCCCTTGCGGCGGTTGAATTTTGCCGTTTCGGTTTGAAGGGAAGATAAATGTCTTCCAGACGTTTCACTGACTTCGCTTCGCGGATACTTTTATCGAGGTCGGTGGTGAGTTTTCCGGCGGACTCGATGGTTTTGAGAATCGCTTGCTTCCGTTCGCAGAGAACGCGTGCGGACCGCAGTTCGTCTTCGATGTGTCGCAGCGTTTCCTCGTTTAGGTCTTTGGTAACGTCTTTGCGGTATCGTGCAATGAAGGGGACGGGAAAGCCTGCATCGAGAAGATCGATGGCGGATTGGACTTGCTCTTGGGGGAGCCGGACATCTTGCGAGAGATGCCGAATGTTGATCGTAATGGGTTCGACCATAAAACTACACTGGGATCGCACTCGATCCGAAATTAACTATGCGGTCTCTTCAAATTGAGACATTGAACGTCCACTATCGTAAATCAAATGGGACAGAATGTCAAGAGTGAGCATGAGTGGGGGGTGTGATACTTTTCCGGCTTTCCGGGACAATAGCCCCGTATGCTTGTCAAACTCAAAACCTTTTCGTTGCTGGGAATCGACGCGGTGCCCGTCGAGGTCGAAGTCGATTGCGCGGACATTGGAATGCCCAAGATCATTCTCGTCGGTCTGCCCGAAGCCGCCGTCAAGGAAAGCACTTACCGCATCGAAAGAGCCATCGAGAACTCCGGCTACTTCAATCCGATCCATCGCACCGTCATCAATCTTGCTCCTGCCGACTTGCCCAAGCAGGCGGCATCGTTTGACCTGCCCATCTCGCTGGGGATGTTGGCAGGTAGCGGTTAAATCCCTGCCGACGCTCTCCATCGCTTTGCCGTTGTTGGTGAATTAGCACTCGACGGCACAATGCGTACCATCAAAGGACCGCTCATGAAAGCCGGGAGCGCAGTGCAACGGAGCGACCGGATTTAGCCGGCGCAGGGGGTATTGCACAGCAATCCCGAATCGGGTAAATTTTGGGGCATCGTTTATTCCACAACACTGGAAAATATCGAAAGTAACTGACATACATTGAAAATTAGTTGACGAAAGTCATTGTCTTCTACCGAAATTAGCAATTCACATTGAGACAAGAGATCGTTTAGGGACTTGGTTCTGATGCCATGTTTCGAGATGGTTTTGACATCGTTTTCATTCCAAGAATGATTAGCGTCCCTGTTGATTCAGGGCGTTAGATCATTGTTCGGGAATGAACGGTTCTTGCTAATACCGGGTAGAAGCGGACAGATGCTAATGCCCTTCTTTTTTGTCCTGTCTGTTTGGGTGGGAAGCCTTTGATTGGTGAAAGCATGTTTCTCTCTATGTTTTCCGTATTCACTCTAACCCTCACCCTCAAACAACACCGCAAACAATGGCTTGGCATTACTACACCGACACCCGCGAAAAGATTGGTCCTATCACCAGCAAAGAACTTACTGACCTGCCATTTGAAATTGACATTTATGGTAGAATTCCGGCGGTCTTGAAACAAGATTGGACTTTCTTTTCTTCGTTGATTTT
>Ga0123353_10000625_pt1 | contig 43300 bp, 31 predicted proteins | sample TergutLab28metaG_3_FD_92763 | JGI IMG/M metagenome (GOLD analysis project Ga0123353, IMG submission 92763) | Labiotermes labralis P3 segment gut microbial communities from Petit-Saut dam, French Guiana - Lab288 P3 | ecosystem: Host-associated > Arthropoda: Insects > Digestive system > Gut ... | reverse complement strand
TACTTCATACATATAAGCCAGGTCAAAATCTAAAATGACTTTGAAGCCTCTTATTTCGTATATTTTCCTTTGGATATGTTCTAAGTTCATGATTTAAAAGTTATTTGAGATTAATTAGATGTGCCGCAAATATACATTATGAAGTGCCGTTTGTCAAGGGGTGGTGGTGTTTTTTTGAAAAAATAATGGAATAATAGGGCAAAATCATTTAAAAAAAGTAACTGAATAGCAGTATAGCTGCATTGCCGTCAGTTTTAACTGACGGAGGAGTAAGAGAAATAACAATAAATGGCTTTAGCCAAAATCATTTTTTAAAAATATTCTGGGCTAAAGCCCTTTTGAAATTCATCTTCTGCCTCCGTTGGCTGAAGCCAACGGCAATGATTTATTCTTTCACTACCTTCCTCACTACTTCGCCTGCTTCGGTGAATATTTTTACAAAGTAAACACCTGCTGAAAGGTGCGAAATATCAATCAAAAGTTCCCTTTCGTGCTTTCGCGCATTCGTGCCTTCGTGCTTTCTGCCGTAAACATCAAAAATCTCAATGCGCTCCACTGAGAATTGATCACTGACAATTGATAACTTTCCTGTTGTTGGATTAGGATATACCTGTAGAGACGTTGCGCGCAACGTCTCTACGATGCCCACCGGCGCATTGGTGGCAATGTTGGATTTTATAGAAGACCCCGATTTGCCTACATTGCATGTTTCATTAAGCATGATTTCAACCATATAGTAAACATAACCTTCGGGAGCTGAAAAATCGCTGAAAGAAGTGTTGCCGCTCGGCATGGTGCCAATTAGTGCAAACTCGCCGGGCGTATCTCCTGAAGTACGGTAAATGTTGTAAGTAGAATATGCTGTTCCCTCGTATGCCGTCCATATTAGATTCCATGAGTTATTTTGCCCTGCATTGATAGTTAAGTGCATGGTTTTGTGGGCATCGCTGAGTACAGGTTCCCTATCACAAACGTCATTAATGGCGGAAATCTTGTAGCGGTAAGAACGGATTTTAGCATTGCTTTCCGTATCCACCCAAATATTTGGAGCATTATAATCAACAGTTGCCACTAAATCATACTGTCCGCTTTGTGTTCCTTCTCTGTAGATTTTATAAACAACTACCTCATCTTGTTTCTTCCAAATAATTTCATTGTGGTTGTTTTCATCTACAGAGACCATGCAAATTTGTTGTTTATCTGCTCCTCCGTCGTTAATATTTGTAAAATAATTGCCCCACCCCGAAGCATTCATGTAACTGTCATAACTTTCGCAGGGAACATACACGGGAATAGAGACTAAAACATCATAAAAAGTGCTATTACTAATTGTTGGTGGAGTTGTAGAATAAGAAGTTATCTCTGTAATACTGCTGCACAAATTAAAAGCAAAAGCTCCAATAGTTGTAACACTATTACCAATAATTAATGATGTTAAACTGCTACAATGCTCAAAAGCACATTCTCCAATACTTGTAACACTATTAGGAATGGTTAATTCCATAATACTGCTACCGTAAAAAACATGATCAGGAATAGTATTAACATTATTACCTATATTTAATGTAGTGAATGCAGTACAATTGTTAAATACAGGGATCCACTCTACCAATATTATAGTACAATTAGTCGCATTAAAATTTACAGTTTGTAAGCTGCTGCACCCGGCAAAAGCGCCAGTTTCAATAATTGTAACATTTTCCGGAATGGTTATTGATGTTAAACTGCTACAATTACTAAAAGCATAACTTCCAATACTTGTAACACTATTAGGAATGATTACTGATGTTAAACTGCTACAATTACTAAAAGCAACCCCTCCAATACTTGTAACACTATTAGGAATGGTTACTGATGTTAAACTGCTACAATGTTCAAAAGCACATTCTCCAATACTTGTAACACTATTAGGAATAGTTACTGATGTTAAGTTGTTGCAAAAACAAAAAGCCCGAAATGCAATATTTGCAACACCATTTTCCATAACAACGGTATGGATAGATTCTCGATATGGATACCACGGTGCATAAGAATAGTAATCCGGCATTATGCCATTACCGCTAATAGTAAGCGTATTGTCACTAATGTTCCAAGTAAGCGGTCCGGTGGTTCCGCCTTGCGTAAACGCGCCCAAAGACAAAAAGCATAAGGCAGGAAGTAGTATAAGAATGTGTTTTTGTTTCATATTTTTATAAATTAAGATGTTGTACGTAATTATCAAAGTCAAATTTTATAAATTCTCCATAAGCCGCGCGAGCAAGGTGTACAGGGTCTTCGCACACAGTTAAACCGGCAGCTACCCAATTGCAGTTTTTGTTTTCAAGTTCTTTGGCTATCAACGACAAACTTCTGCGGAGGTATTTCCGTATATTTATATTACTGCCCCAACAAGCAAGAATAATGGCATCATTTGGTATGAGTTTTGCTATTTTTTCTATGTTTTGAGTTAATAACATTTCATCACATTCCATATCTTTTGGCAATGCATGCGGTTTTGTTGCACGTAAAGGATAGAGATTGAACAAAACAAAGCTGTTAAAACCATTTTCCTCTGCAAATTTCATCAATTTGCGAACGGTGGCATCGGGTGTAACATCGTCTGCCGTACTCGGATTTAATGCTATTGCATACAAGGGTTTATCACTTCGTTTACCTAAAACAAATCTAGCTGTGTTGTCTGAGTTATTGCAGTATAAATCTAATTCTTTATATTCCATAGCTGTTGATAATAAAGTTTTTTTCATAATAAGTAAAATTAATTTGGTTAATAATTTGATTTACAATTTTTCAATTTTTAACAATAAAAAAACGTGGTACTTTTTTTATTTACAGTTAAGGTCTTCTACTACCAGCTATCAAATAAAAGTAAAGTCCACGCTTGGCATGAACGTTACTCACCTTACTCTTTGATAGCTTTGAATTTATAGAAAAACCCAAATTAAATTTGTAGAAGAATTTAACTGTAAGAAGTAAAGCAAAAACGCTTTAATTTTTAAGAAACAAAGAACGTAGATTTACGGAGTTAAGGAAGTTATATCAGATTTCACATTTAATCGGCTGCGAAAATAAAATAAATCTTTTCAAATCAAATTCAGTTTTCAAAAACTCATCTCATCATCACCAACTCCAACACTTTCTTCATCGCATCTTCAAGCCCATAGCTATTTTTCCCACCGGCTGTAGCCAAACCGGGTTGTCCGCCACCGCCGCCCTCAATCATTGGGGCAACCTCTCGTATTAAATTAGTGGCATTCAATCCTTTCGCTACTAAATCATCGGAAAGCGCCACAATAATGGTAGGCTTATCTTCAATATTCGTACCAAAAACAACCACCATATTTTCATCACGATTTCTTAAATTAAAAGCGGCTTTCTTCATCACCTCCGGTAACATTTGAGAGGTGAAGGAAATAACATGATAACCATTAACCAATTTAACAGTTTTTGCAATATCTTCAGTAAAATGCTTAATGCGTTCTTCAGCATAACCTTCCGCTTCTTTTCTGATTTTTTCATTCTCTTGCACCATTTTTTGCACTGCTTGCATCACATTCGGAGATTTGAAAAACGCCCGAAGGTCATCAGCCAAGTGAAAAATATGATTGATAAACTCCTCGGCATATTTTCCGGTAACTGCCTCAATACGACGCACTCCCGCCGCAATCGCGCTTTCGGTAAGCAAACGCACGTAGCCGATATTTCCTGTACTAAGGGCGTGTGTACCGCCGCACAATTCCACCGAATCGCCCACTTTAATTACACGTACTTTGTCGCCGTATTTCTCTCCAAATAATGCAATTGCGCCCATTTCTACGGCTTCCTCCATGGCAATGTCATTAAAAGCACAAAGAGGGATATTGGCTCTTACTAATTCATTTACAATAGATTCTACTTCGCGAAGTTGCGCGTCTTCCACTTTAGAAAAATGAGAAAAATCGAAGCGGAATTTATCACACGCCACCATAGAGCCTTTTTGTTCCACGTGCGTTCCCAGCACCTTTCGTAAGGCAAAATGCAATAAGTGTGTAGCAGTATGATTGTTTTGCGTAGAAATCCGTTTCTCCTCATTAACCTTAGTAGTAAAAACCGAAGTTAAATTATCCGGCAAAGAAAGCGCAATATGCACAATTAAATTATTCTCTTTTAATGTATTAACGATTTCAATTTGGTCATTAATATTTTCCAAAATTCCGGTATCGCCCATTTGCCCGCCCGATTCAGCATAAAAAGGCGTTTTTTCCAACACAATTTGATAATAGCTTTTTCCTTTCGATTTTACATTTCTGTATTTCACTATTTTAGATTCGCAAACTAAGGTTTCGTAGCCCACAAATTCAGTCGGTTTTTCCGTTTTTATCAATTCTACCCAATCTTCCGTTTCTATGGCTGCGGCGGCACGGGAGCGCTGTTTTTGCTCTTCCAGGCCTTTTTGGAAGCCCTCCATGTCCACGGTCATGCCCTTTTCGGAGGCTAATAGTTGGGTTAGGTCTATGGGGAAGCCGTAGGTGTCGAAGAGTTCGAAGGCGAAAGAACCGTCAATTTGATATAAACTACCCCGTCCTGCGGGCACCCCTTCAAAATTTGAAGGGGATATTTCTTCCGCCTCCTTCGTGCCTTCGTGCTTTTGTACTTTCGTACCTTCTCCCTTCTCCTTTCTCCCTTCTCCCTTCTCCCTACAGTAATTCTCAAACCGCTGTATCCCACTCGCCAACGTTTTCAAAAACGAATTTTCTTCTTCGCGAATTACTTTTTCGATGAGAGCTTGCTGCGCTTTTAGTTCAGGAAAAGCGTGTCCCATATTTTCTACTAATGTAGGAACTATTTGACAGATAAAAGGTTCGTTAAATCCAAGGAATGTATAGCCGTAGCGGATTGCGCGGCGCAAAATTCTGCGAATAACATAGCCGGCGCCTGTATTGGAGGGCAATTGCCCATCGGCAATGGCAAAACTTACGGCACGCAAATGGTCGGCTATCACGCGCAATGCAATGTCAGTTTCTTCATTTTCATCATACTTTTTATGCGATAATTGTGCAATTTTTTGAATAATCGGCTGAAAAACATCGGTGTCGTAATTCGATTTTTTACCCTGTACAGCCATACACAAGCGTTCAAATCCCATGCCGGTATCCACGTGACTGGCGGGTAGTTTTTGCAACTCTCCGGAAGCAAGGCGGTTATACTGGATAAACACTAAATTCCAAATCTCTACCACCAATGGGTTATCTTTATTTATGAGGGACGCACCCGCGGTTTTACTTCGTGCTTCATCGTCGCGCAGGTCAATGTGTACTTCCGAGCAGGGACCGCAAGGACCGGTTTCCCCCATTTCCCAAAAGTTGTCTTTTTTGTTACCATATAATATATGTGATTCCGGCAAATGTTTTTTCCAAAACTCCAACGACTCCAAATCGGGGGAAGTGCCATCTTTCTCATTGCCTTCAAAGACGGTGGCATACAAACGATCCTTATCCAATTTCATCACTTCGGTCAAAAACTCCCAAGCCCAGGCAATCGCTTCATTCTTAAAATAGTCGCCAAACGACCAATTGCCAAGCATTTCAAACATGGTGTGGTGATAAGTGTCTTTGCCCACTTCCTCCAAATCGTTATGCTTTCCCGAAACGCGCAAGCATTTTTGCGTATCCACAACACGCTGATATACAACGGGAAGGTTTCCCAAAAAAATATCTTTAAATTGGTTCATTCCCGCGTTGGTAAACATCAAGGTAGGATCGTTTTTAATCACCATCGGTGCCGAAGGCACAATTGTATGCTGTTTTGATTTGAAGAAATCTAAAAAAGCTGAGCGTATTTCATTACAATTCATAGAGTTACAGTTTTTGATTAAATATTAATCAATAGATGAATTAATAGAAATATGGAAGTGTCCTTTGTTTGCACCAGGTCTATGCGGAACCTCGTCAAAGCCATAGCCCCAATCAAATCCAAGTAATCCAAACATCGGTAAGAATATCCGAATTCCGACACCGGCGGATTTATAGAGTTTGAATGGGGAATATTGGCGTTTATCTAACCAGGAATTTCCGGCCTCTACAAATCCTAGCAGAAAGATGGTGGCACTTGGATTTAATGTGATGGGATAGCGCAATTCGGCAGTAAATTTATTAAATATGGCGGCGCCTATAGCATTTCCAAACACATGAGGCGTTAATGCCGCATCGGCGTAGCCGCGCATACCAATTATTTCTCTTCCATCCATCGCATAATTTCCTAAACCGTCGCCGCCCAAATAGAAGCGTTCGAACGGAGATATTCCGATATCTTTGTTGTAAGCGCCCATAAACCCTGATTTGAAACGCACATTAACTACCAGATTATCTACTAAACGTGTAAACCATGAAATGTTGAATTTCCACTTATGAAACTCCAACCAACGGTATTTTTCCTGAGGTGTGGCATTTGCAAAATCTTTATTCGAAAAAAGAGAATAGGGAGGTGTGGCTTGTACAGAGAACAGTATCTCAGAACCTTGACGTGGATAGATAGGCGCATCTACCGAGTTTCTGACCACCGTAAAAATATAGCTGATATTATTCGAAAATCCATCGGCAAATATAAAAATGGAACCGTAGTTTTTTACATGATAGCGCTGATATAAAATGGTATGCGACACTTGAAAATAATCATCAGGCCATTTTAGTTTTTGTCCGTAAGATAAAGAAAGTCCTAAGATTCTGATAAAGCGGTGTAGGTCATCCGCTTTTTTAGTTCCATTAGTTTGAATTTGGTAGCTTACAGTTCCTGTCAAGGAGTTTGGTTTTTTGCCCCCTACCCAAGGTTCGGTAAATGATGCGGTATAATATTGATACCATTGCGCATTGGTAGAAGCTCTAAACTGTAGCCTTTGTCCGTCTCCGGCAGGAATGGGTGTCCATGCTTCTTTTTTAAATATTTTTCGGACAGAGAAATTGTTGAATGTAACTCCTGCGCTCAATACCAATCCGGTTGCACCGTATCCCAATGAAAGCTCCAATTGGTCGGAAGAAGCCTCTTCTACCACGTATTCCAAATCCACAGTTCCATCTGTTTCGTTTGGCTTGGGGATGACGTTAATAGATTCCTGGTTAAAATATCCCATTTGGAGCAGTACTTGTTGTGAGCGTATCAAATCGGCTCTATTAAACATTTGTCCGGGAACGGTGGTTACTTCGCGCAAAATTACCCTATCGCTGGTTTTGTTATTTCCGGAAACCATTATCTTATTATATTTGGTTTGTTTTCCTTCGTTAATACGAACCTCTATGTCAATAGAGTCTCCCTCCACCCTCATCTCAATCGGGATGGCGCGGAAAAACAAATAGCCGTCATTCATATACAAAGAAGCTATATCGTTGCCGTGCCGGTCTTGCATCAATCTTTCCTCTAATAACGACTGGTTATAAACGTCTCCTTTGTTAATATTAATCACCTCTTCTAAAACACGGGTAGGGAATTTTGTATTTCCCACAAATTCAATGGTTCTAAAGTAATATTTATTGCCTTCGTTTATATCTATAAATATATAGGCGAAATTGTCTGCAAAAATTACCGTATCAAATCTTATATAAGCATCTCTGAATCCAAAATCATTCAACTTATTAATCAAACTCACTTTATCATCTTCATAATCTTCTTTTGTAAATTTAGATGATTTCATGATTCTGAACTTTACTCTATCGGAAAAATAGTCGCCCAAATGTTCTAATAAATCTTTCGATTTGTAATAATCCATGTTTTTGATCATAAACATGAACATTGTGTCGGCTTTCGACATGGGTTCAAACCGTGATCTTTCCTTCGTGCCTCCCATAGCCTTGGTCAGTTTTCCGTGCGGAATACTGGTTCCGGTAATAAAAATGCGATCAATTTTCACTTTTTTGCCTTTGTCGATATGGAAGAGAAGGGTTACGCCGTTTCTGACCTTATCGTCGGGCTTCACTTCCACATTCACTTCCACATTATAGAATCCTTTTTCAACAAAATATTTTCTGATGACATTGACACATGTTTGGATCATGTTTTCATTTACGATGTTGCCCTGTGCCAATTTAATTTTATCGCGCAAATCGGTTTCCTGTCCTTTTTTTATTCCTCTAAACCCAAAGGAAACCAATCGGTTACGTTCGGTTACATGTACATTAATAAAAGCGATATTATCCACCACACGCGTAAGAGTGATTTCGATGTCTTCATATAATCCTGATTTCCAAATGTTTTTTATGGATTTTGAAATTTCCTCTCCGGGAATTTCAATTATATCGCCTACTTTAAACAGCAACAGGCGCATGTCGAGAGTTACTACTCCTGTGTAAGTAATTCCGCCCACTTCATAAGTTTTTGGCGAAGAAAAATCTACGACGAGTCCCGAATTATTTTCTTCCGCGGTGATTTGTATTTGTCCGTAACAAAATAAACTACAAGTACTTAGTAGAGCCAAAAAGAGAAGTAGCCTCCAATGATGATAAGCCATGTATAAGGTTAAAATTAGGTCGGCAAATATAGAAAAAAACGAGATTGCTATTTCTTAACCGGAAAAAATCATGGCTAATTCTTATATCACACAAAATTTGTATTAATTTGCACGCAAATGTAAAATATCATGAACAACTCGAACGAACACATTTGCAGCCGCCAACAAGATTGTACCCCGGCTTCATTTATCGAAACTATCGTAAAAGAATTAAAAGAACAATTGGGAAACGACCGCGTGTTACTCGGATTATCGGGTGGCGTGGATTCTACCGTAGTTGCCGTTTTATTAAATAAGGCGATTGGGAATAATCTCTTTTGCATTTTTGTGGATCATGGGCTGTTGCGCAAGAATGAGTATGAAACCGTTTTGGAAAACTATAAGATTTTGGGGTTAAATGTAATTGGCGTTCAGGCAGCGCAACGTTTTTATGATGCGCTAAAAGGCGAAACCGATCCTGAAGCCAAACGCAAAATTATCGGCAAAGGTTTTATTGATGTGTTTGATGAAGAAGCGCAGAAGCTACAGGATATTAAATGGTTGGCGCAAGGCACCATCTATCCTGACATCGTGGAATCTAAAAATGCTGCAGGCAAGGTCATCAAATCGCATCACAACGTGGGCGGGCTACCGGAAAAGCTGAACCTGAAATTGGTAGAGCCTGTGAAATTCTTGTATAAGAATGAAGTACGCGAAGTAGGTCTGGCACTGGGCATTCCAGAATCGTTTATCCAAAGACATCCATTTCCCGGACCCGGATTGGGAGTGCGTCTTTTGGGCGAAATTACCCCTGAAAAAGTGCGTATCTTGCAAGATGCAGACGATATTTTCATTAGCGGCTTAAAGGAACACGGCTTATACCACCAAGTGTGGCAAGCCGGTGTCATTCTGCTACCCGTCCAATCGGTGGGCATAGTGAACGATGAAAGAACCTACGAAAATGCAGTGGTGTTGCGCGCCGTACTCTCTACTGATGCGATGACGGCAGAGTGGGCAAAACTCCCCTATGAATTTCTCGGCAAAATTTCTAACGACATCATTCATAATGTGAAAGGCGTTAACCGTGTAGTGTACGACATTAGTGCCAAACCGCCAGCAACAATTGAATGGGAATAAAGGATTGTAGGAACTGCCCTACTACCAAACAATCCTTACTTCACAACCTTTTTCTCAAATATCCCTTTTTCAGTATAAACTCTCACAAAATAAAGTCCCGGAACCAGACTCCGCGTAGAGATTTTTCCTGTGAAGTTCTGTTCCGAAATTACCAAGCTGCCGGTTAAAGTATAAAGCTCTACTTTGTCTATTTTACTGTCGGAAGTAATAAACAATTCATTTTTTACGGGATTAGGGAAAAGTTTGATATTGTCAACGGCTATTTCATTTATTGTATTGGTATTATTGTCAATCATAACAATGTTAGATCTTATAGATGAAAGGTTTTTGCCCAAAAAACAAGGTTCACTCAGCTCTATTTCAATCATATAGTAAACGGTGTCTTTCGGAACAGCGGGATCATTAAAAGAAATAATATCACCACCGGCGACAATGCTATGAATCGGTTCCATTTCACCAAGTGTTGCGCCAACAGAACGATAGATTTTGTAAGTGGAGAAACTAGTGCCTTTGTAAGCATTCCAAGTTAAAGTCCACGAGTTATCTGTCTTTTTCTCAACCTCTAGGAACATAACTCTGTGTGCAGTGCCTGGTGTGGACTGTGTACCACAAGAATCCACGCCGGTAATTACGTAACTATGACCGCCATAGTTTGTCATATCTATCCAAAAGTTAGGGCTACTAGATTCAATATTTGCCATTAATACGTAGTTTCCGGTTAAGAAATCATCACGGTAGATATTATACGAAACAACTTCCTCCTGTTTTTTCCAAACAATTTCATTATGGTTATTTTCATTTGTCGAAACCATACAAAGTTGTTGCGAAGGTGGTGGCGCAGGATATGTAAGTTGTAAACGCACAATACTATCGCAGCCATGAAGATTAGGATAAACAACCTCATATGTTCCGGGTTGGGTTAAATTCGTAAAGTTAGCATCCGAATAACTACTGCCTGAGCAAAAAGTAGCAGTATAAGAAATAACAGGGAGATTCTGATATTCGGAAAGTATTAGACATACCACACTGTCACAGTTATCAACATTGACTAAAATGGCACAATATGTGCCGGGGTCATAGATGGGTGTTGTAAAATTATCATCTGTAAAAGGGGCGCCCGGACATTTTGCGCGATGGTATTCGACTGTGCCCGGCGATACTGGTCCATTCGTAATAAAATTAGTAAATTGTACCCATCCGGTTGCGTTTTTGTAATTGCTATAAGTTAAACAAGGAATATGAACAGGAATATTTACAGGTACGTTATTGAAAGCAGAAATACCGGTATTAGGAGGAGTTACAGCATCAGTTACTATGAATGTTAGGCCAGTACACTCTCCAAAAGCATACACTCCAATATTTGCAACACTGTTTGGAATGGTTACTGATAGTAAAGCGTTGCAATTATAAAAAGCATAACCTCCAATTGATATAACTGAATTACCAACAACTATAGATTCTAATCCTGTACAATCTTGAAAAGCACCATTTCCTATTAATGTCACCGAGTTAGGAATGGTAACTGTAGTGATCCCATTGCGATTTCTAAAAACATTATCGGGAATTCTTTGTACATTTTCTCCAATTACTACGGTTGTTAAAGATGTTGTATTGCGTAGCCAGTGGGATGTAACAGTATCCTCAGAAAAGTAAAAGTTCGCACAATTTACGGCATTAAAAGTAACTGTTTCTAGTGCGGTACAGTTTGCAAAAGCGAGCCGACCTATTGAAGTAACAAGATTAGGAATTTCAATAGAAGTTAAACCAGTACAGCCTTGAAAAGCAGAATTATCTATTACAGTAAGGGCATCAGGAAATGTAATAGACGCAATTCCTGAGCCCTGAAAAGCAGATATTCCTATTGTTGTAACCGCATCAGGAATAATAATTGACGTAATACCTGTATGAGCTCTAATGAAGTTATCAGGTATCCCTTCCACATTTTCTCCTATAACTATGGTTGTTAAGGATGTTGTACCTTGTAACCAATGGGAATTCTCCGAAATATTCGCGCAATTTACGGCATTAAAATTAATTGTTGCTAATGCAGTGCAATTTGCAAAAGTAAGCTGCCCTATTGAAGTAACAGCACTCCCAATAGTGGCTGATGTTAAACCTGTACAACTATTAAAAGCAGAATTTTCTATTGAAGTAACGGCATTGGGAATAATAATTGAATTTAAACCGGAACAACCCTGAAAAGCATAATTTTCTATTGAAGTAACGGCATTGGGAATTATAATAGAATTTAAACCGGAACAACCCCGAAAAGCAGAATTGCCAATTGTTGTAACCGCATCAGGAATTATGATTGACGTAATACCTGTACGACCTCTAATGAAGTTACTAGGGATTATTTGTACATTTTCTCCGATAATTACAGTTAGCAAAGATGTTGTGCCAAACAACCAATGATTGGTATCAGTAATGTAAAAAATGCTGATACAATTTGTAGCATTATAATTAACTGTTGCTAATGCGGTACAGTTTGCAAAAACAGAAAATCCTATTGAAGTAACAGCACTTCCAATCGTTACTGATGTTAAACCTGTACAACCTTGAAAAGCAGAATTTTCTATTGACTCAACAGCATTGGGAATTACAATAGAATTTAAACCGGTACAACCCCGAAAAGCAGAATTGCCGATTTTAGTAACCGCACCAGGAATTGTAATTGACGTAATACCTGTATGATTGCTAATAAAATTATCGGGGACTCTTTCCACATTGGCTCCTATACTTACAGTGCCAACAACACCTAAAAAATTTGTGCCTAATAGCCAAGAAGTACCAACACTATCACAATTTGTAGCATTAAAATGAAGAGTTGCTAACGCTGCACATCGCATAAAAACCGAATCTCCAATAAAAGTAACCGCAGGCGGGATAGTTGCTGATCCTAAACCTACACAACCATAAAAAGCAGCACTTCCTATTGCAGTAATAGACTCAGGAATTGAAATTGTAACTACGGCAGAACTCATAAAAGCGTTATTTCCGATACTTGTAACTCCGTTTTCAATGATAATTGTAGTTACACTATAGGGAGCCCATGGTGCAGGTAATGTCCCCGGAATATAATTCGGCATGGCACCTATTCCGCTAATAGTAAGCGTATTGCCGGTTATCTCCCATGTAAGTGGTCCGGTGGTTCCACTTTGCGCAAACACGCTTGTCATACTCAACAGTATAACTGTCAAAAAAAGTAAAAGTTTTTGTTTCATAATATTAATTAATTTTATTGGTTAGCATTGGTATTGGTTATCATTATTTAACTCTGTTTATCTTGTATTTCTTGTTAAAAATCATAGTTCAAGAACATTAAAACAAATACCCCATCTTTATATAAATATTCGCTTTACTATGATTGTCCTGCTTGTTGAACGGCATTGCCCAATCTACGGAAAGTATAAAATTCTCATTCATGGCAATTTTCATTCCAATTCCGGCACCAAAATGGGGCGTAAATTTGTTTTTACCGAAATCAAAATAATAGGTTAATTCATCAAGGTTAAAATCAGGATCGGATAGAGTGATCTTTCTTGTAACATTTTCTTCATTTAATGGTACATCTTTATCTAATTCTTTGGGCTGCAATAGAATCCCCATATCGCAGAAAGGATTAAATCCTATATAAAAATGTTGCTTGGCTATGTCAAACTTAAATACCTTAATGCGAAATTCGGCGGTGGCATATCCAAACCCATTGGCTAATACTCTGTTGCGGATAAGCCCGCGCACGGAGTTTGCTCCTCCAACTGCTTCATAGAGTACGCGTTGATAATAAAGCATGTTCAAATAATTGTCCATATAAAAAGGAGAGTTTCCGGCTACCAACAATTGCACACCGGCGCGATAAGCGAAGGTAGCATATTTTTTGTCAATAGGCACATAGTGTTGGAAAACGGCATTAAATTTCAGGTTGTGATAATCAGATGATTTTCCAAAACCGGCCGTATAAGTAAAAAACGCATCGGCATACATTCCGGTTGAGGCGTTGTTTTGACTGTTTCGACTGTCAAATACAAAACCAGCCCGTACATACGGATGTATTCCGCCGTTAGCTTCATTCTCTTTTATGATATTCCATTGCACATACTTGTCATATAAAGTGGCCATATCGGGCAATATTTTCTCTTCCTTTTTATTTCTGTTAATCATTTCAAAGTCCACTCTGTTAGTATAATAAGCAAGGAGTCCTGCACCGGCAGCCCATTTCCAGTTTCCCTTAATAGTACCTGAAATATCAGGGGCAATACGTAACAACTCTCGTTTGTATTTATAAAAAGCGCGTGTTTTGTAATATGGTTTAGGATCGAGTTTTGAATTGCGCCACAACTCGTTATACACGGATTGATACCCATTATATCCGAGAAAGTCGCACATGGCATCAGGCACGTATGTAACATCAAACGAAAAGCGATGTTTGGGAATCAAATATTTTGAATCGTAAGAAAATCGGAATATGCCGTAACGTTTGGTGGTATAAGCCGCTTCAACGTACATGGAGTGCATATAATCGGGATACGTAGAGCCATCGCCGTAATAAAATACATTGCCCAACACTCCGAATTGAAAGCCCAAATCGGCATCGAATGCCACGCTGGGCAAAACCCCGAAAGTCCAGCCGGTTTTTATGCCATCAGGATTTTTCTCCTTTTTCTTTTTTGATTTTTTCTCAACAGAAGTATCATCTGTCCGATTTTCAACACCTTCTATTTGTCCAAATGATAACAGCGGAAAAAGCAATAGAGATACTATAAAAAAAATGTAACTCTTTCTCATAAAAATGGAGGTTAATTTGTACAATAATTAGAGATGCGCAAAGTAACATAAAAAATTTATTGTTGCAATATTTTCGCCACTAATAAAATTTTTATATTTTTGCGCCCCTTAAAAAAAGAGGGTTCTTTTATTGTAAATTAGTAAAGATTAAAAAAAAACGTAATGCCAACAATTCAACAATTAGTTAGAAAAGGAAGAAAACAATTAACATCAAAGAGTAAATCGAGAGCATTAGACGCGTGTCCACAACGTCGTGGGGTTTGTTTGAGGGTATATACCACCACTCCGAAAAAGCCTAATTCAGCCATGCGTAAAGTAGCGAGAGTTCGTATGACCAACGGAAAAGAAGTGAATGCTTATATTCCGGGCGAAGGACATAACTTGCAAGAACACAGTATTGTGTTGGTAAGAGGCGGTCGTGTGAAAGACCTTCCAGGTGTACGTTACCACGTCGTGCGCGGCGCATTAGACTCCGCCGGCGTAAACGGTCGACTGCAAGGCAGAAGCAAGTACGGAACGAAAAGACCTAAGAAAAAAGCGTAAACAATTTACAATTTAAAATTTAAGATTTAAAATTTAAAATTCGCAATAACCACTTTAAATCTTAAATTTTAAATCTTAAATCATAAAAACAGTTACTTAGCCCCCCGAAACTCGGGTGTGTCTAAGAGTAAATATTAACCTTTTAAATATTGAAGAAACCCAATGAGAAAATCAAAACCAAAAAAACGAATTACCCTTCCCGACCCGAAATTTAATGACGTGTTGGTGACAAAGTTTGTAAACAATCTTATGTTAGAGGGTAAAAAATCAATCGCATTCGAAATCTTTTATGAAGCGATGGAGATCATTGAAGGTAAATTAAAAGAAAACCCTGTAGATGTATGGAAAAAAGCATTGGCGAACATTACGCCCGCTTTGGAAGTAAAAAGTAGAAGAATCGGAGGAGCCACTTTCCAAATTCCTACCGAACTCCGTCCTGAAAGGAAAGAATCTTTAGGAATCAAAAACATGATTCTATTCTCTCGCAAACGTCATGAAAAAACAATGGCTGCAAAACTTGCCGCCGAAATCATGGCCGCCTACAAAGAAGAAGGTGCCGCATTTAAACGTAAAGAAGATATTCACAGAATGGCGGAGGCTAATAAGGCGTTCTCGCATTTTAGATTTTAATGTGATGGCAAATTTCATGTAAAACCAATTTGTAGGGATAAGGCGTGCCTTATCCCTACGTTTTTTACAAAAACACAACAATTTTTACAAAAACACGATATTATATAATTAACATGTTTAACACTCATTTCTATGAATAAAACGTATCGAATTATTAACAACAGTTTAGGTTGGCTCATTGGCATTATTGCGTGTGCCGTGTATGTTCTCACAGTTGAACCTACGCAATCATGGTGGGACTGCGGCGAGTACATCTCTACTGCCCACAAAATGCTGGTTGGACACCCGCCGGGCGCACCCACCTTCCAAATTATTGGAGCTGTTTTTAGCCAGTTGGCTTCTGACCCCGCTATGGTGGGATTTTGGGTCAATGTGATGTCTGCCCTTTGCAGCGGTTTCGGCATCATGTTTCTGTTTTGGACCATTACGTTGTTTGGTAAAAAATTAGTGGCAAATTTAGGCGGTTTTACCACTTTGAGAACAATCGCTGTTTTTGCAGCAGGCTTAGTGGGCGCATTAACTTATACATTTACTGATACTTATTGGTTTTCGGCAGTGGAAGGCGAGGTGTACTCCATGTCTTCATTCTTTACCGCACTCGTTTTTTGGTGCATCTTAAAATGGGATGAAGAATACGACAATCCAAAGCCCAATACCAATCCTGCACGTTGGATTGTGCTTATCTTTTATTTAATGGGACTCTCTATCGGAGTTCACTTATTGAACTTGCTTACGATACCCGCCATGGGATTAATCGTTTATTTTAAATTATCGAAAAATGCTTCTTACAAAGGCGTAATTTTAGCGCTTGCCTTTATCGCACTCGGCATGTCTATTTTATACAACGTCGGTTGGATGCTGGCTATTTGGGCGTTTATTGTGGCGCCGCTTTTATACATTTCGTTCCAAAATGGCGCTATCCGTTCCAAAGCCGAATGGGGCGTTTTGGGTGCACTCGCTGCATCTATGGCGGTAGTGGGTGTTATCCTTTGGGGTATTGTTCCCGGAATTGTAAGTTGGGTTGGAAAATTTGAAGTTTTTAGCAAAAATACACTCGGATTGCCTTTCAATGCAGGAACCATCATCTTTTTCTTAGCTCTTTTCGGTGCTATTGGTTATGCCGTTTATTATGGCTACAAAAAGAAAAAACTCTTGCTTAAACTTTGTGCTTATTCATTGTTTTTCTTGCTCATCGGGTATTCAACCTTTATAACGCTTGTTATTCGTTCTAATGCAAATCCTACTATTGATCAAAATAGTCCCGAAGATGCGGTAACTCTTTTATCTTATTTGAATCGAGATCAATATGGCTCAACGCCGTTTATTTACGGAAGATCTTATAATTCCCGTTTAGAAAGGCGCAATCCTTATACTGATGGAACTCCCGTTTACGTTCGTTGTGATAAAACCGGTAAATATATTGTTTCAGATGCCCGAAAAGCATCGGTACCCAATTATGATAGCCAAGATTTAATGTTCTTCCCAAGAATGTGGGATTCCGGCAAAAAAGACACTTACTTGTATTGGATGAGGAATAACGTGTATAATTCAGGTAACGCTTCTGATAGAGATAATATGAGACATTTGGAAAGCGGGAAATTACCTACTATGGAGCAGCACAAAGCGTTCTTGCATTCTTTCCAATTCAATTATATGTATTGGCGTTATTTTATGTGGAATTTTGCGGGCAGACAAAACGAACTTCAAGGGATGGGCGACTTTTACAACGGAAATTGGGTATCAGGCATTCCGTTTGTTGATGAAATGAGGCTTGGTAAACAAAACGATAAGCCTTTTACTATGCAATATAAAGGACATAATACCTATTTTTTCTTACCTCTCATTTTGGGAATCATTGGATTGATCTACTATTCAAGAAAAGACTTAAAAAATTCATTTGTGGTATTTATGTTGTTTTTAATGACCGGCTGGGCGATAGCCTTCTATCTGAACAATGCCTCTTTCCAACCGCGCGAACGTGATTATGCTTATGCCGCTTCGTTCTACGCATTTTGTATTTGGATTGGCTTCGGGGTTTTTGCATTAATTGCCTTGTTGGAAAAATGGAAAAATAAAAAAGGACAAGTTGCCGGCTCCATTTTAATTACTTTGCTTTGTCTTGGATTAGTGCCCGGAATTATGGCAAAGGAAAATTGGAACGACCACGACCGCTCTCACCGTTATACGGCATTGGCATTTGCAAAAGCCTATTTAGATTCTTGCGAGCCTAACGCTATTTTCTTTACCATGGGCGATAACGAAACGTTCCCCTTATGGTACGCCCAAGAGGTGGAAGGTTACCGCACCGATGTACGCGTTTGTAATCTAAGCCTCTTAAACGGAAGCTGGTATGTAGATCAAATGAAGCGTAAAGCTTACCATTCTGCCCCGCTGCCCATTTCTATGACTTGGGAACAATATCGTGACGGAACACGCGACCAGCTTTTATTTGACGATGCCGGAAGCCAATTCATAGACCTTAAAAGTGTAATTGAATATATCAAAGATCCGAGGTTTGATAACAGGAGGCTTATTTTTTTCTTAGGGGAAGATCAAAGATATGCAGGTTATGGAACAGCATCCGGAGCGCGCATTCCATTAAGTTTCTCAATTCCTGTAGATAAGGAAAAAGTATTAGCCAATAATACCGTGCGCCCTGAAGATGCGCATTTAATTGTGGACAAAGTAACATGGAATAGAAAAAATGCAAAAGATGGTAACTGGATCATGAAGAGCAACATGATTGTGATGGATATTTTAGCTCATTTTGACTGGGATATACCAATATATTTCTCTATCACTTCCGGACCGGAAGCCTATTTCAACTTGGAAGAATATTTCCAAATAGATGGTATGGCATATCGTTTGGTGCCTATTAAATCGAGAGGCGGCAGAAGCCACATGGATATCGGCAGAGTGAATACGACTACATTGCCTGACAAGTTGTTGCACGTTTTCCCCAATCATGCACGGGTAGATGTAGTAAATAATCCCGACAGGGCGCAGAAACCGGTAGCTCCTTATCTATGGGGGGGGATTAACGACAAGCGGGTGTATCATCCTGAAGAAACTACGCGAATGTTTAGTACCCTTAAGTCTATTTACTTACGTACTGCCAATCAATTAGCCGCTGAAGGCAATCTTGAGAAAGCCGAACAAGTTCACGACAAGCTCCTTGAAATTTTCAATCCGGATATCATTCCATACATTTTAGTAGGAAATTTGGTTATTCCTTACAACGTAATGCAAGTAGGCTCTCTATTAAGATTAGGTACACCAACAGCTACAGAAAAGGGACTGACAATGGCAGGCAGAATGTTAGATGAATTTAAAGAGACTTTCGGTTGGTTTGAAAAAGGTGATGAACGCACATTAGCCATTCAAGCAGATAATATTGATAACTTGTACCGGTATTTAACCTATTTAAATGATCAGCTTTCCGAAGAACATCGCTTATTGCTCAAAGACGAATTTGAGCAGTTGCAACTTACAAGATCTTTAACGGCATTGGCAACACAAATAGGCGCTGAAATTGATTTTTACTTTAAAAAAGGGCCGGAAGCGCAACGCCAAATGTTTGAAAAATTTAGTGAACTATCCCAATTAGTTGATTTTGCCACATCTATTAATGATAACATATTAGAAAATAATGCTATCCGATTATTGGATGCGAAAATTAATATGATTGCTGCTGTTGATCCGCAAACCGGAAATGCGTTGAGAAATTATTTCTTATCTGAGGAAATGGTTAATTATTAATTTTTAACGAGAATATGACTCTTATGGGAAAAACGGGCAGCATAAATTGCTAAGAAGATGGTGGTGAATTAGAGGATTCTAAGATTCAAAAAAAACATATGAACAGGAACAATAGTGTGATTAGCCTACTGTTACCACAATCTCCCCTTTTACCTGTTTTGCCGAGAAATGAGCTAAAGCTTCTGGTATCGTACCCCTAAAATGCTCTTCAAAAACTTTGCTGATTTCTCGGGATACACAAATTTTCCGCTCCGGTTCAAAGTGATTTTGCATCATGCTTAGTGTTTTTACTAATCGGTGCGGAGATTCGTAGAAAATCACCGTTTCAGTTCTCTCACTAAGCACTTTCAACGCGGTTTCTTTGCCTTTTTTATGGGGTAAAAAACCATGAAAATAAAACTTATCTGATGGAAATCCGGAAGAAACAAGTGCTGGAACAAATGCCGTGGCACCAGGCAAACACTCTATTTCAATACCTGCTGTTAAACATTCACGTATAAAAAGATACCCGGGATCGGAAATGCCCGGAGTGCCCGCATCGGAAACCAAAGCAGCCGTTTGTCCGTTTTGTATCCAACGAACATATTGCTCCACCTGTTTATGCTCATTATTAATGTGATAGGCGTAGCATTTTTTATCTATTTCATAATGTTTCAACAAGTTTTTTGTCGTTCTGGTATCTTCACAAAAAACAAGATCTGCCTCTTTTAAAATGCGCAATGCCCTAAGGGTAATGTCTTCGAGGTTGCCGATGGGGGTGGGGACGATATAAAGTTTCATAATTATCTAATAATTTAAAGATTTAAAAATTTAAGATTTAAAATTTATCATCTAATCATCTAATTGTCTAATCGCCTAATCACCTAATCACCTAATCACCTAATCACCTATTCTTCCAGCGCCGGTGGCTCCAAAGCCAATACTGCGGAGCTTTTTTTATGGTTGTTTCTAATAATTGCACATATTTTTCTATGATTTCTCCGGTGGGAGTTTCATTTGGGGTTTCTGTAATTAATTCTAAATCTACTTTGTAAAATCCGCGTTTTACTTTTGTTACTTCATAATAAATAACCGGTAAATCGTATTTTTTGGCAAAATATTCTGCTCCGTAAATCATGCAAGATTCTTGATTTAAAAAAGTGGTTACATAACTTTTTTTGAGATCGCCCGGAGATTGGTCGCTCAACATCATGTAAGCGCAAAGTTTTCGGAGTTGGTTGTTTTGCTCAAAAGATTCTCTAACGGCATCTGCAAAAACCACTTCTGTGCCGAAGCGCATTCTTCTTTTGTTAATCCATTTTTCAAAAACCTTGTTTGTATTGGCTTTTCCCACCCCGATGCCATGGTGCAGGAACATTTCATCTAACCGTAGCACCATCCATTCCCAATTGTTGTAGTGGCTCGACATTAAAATCACGCTTTTCCCTTGACGATAAAATTGGTTCACTAATTCAGGATTTACACATGTGTATCGTTTGGCTACTTGTTTTTTTGAAACGGACAACATTTTTACCATTTCCGCACCCAAATCGGTTAAATGCTTTTGATACAATTTATAAAACGTAAGAATCTCTTTTGGTGATTTTTCTGGGAAAGAGAGTGCCAAGTTTTCTAATGTAACCGGTTTTCGATATTTAACAATGTAATAAATAGACAAATAAAATGGGTAAAACAAGACATACAGCACCCTCAAAGGCAAGTAAGAAATAAGCAAGAGCAGGAAAAGCGCAATACGTCCCATTTTTATTCTCTGTTTAAAGAATCTCTTAGAGCATCCACGCGCTGTTCAATAATTTCATCTACTTTACTCATGATTTTTTCCGCGTATTTCTCGTTCGTAAAATAATACCTGACATTATTTGCAAATATTTCTTTTGTAATGCCGTGTTGCTCAAAAAACGAATCATATTTTACCAATGCGTAATCTTTCATATCAAACTTCCATTGCTTTACATAAATTTCACTTTCCAAGAAATAGCAGTCGGCAACAATAACCGCCACAGAATCTAAAGGAAGTATGTTTGCGCGTTTATTTGTGAAACTGTTGCAGGCGCAAAAGCCTGACAGAAGCAAGAAAATACACTTAAATAGGAGGGGTTTATTCATGGCACAAAAATAGAAAAAATAGATAACCCGACCGGCATTAAAAAATCTTGTTTATTTTCGCGTCCGGTTTGTGAATTACAAATACCACATGAAAAACGTAATTCGTAATTCGTAATTCGTAATAAAATGAAAAAAAACTACCTCTTATTCTTCGCACTTCTCCTGTTTTTTTCCTGTCAAACAGAAATAGAGGTGAGAGTTCCTGCCTATTACAATAAACTTGTGGTGGAAGGCTATATTGAAAATGACCGGTACCCCATAGTTTCTTTGTTGAGGAGCGTACCTTACTTTTCCACCATGACGATGGATTATTTGCAAGATTCGGTAATCATTCTGAATGCGAAAGTTACGATTACCTCAAGTAAAGGACAATCGCAGGAACTTCATCTTATGCCCTCTTTTGAAGCACCTTTATTTTTAGCTTATACAACAAATTCATCTATTCAGGGATCTTTTAAAGGCGAACTAAATACCTCATATACACTGCGAATTGAGTGGAATAATAAGATTTACACTTCAACCACCACCATATTAAATACTTTCGAACTTGACAGCGTAGCTTTTGTGCCCACCTTTGGGCGTACCGAAATAGATTCGATTGCCAATATGCGTATATGGATGACCGATAATGGGCAAAACGATAATTATTACCAATTTAAAGTAAAAATTCATTCTAAAGAGTTTCAAGATCGATTGTGGGTTACTACGATTCCCGCCGCATTTGATAACTCGCCTTTTAAAGGACAATCTTTTAATTATGAAATTGTTAGGGGTGCTCCTTCTACTATTTTTATGCCTGAAATGAGCGAACAGGAGATGCGTCGTTATATGCGAATGAACTACAGAGCGGGCGATACGGTGTATTTAAAATATTCGCGGTTGGATTTTGGCAGCTACCAATTTTGGCAAACCTCCACAGGAGAGCTTACGTTCGGGCAAAATCCGTTCATGTCGCCTACGCCCATCGTCTCTAATATTACATGCAACACAGGCGAAAAATGTCTGGGGGTTTGGTGCGGATCGGCGGCAAATGAAAGGGTGTTGATCTTTGATGATGCTACTAAGGGGGCTTTTGGGAAATAAGGGTTTAATGTATTTTTTTAGATACCGCTACTGCCGAATCCTCCGGCACCGCGTTCCGTTTCAGATAACTGCACTACCTGATTCCATGTTATTTTTTCATATTTGGCAATCACCATTTGCGCGATACGGTCGCCGTTTTGTATGGTAAACGGCTCATTAGAAAGATTAATGAGGATTACACCTACTTCACCGCGGTAATCGGCATCAATAGTTCCGGGAGAGTTGAGCACGGTGATGCCGTTTTTTATGGCTAACCCGCTTCTGGGGCGCACTTGGGCTTCGTAGCCTTCGGGCACTTCAATAAACAGTCCGGTGGGAATTAAGGCACGCGCCATCGGCTGCAAAACTACGGGCTTAGGGAGGAAGGCGCGTAAATCCATGCCGGCGGAATGCACGGTGCTATAAAACGGCAACGGATTATTCGATTGGTTTACAATATTACACGGTTTCATACGAAATCTATTCAAAAATAAACGAAATAGTAAAAGTTTTAGACTTTAAGCTTTGAATGCCCGTTACAATAGGGCTTTTTTTATAAAACTCAATATTAGTTTTATCCCTGATCCCTTTTTCATTTTCTAACAATTCTATTACCCCGTACGATACTTTAAACTCGGTGGTGAATTTGAAATAGGCGGTATAGAAATCGAATCCGAAACCACCTTTCACTTGCACATCATAAGGCTTAATAATTGGAATAACTTCGGCTTTAACTCCATTGGGATCTAAAATGCGTATTTTGTTGTTTTTCGCACTCATCATATTCAAAGATACCTGTCCCCCTGCAAGTACATAGATACGTGCATTATGCATGCGCGAAGACTTAAACTTTACAAATAAAGGCAAATTGATGTAATGACATTCTATTTTTCTTAATATCAAATCGGTCCATACGTTTCCTCTGGAAGGGTTAGGATCAAATATTTTATCAGTAAACCGGTAGTATAAATCAATGTCATGGGCAATAGAAAAGCCGGGAATAAAGCGCAGGTCGAAATACTCTCCTAGCCGCATATTGGCGATAATGCCCACATTAAATGCTGGCGTAGATTTTGAATAGATTTCCAATATCGGATTATCGGGAGAGATGTTCACCGGATGTTCATAGTTTGATTTTGTTTTCAGGTTAGCGCTTACCATGTCAATCCCCAGCGAGAAACCGAAGCGAAAACGCTGCCAATCGTACTCCATCAGGTTAGGCGTACCGGCGCGCCACCCTTGCGCAAATAATGAGAGGTTGCTAATCAGGAAAATACATATCAATAAATGGGCGCTTCTTCGCATCATCTTTTTTCAGTGAAATAATTTAACGTAGAATGTTGGGGAATATTATTTTTTCATACGACCTTGAAGAAATGTGAATATTTTTTCTACTTTTGCTCCCCCAAAAATAATTGGAAATTGTAAAAAAAAATAAATATGAAAAAGATTACAAACAATGCTCTTTTCGGCAAACTTGCCATGTTATTCAACGTACTTATCTTAGGTATGTTTATTGTTTCTATGATATGCCTGATGAGTTTCGACAAAATAAATGTTAAATTAGGGCATGAAACACCTGGATATGAAAGTGCGGCACGAGAAGTGAGCGACGTGGAAAGACCCAGACGTCAAGCCCAAGCTGAAGTGGACTTTTATGTAAATAAGTTAGAAACTCTAAAACAAGAAGAAATTCCTGCCGACAGAAAGAAAGCGAAAGAATATCATGACGACATAGAGAGAACCATACATACTTTAGCAGAGAAAGAAGCAGAATTAGCAAAAATAGATGAAGCCATTCAAATGCAGTTAATACTTTTTGAAGCCGTTAAAGTTCCTCATTATGATTTGATGAATTTGGTGAATTCGGCGAAAAAGGTATTCTACATTTTTTTATGGCTCACCATTTTATTGTTTGTGGCTAAGGTTTTATGCTTCGCTACATGGAGCTACAGAAATCTGCTCAATCTTCGCATCACTTCTCCGTGGATGGAAAAAAGTACCGCACCTTATTGGGCTTACCTAAGTTGGTTCATACCCGGCTATAATTTTATTAAACCATACGCCGTTTTTGCAGAGATTTATAACGAAACAAACTATATTCTTTTAGACAAGCAAGCGATTAAAAAATGCAACGATACCAATGCTGATTTTAACTTGGGATTATGGTGGGGCTTATTACTCATATCAACAGTACTTATGTCGTATATCATCAGCGCCACCTTCTTTAATGAAGGTGCTATGCACTACAAATTCTCACACCTCGGCGTAGTAATTGCAGCTATTGTTTTTTGGGTATTGTATTTAGCCCAAGAAAGCGTTTTGATCTATAAAGGAATTAAAATGAATCAAATTCTGGTCGAGAATCGTCCCAAATTTGATCCCCAATAAAATCCTCGTCAAAGCCATCTTCTTCTGATTCAATTAAAAAATCATTCAAAAAATCCTCCTCCGGATCAGCAGCCATAAGAAGTTCATCAGATTTGGGCAACACACCTTTTGAAAAAGTACAGCGCGGGTAAACCGCGTTTTCTTTTACCGGCAACGTTTTAAGTAATTCTACATAAAAAACCTGAGGATTAATAAAGTTGTATTCATACATGATATGTTGATGCGGGTCAGTGATAAAATCTTTTAATACAGCATCTTTCATAATAAACTTAGGAATATTTGAAGAAGTTGAATATTCCTCTTCTTCTTCATAAATTGGGGTTTCCGATGCTCTCTCGTCGTGCATATCAATGAGCGTAATCTCTTGTTTCTTATTCCATTTGGTATCACAAATAGAGAATGAAGCCAATTCGCGCCCTGCTAACCCAATGGACTCATAAAGAATTTGATGAAGCGACTCAAAATTGTCGGAAGACAAGATCTCAATATTGCGCTCAAAGTTTTCTACCTCGTCGAATGAAATTTTAAATTTGTAATAGTACATTATTTATAGTTTAAAGATTTAAAGATTTAAGGATTTAAAGATTTAAGGATTTAAAGATTTAAGGATTTAAAGATTTGGGGGTTTTATATTTTTAAATCTTTAAATTTTTTCACATCATATTGTGGTAAACGTTGGTAACATCATCATCTTCTTCAATCCGTTCAAGCAGTTTTTCTACTTCTGCTTTTTGTTCGTCGGAAAGGGTTTTCATGTCGTTTGGAATTCTTTCAAGTTTAAATTCTTTAATTTCAAATCCATTTTCTTCCAAATATTTTTGCAAAGGTCCAAAGCTTTGAAAGTTGGCGTAAATCAAGATGGTGTCATCTTCTTCGAAAATTTCATCGGCATCAAAATCAATCAATTCCAACTCTAATTCTTCTAAATCAACGCCCTCTTTTCTACCTATGGTAAAACGGCATTTTCTATCGAAAATAAAATCGAGCATGCCTTGGGTTCCCAGTGTTCCGTTGTATTTATTAAAATAACTACGAATATTAGCTACGGTACGTTGGTTGTTATCTGTGGCAGCTTCAATCACAATACCTACGCCATGCGGGGCATAGCCTTCAAATACTACTTCTTTATATTCTGACGTATCTTTCTCAAAAGCTCTTTTTATGGCGCGCTCTACGTTTTCTTTCGGCATATTTTCTGCACGAGCGTTATGAATGAGCAGCCTTAATTTTGAGTTTGTGTTTGGGTCGGAACCACCGGTTTTAGCAGCCATCGTGATTTCTCGCCCAAGTCGGGTGAACACTTTCGCCATGTTGCCCCAACGTTTAAATTTGCGTTCTTTTCTAAATTCAAAAGCTCTTCCCATATATAATTTAAGATTTAAAGATTTAAGATTTAAAGATTTAAGATTTAAAGATTTAAGATTTAAAGTTTAAAGTTCAAGGTATCCCCCGCTGGCGGGGGATTAAGGGGGTGGAGTTCATTATACATTATTCAACATTTTGAGTTTAACGTTACGGATTAAAGTTTATTGCTGTTTATTTTTTCCGCCAAAAATAGTAACGTTGATATATTTTTTTGGGTTTTGCTTAATATCAATCAAAAGGTTGTCCAAGCTTTGCAGTGTACTTCCGAGTTTTACGTACAACTCATCTTCGTTCAATAATTTAGCAACATCTCCATCTCCGGAGTTTATTTTTCCAATGATTTCTTGTAATTCGAGCACTGTATTATTAGTATTCACAATTACTTCTGCCACATTAGCTTTTGCGATGGAGTCTGCAATTTGGTCAAAATTGGCAATAATCCGTCTTAATTCAGGAGAGATTTCGGCAAGTGTTTCCGAAAACTTAGAAATCTCGTTGACTATTTTTCCAAATTTCACTTTATTTCCTGTGATTATTTCATCTAACGAGGCAGTCATAGATTCAATATGGGTTAAAGTTTGTGCAAGTTTTTCACCGCCATTTTGACTTGATAATAGGTCTTTGAGCACTACAGCAATCGTATCTACCGAAGATAAAATATTAGCGATTTGGTATTTCATAGGCTCTATGCCTTCCAACATTTGCGGAGCAACAATACTCGTGAGCGTATCTCCGGGTCTCGCAAGTTGTGTTTCCGCTCCCAACTCCAAACGCACAATAATTCCGCCTAACATATCTTTTGACGTAACTTCAAAGCGAGAATCTACCGGTATTTTAATCTCGTTATTAATGAGATATTCTGCTAAAATTTGCACAGGATTGTCATTAATGAGCTTTACTTTGGTTACCTTTCCAATGGGAAAACCTTGCAGATATACTACGGCTCCTGTATGAAGCCCGCCGCTATTATCATACACAGAATAATAGAACTCCTTCTTGCTAAATGTATCAATCCCTTTTAAAAAGTTGGCTCCAAAATAAAGGATAAGAATAGCCAAAATGCAAAAGACAGCTACTTTTATTGATTTGGAATTTCGTTCGGAATTTTTAGAAGGCTTATTTTTTTCTTTCATATTTTAAAAAATAAAGTGCAAAAATAAGATTTTCTAATATTTTTGCAAGCATTTTCGTTAATTAGTCGTGAAAATTATAGACCGTTACATTTTTGTGAAATTTTTGGGTGCATTTTTTTATGCCATTGCGCTCTTGATGGTAATTATTGTAGTGTTTGACTTTGCAGAGAATGTGTCTCGTTTTATGGATTATAAGATTTCGTGGGTAGATGTTATTACCAAATATTACTTTAATTTTATTCCCTATTTTTTCAATCTTTTTATTCCGCTTTTCACTTTCATCAGTACTATTTGGTTTACCTCCAAACTTTCTTCAAACAATGAAATTGTCGCTATTTTGAGCGGAGGGGTGAATTTTTACCGCATGTTGGTGCCTTACGTAACCGGTGCGCTTTGTATTGCCTTGTTTGCTATTTTTACGTCAAACGTGATAGTTCCGAGAGCTACCTATAATATGCAGGTTTTCAAAAGTAAACAGATGTCGCGTTGGTCAAGAACAACCTCAAATTTTCATATCCGAAACTCTTCAAATAGCTATATTTATGTAGATCGTTGGAATATAACAGAAAAAAAAGGCTATAAATTTTGTTATGATGAATTAGGTGAAAATTTTGTTAAATATAGATTAACCGCAAGAGAAATCAGCTACGATGACAGTTTGAAAATGTGGAGACTTCTCAATTATTCAAAACGAATAACCTCTCATACGGGCGAACAGTTGTATAGCGGTGACACTATGGACACGATTTTTAACATCACTCCGTTAGATTTAGCGCAAGATGAGAAAGCGTGTGAAATAATGACGTTTAGCGACATTATCAAATTTATTCGTGAAGATAAGGAAAAAGGCGGCGGGATGTCGAAATTTTACATCATTGAAGCCCACAAAAGAATTGCTAATTCGATGGGTGTTCTCATTATGACACTGTTAGGATTAAGTGTAGCCTCCCGAAAAAACAGGCGAGGCGTGGGCGTGCATCTCTTCATTGGAATTGCTTTGGCTTTCACGTTTGTTTTCTTGCAACAAGTATCCACCGTTTTTTCTATTTACGGCGGGCTTTCTCCTGCGTTGGGAGCATGGATGCCAAATATTATTTATGCTTTTATTTGTGTTTTTATGATACGAACCTGTCAGAAATAGAATTACAAAAAATCTTAAATCTTAAATTTTCAAATCTTAAATTTAAAATATATGATCACCTTACTCAGCGACTGGAAACTCCGGGACCCCTACATTGGAATTTTTAAAGGGCAATTATTGAGCGTATTGCCTAATGTGCAAATTATTGACATTACCCATAATTTAGAATTGTTTAATCTTTCTCAAGCGGCTTTTATTGCGGCAAACAGCTACTCCTTTTTTCCAAAAAAAACATTACATATTACCCTTTCGGGATTATCTTTTTCAGCCGAAGCAAAGCCGGTACTACTTTCTTATGACGGGCATTTTTTTTTGGGTGAAGACACCGGCATTTTTTCAATGATGTTTGGCGCAAAACACAATGTAGAAGCCTTTCAATATAATGGAGATATGTCGCTGAGTGTTAACGAAAAGCTGGCATCTATGGCTTCGTGGGTTTTTCAGAATACTTACATTAAGAACACCATCCCTTATTCTGCTTTAAAGTTTCAATTGAGCAACTTATCTGAACCTGATTTTAATGTGGAGCGTAATCTCATCTCAGGAAGAATTGCCTATATTGATTCATGCTGCAATGCGGTTACCAATATTCCCATTTCGATGTTTGAGGCGGCAGGCAAAAGGAAGTTTGAAGCTATCATTTCAAATGCACGCCCGTTAAAAATCACGCGGTGCTATCCGCATTATAATTCACAAGAATCGGAAGTTTTTTTGGTTTACAACCGCTTGGGATTTCTCGAAATTACTTTATATAAAGGCAATATTGCCGCTCTCGCTGATATTAAGGTGGGAGATAATGTGGAGATTCGATTTTGAGTATAAACTAACAAAATAGATTCCTTCTTTCCATTCTATTCTAAGATACTCTCTTATTCCTCTTTGGTAAGAGTCTGTGAGTGCAGAAGATTCGTCGTTGAGGACGCCGGGAATAATGCGTGCAATGGCAACTTGTCTACCGCTTTTTTGATGATGGATTCTGAGAAAATTCCGGAAAACATCTGCGGGAAGAGGGTTAAAAATATCAATTCGTAGTTTCATAAGCATACTTTTTACTGCTTTATCACTTTTTTTACCACTGAAAATTTGGTTAAGTTTTTTTTAATCGAATTGATCTTGAACAATATTTTATATTTTCGCCGCCGTAAGTGAAGGGGTGCCGAAAGGCTGAGATTACACCCATTGAACCTGATCCGGATAATGCCGGCGTAGGAAGAAAAATCAACATTTTTCAGTACTTCTTCATCATTTTAATTTAAAAATTTAAAAATTTAAAATTTAATGGTCATGAATTCTAAGTCCCAACGTACAAATTCCTTTTCTCCCTTCTTCCTTCGTGCCTTCGCGCTTTCGCGCCTTCACACCTTCTCCCTTCTCCTTCTCTCCCTTCTCCTTTCTCCCTTTTCCCTTCTTCTTTCCCAAACCCTCCCCGCCGACTCCATCGCTGCTCAGGAGCTTATGTCGGTAGAAGTATTGACAAGCGCGCCGATTTCGTTAGAGCGCACTTTCTCAGCCACTACGATTACCCGTCCCGATATTCAAAATAATATCGGAAACGGCAGTATTAACAATTTATTCGAGCTTATTCCTTCCATGATTACGACCTCCGATGCGGGCACAGGCGCGGGGTACACGGCGATGCGATTGCGCGGAATTGACCAAACGCGTATCAATGTCACGTTCAACGGAATTGCGTTGAATGATGCGGAATCGCAAGGCACGTGGTTGGTAAATCTGCCGGATTTGGGTGCCGTGATTCAATCGTTAAATGTGCAACGCGGCATCGGCATGTCGAGTAATGGGGCGGCGGCATTTGGAGCATCCATGAACTTCAACACGTTGCAATCTACCTACAAACCGTTTGTGGAGCTTACTTCTGCCGCAGGTTCTTTCTATTCGTTCAGAAATAGTGTAACCGCCTCTACCGGAATGATTAAAGAGGTAGCTGCCGTTACCGTTTCTTACTCCAACATTTTAAGTAACGGCTACATTGATAATGCACACGCCCATTTAAATTCGTTGTTTTTTAGCGGCGATATTTTTCTTCCCAAAAAACAAAAAGAAAATTTGAGCAAGCTCAGAATGAACATCTTTTATGGAAATGAGAAAACAGGATTGGCATGGAACGGCGTACCTTCCGATTCTTTAAAAACCAACCGCCGATTTAACGATCTCGGGTTATTTACCGATGCCGACGGGAAGCAGCAACGCTACAAAAATGAAACGGATAATTACCAACAAACCCATTATCAATGGTTTTACGATTATAAAAATGCCAAACAAAGATTTGAAATGAATGTTGGGGCGCACCTTACACGTGGCATTGGCTATTATGAGCAATACAAAAAAAATAGAAAGTTCTCTGAATATGGCTTATCTGATTTTGAAATAGGAGATACCATTATCCTAAAAACTGATTTTATTACCCGAAAATATTTAGATAACTATTTCTACGGCATAGCTTTTAATTCAACGAAAGAGTTTGCTATAACAGAGGAACATGTTTTGTTTTTGGCCGTTCGCGCTGCATTAAATAATTATGCCGGAAAACATTACGGAAATGTCATTTGGAGTAAGTATTTAGGAAATATTCCGCCGAATTACGAATGGTATAACGGAACCGGAAATAAATTACAAAGCAATATAGTCGCCTCATTAGGATATACTTACAAAGGTTGGCTTGCGTATATTGATTTTCAATACCGTTACATTAATTATAAAATTACGGGAACAAATGATAAACGGAATGATATTACGCAAAATCATGTGTGGGATAAGTTTTTAAACCCGAAAGCAGCCATTAGCTACTCGTGGCAAAAGCACCATATTGAACAAACCACTTATTTTTCTTTTGCTGTGGCAAACCGAGAACCTACACGCTCCGATTTAATTAACGCTTCTGTTGGAGAAACGCCGCAGGCTGAAACATTGTACAATTTTGAATTAGGTTATACATTAAACATGAACAAATTCAGGTTTAATGCAAACGGGTATTACATGTTGTATCACAATCAATTAGTTTTAACGGGACAAATAAACAATACAGGCGCCGCCATTATGAAAAATGTGAAAGACAGTTATCGTTTGGGCTTGGAGTTAGTAGCCAATTACCATCCGGTAAAGTTTTTTGAATGGAGAATTGCCGGCACCTTCAGTATGAATAAAATTCTTAATTATGAACATTTTATGGAAGAATATGATGAGAATTGGAAATTTATCGGATATGTAAGTACATTGATGAAAAGCACCACCATTTCATTTTCACCGGCAATTGTAGCTTCCAATGTGTTTCAATTTTATCCGTTTAAAAACTTTAGCGTAAATTTAATGACCCAATTGGTGAGCAAGCAATACATTGACAATTCACAAGATAACAATCATATTTTAAAACCTTACTGCGTCAGCAATTTGAATTTCAGGTATGATATTCCAAAGTTAAAAAAGCTGAATTTAAGTCTATTTTTTAGTGTAAACAATATCTTCAACGCGATGTATGAAAGTAATGCATGGCTTTGGCGTGCGCAAAGAACCGACGAAAAGGGCAACGTAGAAGAGATATATGAAGATGGCTATTTTCCACAAGCGGGGATTAACTTCTTTGGTGGGGTGAAATTGCGGTTTTAAAAATTTTTAACGAGGTTTAATATATCATCGTCTTCTAATTTAATACTGTTATGAGGAGATATACATTACAAAATGTCGTTTGTTAAGGCAATCATAGAATAAACATTTGATAAAACAACCGCAATTCTATTAATTCTGCGCTTATTCCACGCATAAAACGGGTCATCTCAAATATGACCTGTATATTTTTGCACCGTAAAAAACAAAACATTCATTAATTTTTTAATCTATGAAAAAATTTATTCTATTTCTAAGTGTCGCATTCTTTCTTATTCAAGTGGGAAATGCACAAGAATTGCCAATTCTAATCAAAGGAGTCCTTTCGGAACCTATTTGTATGCTTTTTCAGCAGTAGATGCCACCTACATTTCCGTGGGGTGCGACGGGAACTATTTTTACACGGCGAGGTGGCTCGGCAATGAGATTACCCGCCATGATATGGACGGTTCTAACCCATTCACATTTACAATACCCGGTGTGAGTGTAATCAGGGATTTTACGTACGATGGCACCTATTTTTATGCCGTAAACCAAACTGCGAGCATTTTTAAATTGGATCTTGCCAATGAAACGCTTGTGGCTACCATTCAAGCGAGCGGTCAGGGAATCGGTGAGTTGCAGCATATCGCTTATGACCCTACCTTAGATGGAGGAAGTGGCGGTTTTTGGACAGGTAGCGTAACTTCTATCCGTACTGTATCCATGAACGGTACGCAACTCTCTGTCCCTTACTCCGATCCCTCTTCTGATAATTGGTATATGGGTGCTGTATATGACCCTTACTCAGATCCGGCAACCCCATACCTGTGGTTAATGTCGCAAATTCCGGGTGGGCATGCCATTGTTCGGCAATTTAATATTAACACGCTAACCTTTACCACATATACTTATGACGTAGGCGCAGACCAACCTCAGTGTGGAGGAAATGCCGGTGGAGGTATGACTTCCTATATTGATAAAAACAGAAAGTTTCGTATTGCCGCTGATATTCAAACAGATCCCAATCTCAATTTGATATATGAAATGGCAGATTTAATGCTTCCCGGCGCGCCCGCTCCGGTTTCCGGCGCCATAGTCAGTGCGGGAATGAGCGGCTCATTAAACCTCCTCATAAGCTGGACAAACCCAAACCAAACTTACTCGGGAGCACCTCTTACCGAACTAACGGCTGTTAAAGTATATGAAGGCAACACACTCGTTCACACAGCTTCAGATCCTGCAATAGGAGGTTTCGGTAGTTTTATGAGAACGGTGAGTGCCCCGGGATACTACACTTATACATTGATTCCGGAAAACTCTCAAGGTACAGGCACCATAACCACCGTTTCTACTTCGTGGATTGGACACGACATGCCCGCTGCACCGAGATATCCTGCACTCGTTATAGATGAAACGGTTGCCGATGAATCGTGGACGATAACTGCATCATGGACAGCACCTTCCGCCGGCTTGCACGGGGGGTTCTTTACGCCGGATAGTCTCGTGTACGATGTTTACCGTATGCCCGGCAATATTTTGGTGTTGGAAGACCAAGCAGTCACTTCATTTACAGAAACGATCACCGAACCGGGAACTTATTATTATACCATAACCGCCAAAAATCATGTAGGGTTGGGCGGATCGGTGAATACACCGGCACAGGATTTATGCTGGAACATCGTTGTTCCATGGGAGGAAAAGTTTTTAACCTCTACGTTTCCGCCGGTATGCTGGAAAACTTATACACAGGGTAGTGTAGGATGGAGAATTATCACCAATCCAACTTACTCCTCGCCCTATTCCGTTGGTATTTGGAGTTATGAATCCGGAGCCCGGAATACATGGTTGGTTTCTCCCGAACTCACCTTACCCGAATCCGGAAATTATATGCTGGAGTTTCAATCCAGAATAGACATGATACCTTTCTATGGAAGCAGTGAAATATGGGTGTCAACAGAAAGCAACGATCCTAACTCAGGCACATTTGTACTGCTTAAACAATTGGTGAGCGGTGTTGATTTCGAGGCAACAGCAAGTTGGCGAACATTAACTGTTTCATTAACAGAATACTTGGGTACAAGTGTTTATATCGGATTCCGGTATGTTAATAATAATTATGATGATCATCATGCCTGGTTTATTGATGATATTGTCATTAGAGATGTGCCGGGTATTGACGCGGTAGCCAAAAAAGTTTTCGGATCGCTGACACCTATGGTTGGCGAACCCTTTCTGTTTAAAGCAACTATTGGAAATATAGGAGGGTTACCCTTGACGGATTATACGGTTAAGTTGGTTGATGAAAACGACAATATATTGGCTGTCGGCAACAGTTCGCCCGCTATCGCTATAGGGGCGACCGAATTTATAAGCATGAACTGGTCTCCTACCACCGCCGGCAATTTTACGCTGTACGTGGTAGTAGAAGCAACCGGAGATGGAGACCTTTCAAATAACAAATCTGAACCATTTCCTGTAGTTATTCAACCTGCCAACGGGGTGTTTGAAGGTAAAATCGGCAACGGTACCACGAGTGATCCTTTCGCTCCTTTTGGATTTATGATGCTCTATGGCATCTCGCAAAGCCTTCACTTCGATCATGAAATAATAGGCAGAGGAGGTTCGATTATCCAACTTCAATATTTCAACGATTTCACTACATCTCTTGTTGACATCCCTATCAAAATATGGATGGCGAATACCATGCTGACCCGCCTTGATGATTGGCTGCCCGAATCTGAGTTTACCCTTGTATTTGATGGGTACGTTACTTTTCCGGAAGGGCAGCAAACCATAACCATTCCGTTAGATCAACCTTTTAGTTACACCGGCAATAATTTAGTGATCATGGCAAGACCAATCGGACTTGTTATTCCGGTACCCGGCTTAAAAGCATTTTTTGCAACAACAACTCCTGAATTTCCAAATAGAAGCCTCAGGTTTTTCAGCAATTTTGGTGATTTTACATGGATGCAATCGGGAACATCAGCGAATTATCACGCCAATATAACGTTGACAATTGCTAATGACGTGATGGGTTCTATATCCGGCACCGTTACAAGCAACGGCACAACGCCCGTGGAAGGCGCTACCGTTGAAATAGTCGGCGCCCCTTTTCAACGCACAACAGACGCAAACGGAGCATATAGTTTCGACTTCTTAGTGCCGGGCGAATATCAGCTCAAAGCCAGCAAGTTCGGACACTTTGACGCAACAAGCGAGACTATAACAGTGGTAGAAGATGAAAATACGGTGGTTAATTTTGTGCTCGCTCCCAATCCAACAGGTACAATAAGTGGTAAGGTTACAGGGAATAATGCCCCCAACGGATTGGCAAATGTAGCCATAACTCTTTCAGGTTATGATACTTACTCAACAACTACCGATGCTTTGGGCAACTATTCAATCCCGAATGTTTTTGGAGGACATACTTATACGATTAAGGCTTTATTACAGGGTTATCAATCCTATACTTCAACCATTGAGGTAACCAGTGGAAATATTACCCGTAACATCGTGCTGAATGAAATTGCCTATCCTGCGGTTGGCGTTGTAGCAGAAGTAGTTAGCAATAAAGTAGTGGTTACATGGAGAGAGCCGGACAGCGAAACTTTAACCGCTTACAGATACGACAGTGGGACAAATAGCGGATATGTAGGCTGGCCCAACGGCACCAGAAACAGTATAGTAGGAGCTGCCCACAGGGGCGTAACAGCAGAACTCTATAATATGTCATGGTTCTCTACAAACCATATTAACCAACCCGCATACGATTTGTGGGTACTTGGATTAAATGATGCGGGATACCCTGATAGGAACGACATTATTTTTACTGCGCAAAATGTTCCTAACACGCCCGGTCAATGGTGCACGTTCGAGTTTCCGCAACCTTTGTATATTGCGAATGGATTTTTTATAGGGGTAAGCCCTTCATTCGGCGGATTCACATCTCTTGGAATAGATGAGCCTGATAACGAATATCCGTTCGTGCTTGACGTAAATTTAACCAGTTTCGGACCTAATGAAAGTTGGACATGTCTCTCTGTGGATGGTTTTTATACAAATGCCATGATCCGCGCCGAAGGGGTATCGCTCGGGAAAACTGCCCGGTTTGGAGATAAGGGATTATCCGATTTTGTTGTTTACAGATTATTGGAAGGACAACAATCGAATGAATCATCATGGGAGCTACTTGCATCCAACCTGTCGGAAACCACTTATACCGATACGGATTGGGCGAATTTGAGCATAGGCAGGTACCGTTATGCGGTAAAGGCGGCATATACGGGCAACATACTTTCCTCCGCTAAATTCAGCAATATGCTGGAAAAAGGAAACAGCATTTCGACAAACATTTTCAAAGATATTGCACTCTTCCCCAATCCGTTTACGAATGAAATTAACATAAGCCAACCTGAGCTTGTTAAGAGCGTTCAAATCACGGATATTGTCGGAAAACAAGTAAAAACTGATGCCTTCAACGGCAAAACCATATCCTGTGGTGCACTGAGTAGCGGAATATATTTTATCGAACTTGAAAATTTCTTCGGTGAGAAGATAATTTATAAGGTGGTTAAAAAATAAATTTGGTTCATGTTGATGTAGAGGCGCGGCATGCCGCGTCTCTACACGGCAAAACGTCCCGATATTTTCGGGGCGTTTTGTGTTAAATAAATGGTATAAGATTTACAGTTTTTTTTTTATACTTTCGCGACCTTGTTTAAGTAGTGTAAAATATGAGAAAATTCACGTTTATTCTAACATTCATCTTGGTTAGTATAAGTGCAATAAGCACGGCAAATGCCCAAATGGTTATTGACCATGAAATTTTAAACGAAACTATGTTTGCGGAGAATACCACTCAAACCATGGATGGCTATGTTGTTGGGCTTACGGTAATAACTTTCAAGCAAGTGATTATGATATTAATTGCCTTATTGTTTGCCTATCTGTCAATTGCTAAAAAATATGAGCCTCTGTTATTACTACCGTTAGCTTTTGGAATCATGCTCGGGAATATCCCTATTGCCGGTCTTTCCGCTTATGATCAAGGAGGGTTGATAAATTTTCTGTATAACGGAATCCTTTATGTCATTTACCCACCGTTGATTTTTCTGTGTATAGGTGTTATGACCGATTTTGGTCCCCTGATCGCCTCTCCGAAGAACGCACTGATTGGTTTGGGCGGGCAGCTCGGAATCTTTGTTGCGCTTGGCGGAGCCTTGTTTTTGGGGAATCTGTTAGCACCATATATTTCAGGATTTGACGGATTCACCCTGAATGAAGCGGCCTCTATTGCGATTATTGGAAGTTCCGACGGACCGACCGCTATCTACACTGCCAGCCGGCTCGCTCCCAATCTATTGCCTACCATTGCCATTGCTGCTTTTTCCTACATGGCGTTGGTGCCGTTCATACAGCCCCCCATCATGAGGGCGCTTACTACGCCAAAAGAGCGCGTCATTGTGATGCCGCCCCCAAAACAAGTTTCACAAACGCAAAAGATCGTTTTCCCTATTGCTATAACCCTCATAACCTTGTTGTTGGTTCCGGCCGCCGGAGCATTAATCGGTATGATGATGCTGGGCAACTTAATTAGAGAAAGCGGGGTCACCGGACGCTATATTGAAACCCTCCAAAACGCTTTCCTAAACATATTAACATTATTAGTAGCGCTTTGTATCGGCGCTTCCGCTACCGCAGAACGTTTCCTTACTTTTCAAACGTTGCTCATTGTTTTTCTCGGATTGGTGGCGTTTTGCTTCGGAACGATTGGCGGTGTTTTAATTGCCAAGCTTTTGTGCAAACTTACCGGTGGAAAAATAAACCCGCTCATAGGCAATTCGGGCGTGTCTGCCATGCCGATGGCTGCCCGTATTTCTCAAAGGGTAGGCAGGGAATACAATCCTGATAACCATTTATTGATGCACGCCATGGGTCCTATTGTCTCCAGTACGATTAGCTCGGCGATTATTGCGGGGATTTTCATTGCGTTGTATAGTGGGATGTAGGTCAGTGTTCTTAACTATGATTTTATTAAGATTAACAGGATTTCGGTTCAAAATAAATCTATTTTTGCACTTCATTTTTTAAATACTAAACAAACAACAATGGACTTAAGTAAGATCTTATCTATCAGCGGGAAAAATGGGCTTTTTAACATGATTTCGCAAGGAAAAAATAATTTTATTGTAGAATCTTTGGAAGATAAAAAACGGTTTCCGGCATTTCAAAGTGATGGAGTTTCTACATTAGACAATATCTCAATTTATACGCACGACGACGCTATTGGGTTGGGCAAAGTGCTGCAAGCGATCTATCTGAAACAAGAAAAACAGTCTCTTGAATATAAAACCTTAACAGATGCAGAATTGCGCGCTTATTTTAAAGAAGTGCTTCCCAATTATGATGAAGAGCGGGTTTTCATATCCAATATCAAAAAAATATATCAATGGTATAATATCCTGTTGAAGAATGATTTAATCTCTATTGATGACACTGCTGAAGAAGCTGAGAAAGAAGAAAACCCTCCTGCAAAGGAAGAATAAAACATAATCCTTAGTACTTGTTCATGAGAAATAATGAATCCCGAAAACATTTTTTTACTATAGTCACTACCGCCGTAGTTATTATTTTCAGTGGGGGAATATACTTGTATTATTATTTTTTCAGACAGATGAATGCCCAACTTATGGAAACCATTCCTACTGATGCTGCTTTTTTGTTTCAAATTAATGATAATGAAACGTTTGTAAAAACTACTAAAACCATTCATCCTTACATTAGCCCTCTTTCCGGATTGGATGCCTATCCGGGATGTCAGTTCTTTATAGACCAGCTGCCGGGGAAGTATAATCAAGTTGTTTTTTCAGGACATCCTAATGGAGAAACATTTTCTATTCTTTTTGCTTGTAAAATTCACGAAAAGTCTTTTAAACAGCTTCTTTCTAAATTACAAATTGATAAAAAAAACTGCATAACTTTCGAGCGATGCAATATTTACACTTTCGGAACCCATTTGAAACGTTTTGTTTTCACTTACCACAAGGGTATTTTTTTAGCTTCCGAAAATTTAACTTTACTCAAGAGGGCAATTGCCCAGCTTAAAAATCCAAAAAATTTAACCACTTTAAAATCTTTTGCAGCACTGTTTAGCGTTATTGAAAAAAATAAAAAACAGAACTGGCTTATATTAAATCACGAAAAATATTTCTACAGCCTTGTATCTCATTTCAATAGTGAAGCAAATACTGCATTGGCTCAATTTTCATCGCATGTGCCTTGGTCAGCCTATCAAGTCCGGTTTTCAGGGTTAGAAATGTCCCTAACAGGGTATCTATCTGGATTTTCTTCGCTAAACGACTACGAAATTGCCATTTCTGATGCCACCCCTGAATATTGGAGCCGCTACTTGTCTGAGCATGGTATGAAGAAATCGCCGGTTGCTCAAATGAAAGTATTTGCTTTCTGTTCAAATTCATTAAGTCCTGAACTTAAAACGGCAAATGGGGTAATAAAGTTTTAGATGCTCTATGCCAGAAGACTGTTAAACCATCACAGAAGTAATTAGCCCCGTCTCAAAATCAATTTTAAAAAACCTCTGCTCAATTCCATTAGTTACCCCAATTATTTCTGCATGCAGCGTTTGATTGTATCTGCCCACTTGTTCTAATACCTCTTGTGTTAGTGGAACATGCGGTGCTTTACACTCTACCACTATCCATACTACAGCTGCTTTATACACTACAATATCGTAGCGTTTTGTGAGCCCGTTTAACGTAATTTTTCGCTCTATAGAAATATGTGAAGCGGGAATTTTCAATTCGTTAATTAAATATAATACAAAAGATTGCCTTACCTTTTCTTCTTCGGTAATAACGACCCATTTTTTACGAATGAGGTCGAAAACTTGCTCAACGCCGTTGCTATTTCTGATTTTTAACATTTTTTGTATTCATAATCATGAATGGGATTCGTTTTGCAAAAATATATAAATAAAGTTGCTATAGTTTAATTTAATTTATGGCTTGACACGGTATAGTTTAAAAGAAAATAAGTTTAAGATAGAAAATAGCCACTAATGACGAGGAAAATAGTCCAAAAATGCTATTTTCGCGGCTGTTACATAATAAACAGACTTTGGAACATCCCTTTAAAACACGATTACAAGCTTTTCAAGAATTAGGACAACATATTTCCATTTTACTTGACAATGGAGGATTTGATGCTGTTATCAAACAACAACATATCGAAAACAAATGGTTCACCGAAAAAAACTGCCGTTTTGCATTACAAGCATTAGCAAAGATGTTAGATAAAAAATCTTGCGAGGCATTTTTTCAAAAATATCAACATCATTTTCAAAAAGAGCGTAATTCACAAAAAATTGCAGTCATTTCGGCAGGAAATATTCCTTGCGCGGCTTTCCACGATTTTTTCTGCATTTTGGTAAGCGGGAATCAATTTATCGGCAAATTATCATCACAAGATGCCCTGTTGTTACCTTTTCTGTCGAAAATATTGGTAAAAATTGCACCGGAGTTAGAAAAGAATATCATTTTTGCAGAAAAGTTACCCCCATTCGACAAAGTTATTGCTACCGGAAGTAACAACAGTGCGCGCTATTTTGAATATTATTTTAAAGATTATCCGTTGCTGTTGCGTAAAAACAGAAATAGCATTGCCGTATTAACCGGTGAGGAAACCGAAGAAGATTTATGGAAATTGGCGATAGATGTTTTTCAGTATTTTGGATTAGGATGCAGGTCTGTTTCTAAAATTTACGTTTCAAAAAACTACGACTTCACCAAACTTATCAAAACTTTTCAAGAAACATCAAAATCATTACTTCAACACAACGGTTACGTAAATAATTATGAATATCATCGTGCTATCTTTTCAATAAATCAGATACCGGTTTACGACGGGAACTCGTTTTTGTTGCTGCAAAATTCATCGTTAGTTTCTCCAATTGCCGTTGTTTATTATGAAGAATACAAAACGATAAATGAAGTATTAGATACTCTCTTTCTCCATAAAGACGAAATACAATGCATTGTTTCCAATCATCTTGCTATAGAGAATTGCGTCTCTTTTGGAGGAACGCAATTTCCTAATTTATTTGATTATCCTGATAATAGGGATGTTCTGTCGTTTTGTTTGGGATGACCCTCAATCGCTGCGCTTCATTGAGGGTTATTCGTATTTAGTCTTCAGACTATTTGGTAATCACCAACCGTTTGATAGTTACCTGATTACTTTCCGAATACATCTTTACAAAATAGACACCGTTTTCATAGCTGCTCCCATTGATTTTCAGATTGTCTTTTACATTAATGTATTCGGCTAATCTACGTCCTTGAATGTCGAAAAGTTCTATACGAGTGAGACCATTTCCTCTAAACGTAACCTCTCCGTTTGCAGGGTTGGGGAATATTTCAAAAGAGGTTGTTTGAACATTGTGAACACCCAAACAATTAATGGTAACTTCAGCGTCGTCTGTTAAATCGGTCTCTCCGCAATGTGCATAAACAGCACTTACACTATATACGTATGTTCCGGCAGCGGATATTGAGTCTAAATATTCTAAAACAGAAAATGAGGTTTGGGCTATTTTACTTCCATCACGATAAACGTTGTAATATAGCAATGCTCCGTCTCTTTCCGGTTCTTCCCAACTAACAAAGATTTCACATTTATCATTATCAGCTACTATGGTCAAGTTTATGGGTTCTTCGCATAGTGTAGGTACAGCAAAATTACAAACAGCATTAGACATTTGTGGTAAAGATTCATTGCCGGTTTCAAAAATAGCAGTTACATTGTAAACATAAATCCCCTCCACCGTATTTTGTTCTGTAAAATTCCTGTTTGAAAGCGGCGTTGTATTTAAAAGATTGCCGTTACGATAAATGTTGTATCCCACAGGTATTTCATCGTCAGGCGCATCCCATGTAATCGTAATGCTTGTTGCGCTTGCCAATACAGCCTCTACATTTTGCACGCGCGGATAGAATTCTGGAATAATTATACTATAATCAAGCGTTTGCCCATAATTATATGAAATACATGCCGCAGGTATTGTGTTTTGGTCTCTAGTTCTAAGTCTGAAGCGGTGTATTCCGGGAACTGCATTTTCAGGAATTGTAAAATTTTGTGAGTATATAGTAAAAATAGTATCATTTATACTCATTTGTGGACAAGTAAAATTAATTAAATCTTCATCAGGGTCAAAACTTCCATTTCCATCCAAATCAAACCAGCCTCTTACACGATGATTGGAGTAACTCACTTTTACACTAATTGTATATTCTTGTCCGGGAATAAACATCATCACCAAATCGGTATAGTTAGTATATCCGCCTATTGAACAATCGGGATCGTGGCTTATTAGGATCGTTGAGTCTGATGTTTTTACTAATTCAACGAGCATGAATCTATCAGAAAAGTCACCTGTACTGCAAGTGGTTGTTCCAGGTATGCAGTATCCGGCAGGTATAGAAGCGGTGAAAGGAAGAACCGAAGAACGCTCGTACTGAGCTGAAAGTACTAAACTGAAATTAGCCGTGTGTCCGAGGGGTACTGTTGGAGATACAATCACAACAAAAAGTAACTCAATAGTTTCTCCTGCAGCTAATGGCAGTGGCGCGTAATTAAGATCTTCGCAAGCCAAAATAATATATTCGCTATTAAGCTCTAAATTGCCCATTACATTGTAAGCATCTGCATCACCGGTGTTTTTAATAATAGTTGTGACCGTAGCTATCATGTCCGGCTCTATATCACCGCCTTCAATGTCATTAATCAAAACTTTTTCTAATACAAAACTTGGGGCAAAAGCTGTCAATGACATATCGCTTTCCCATCTTCCTGCTCTGCTATTTTCTTCTACGATTATTATTATTGGAAATGTTTTATTATTAGGAATATCGTTGGCAACAGTAACTCTGAAAGTTACAGCTGTAGTATCGCCGGAAGCAATGCTCTCACATTGTGCAATAGCATTAGTAATGGTCAATTGCGGATCTTCGCAAGAAATGGTTACGGTAGCAGGTTCCGTGGCTACGGTACCTACATTTTTTAGGACTATTGTAATTTCTTTGTTTTCAGACGTATATGTTAACACTCCTGCACCTTCAACAGTATAACCGGCAGGAATAACATAGGGAGTTTCTTGCGATGTAGGAACTATTTCTG
>Ga0123353_10000624_pt1 | contig 43364 bp, 28 predicted proteins | sample TergutLab28metaG_3_FD_92763 | JGI IMG/M metagenome (GOLD analysis project Ga0123353, IMG submission 92763) | Labiotermes labralis P3 segment gut microbial communities from Petit-Saut dam, French Guiana - Lab288 P3 | ecosystem: Host-associated > Arthropoda: Insects > Digestive system > Gut ... | reverse complement strand
GTTATACTCTGAGTATACACAATTAGTAACCAATACCCATTTTCCCGTAAATTTTTCTTCTATTTCCTCAATTGTCATATACGTAGGATTCTTCAATATCTTTCGCATGATTATTGCACCTCCGTTCATTATAGTATTAATATAGAAATTGTAACATAATTAGTAAGTTTAGTCTATTTAAAATAATACTTCAATTGTATAACCTTGCGGCTTTTGCATACTCTTGTTTAAACTGTTCTCTTAGACACAGAGGAGATAATACTTCTGCATCAGAACCAAACTTAAAGAAATAAGCCATCGCCTGATGTATCGTACACCTGAATATATAAACATCACTATTCTCTTTTTTGTTGCATTCACTGTCGATGTGTTGTGAAGGGCGCATATGTACCTGGTTGATATACTTGCGTTTTCCTTCATCAGTAAAGCTTACAATTATCTCATGTATTTTATCTTCATCAGCGATAAACATTGTGCCGTGCTTTGCGCGGCTTTCTTTTATTTTACCACGCTGCTCAGCATTCAGTTTCCCGCTGCCGGCTTTTTGCTGTCTGTCGATTTCTGCTCTTTGGATTTTTGATAAACGAAATGATTCCAATGAGAAATGTTCGCTATTTCCTGTACCGGGAAATGATGCCGCCGGTCTTGCGTAGCCTATAAGATAATTGTACATTGACAACTTATCTGTTTCCAGTGAATGCGGCAATACATATATCGGCTTATCTACTTGGGCATACGTAATAACTATCGGGCGTTCATGCACAATTGCATCCTGAATATCGGTAAATATTCTTTCGAAGTAAATCCGTTCACGTTCAACATACGGTTTTTTGGCATATTCTTCAAAAACTGCGGTTAAGAATTTACCTCTTGTTATTTTTGCACCGGATTCGATTGAAAAGAACCCCCTGTTCCACAAGTCAATCAACAGCTTACAAACGTCAACCTGGAGCGTTAAATTCCACGCTAAATCAGACGCACTCATGCTACAAAGGTGTTTAACTCTTAATTGAAGTTCTGATTTATATCCATTGCATAGCTTCTCAATTAATACGGCGTAGCTTCCGTTATCGGAAGACTTCAACACATTTCTCCATTCATTTACCTTCTCTTCCAATCGGAGCGGGATAGACGCTTCGGCATGTTCGTAAAAATTCAAGAACACACGGTTTAACAATCCGGCTTTTGACACCGCCTCGCCTTCATCGGAAAAACTCATGCGATCCTGCTCTATTATCGACCATGCATAGGCACTTAGCGGCAATCTTTGCTTTGGTACACCTGCTTGTTCAACAAAATCCATACATTTCACCCCTTTTGTTATGACGTAATATATCAATTATACCGACTACTGTCAATAATAACGTTCCTATATATGGAATGAAAAGGCAGCAAATATAACAGCGAAACATTGTAATTGCAACAAATAATAGGAACGATACAGCAGAAAATAGCTGCCATTGCGTTCTCTGCGGATGCTTGCTAATATGTTTTCATAAGGCAAACACGACGATTGAAAGAGGTACACTATGAAATTATCACTAAACGAAGCATTTCGCTATCAGAACTTCTTAACAAAAATGCGAACAGATCTCAGCCGCTATTTAGCAGATGATGCATTTGTTATTACAAGAACTGAGGAGCATTATAGAAAAGATGCTGCTCCGGGTCTTGTTAATGAAACAATTATTGAAGAGCGGGATGAAATGTACAACGGCATTACACCAAATGCCGCTGTCAAGTTACTGTCAGAGGTAACGAAAGAACGTGAAAGGCTTTCGTCGGCTATTCATAAAGCAAAACAATCCGCACACTTGAGTTCGGGTGTCGGGATAGATGAAGCCGTTATGTTAAACAAAGAACGGCGCTCAATTGCCGATGTTTTCAAGCATCTTGCATTCCTGCAACCCACTCCTCAGAGGTTGCAAAAATATGGCGGCCGCACATTTATGTTCTCCGAGAGCGAGAAAAAAGGTGCTCAACAGGTTATGATTTCTTACGATATCATGGTCAAGTCAGCGATTGATTATGACCGGAATAACGTAAAATCTGAGTATAAAAGGTTACTTAAGGAAGCTGACGCGATTTCATCCGAAATCGATGAAATCTTTGCCGGGAAAACTATAGAGCACGTACCGGCATACGACATCCGCAGTACAATATGCGAAATAATAGAGGATATGGGTGATTAATCACACACACACACACACACACATATCCCGCATTATCCGCAAATATCTCGATTCTTACTTCAGAAATCGTGGCGGAGTGACCACTTCTGTGCGGCGAAGTATGGTGCGTACATTTAATGCATAAAAAGAAGTTACGTTTGATTACATACGTTCGATTGAAAAATGTCGTCAGACAAATCACTTCCCGGCTTGTGAGCTTCAATATTTCCTGAAGCTCGACGCATTATCGGGGTTACGACAAAATCACAATCCAACCATCCGATTTCAGTAACAGCAGTCTATATTTTAAACTTATTGCTGCTGTACACAAAAACTCAATATTTCCCGCAAAGCTCAACACTTTGCACATCAGGTTATGAGGTTGCGATTTCTGAAGTAAGAATCGAGAGAGGTAAAATGTTGACTGCGGAGCAGTCTATATAATCTGCGTCATATTATTTATAGGCGTGTTTTGTTTTCTTTTGACAGGCTTCGCAGGTAATCTGTTCGCAGTATTTTTTACAATTACGAGTTCTCACAATGTCTTTTAAACTGTGGCTTTATAGATATTCGCTTACCATGATTTATATCGCAACCTGCATTTTTGAGAGAATCAAATATATTATGCGTAGGACTACCGGTGCAAAGAAAAGTATCAATAAGTTAAGATGAAAAACAACTGGATAATATAATCAAACTGTAGTAAAATTGAAAACGTTGGAGTTGCGACATAAAAAAAGAAGAACACCGTTTTATCGATGTCCTACCTTTTGCAACACAACTCGAAATGCTACAGACAAGCGGCTGCCATGTTATAATAGTAGGTGTCGATGTCGAGCACCCTCTATAACATAGCACTCACGGACGGTGGAGCGCGCTTACTCGACGCATGGACGCGGGGTGTGAGCGAAAGAAGAAAATATATTATATACAAGACGCACTGACGCTATAACCCCATGGTATCATAGCTAAACCTCGTTTGCCAACATCTGTTCCAGAGTTTGGCGTTTGCGGATTTCGGTAAGTGTACCTTTTTTTGTAAGCAAAACCTCAGGAGCCTGCGGGTGTGAATTGTAGTTATAAGGTGACATTGACGAGCAGTATGCACCTACACCGCCGATGACGACAAAGTCGCCTATCTGCGGCTCTACCATTGCGCGGGGCACCGCATGACCGTCCATGTCGAGAGTTTGACAATCGCCGCTTTCGCAGCACTTGCCGGCAACAACTGCTTCAAAATCATGCTTGGCATCGTCAAACTCCGAAGAAATCACACGGGCACCATCGCCGGAAACGATATACACCGGATGCTTTGAACCGTAAAGCAACGGGCGTGAGTTGATTTCCATACCACCGTCAGTAATTATAAAGTTAGAACGGGAGGTTCTTTTTTTATCAATCAGGCTTGTTACAGCATATCCGGAATTAGCAACAATATATGTGCCGGGCTCAATTTCCATTTTGAGCTTACGACCTGTTCTTCTGTAAAAATCCTCTACCTGCATTTTTGCATAACTGCCTAAAAGCGGCACATCTGCCGCATACTCGCCGGGCATACGAGCCTCTTTAAGACCACCGCCGAAACAGACCGTGTCTGCATCGGGAAAATGATCCTCAATAATCTTCAGAAGCAAATCAATATTCTGCCTCCACATTTTTGTATCGGCACCTGAACCTATATGCACGTGGATATGCTTGAAAGTCAGACCCTTATCTGCGGCATATTTATGCGCGGCGGGAAGATCGGAAAGATGAATACCAAAACATGAATAGTCATCTCCTGTATTTCTTGTGGCACTCTCGCCTGAACCGATACCCGGATGAATACGTATGCCGACATCAATACTGTTATCTGCCGCAAAATCACTAATGAGTTGCAATTGATAAAGAGAGCATGCATTATACCGTAGCCCTGACAGTAGCAGTTCCTCAAGCTTTGCTCGCATATCATCTGAATATACCTCTTGAGTCGTTAGCATAATGCGATCATAAGGTACACCTGCAAGATTGGCGCGTATGACCTCATTGAGAGAACTGGCATCAAGATGAAGGCCTGCACCGGTAATAATCTTCAAAAGCCTCCTGTTGGAGTTTGCTTTCATAGCATAACGCACAACCAGCCCATATGCCTGCGGCATCTCGGTACATTCACGGCAACGCTCTAGAATGAGTGATTCATCGTAAACATAAACAGGAGTACCATAAGCTCCGGTAACCTGCGCAACCCCCTCTGAGGTTAAATTACTAAAATTATTTAATCTATGCATGTCCTTGCTCCTAAACCCTCAATAAACGCAATGCCCGTGAGCTGCCGAGTACAATCTGTGCGAAGTCCGTGCGACGAACGGGGAGAGCCTTGCATGACGCAGCACAAACTTTGGTATTACCTATTTCTGCATTGTCCTACTCGCTCGCGTAATTCTTAAAATAGTTCTGCACCAGCACGACCGGTGTGCCGCGGTCGCCGCTGCCTGCAACAAGGTCGCATAAACTGCCGACCAAATCATAAATTCTGCGCGGGGTTGTACCCTCTGATGATATATCACCTACAAGGTCATTGTCTTTATTCCTTATATGCTTACGAACACTGTCCGTAAGCTCTTGACCGGTCAGGTTAGCGTAATCGTTATCTGCAACGTATTTTATCTTTATTTCATTCGGTGTACCGGCGAGACCATCTGTAAAAGCAGGTGACACGACGGGATCGGCAAGCTCCCAAATCCCGCCCACAGGGTCTTTAAAGCAGCCGTCGCCATAAACCATAACTTCCAGCTTTGACCCTGTCAGCTTTAGGAGTTTGCTTTGAAGGTCACTTACAAACTTCTTGGTATCACGCGGAAATAGTTTTACAGACTCTTCGGTTGCCATATTAGAGCCAAGTAAACCGTACTCACTGAAACCGCTACCGCTAACCGAAGCGGTCAGCAAATCGTCAAGACCCAGACACTTCTCGGCACCGGCTTTTGTTATAAGAGATTTTGTCCGGTGTCTTGTGTGAATATCACAACATAGTACGTTTTTTGTAAAGTTTAAAATAAACTTGGGGTCATTTGAAAACACAATTTCGCAATTACCTGCAATTTCCTTATAGTATTCAATATAATCAATCCCGGTAAATCTATGCTTGGTGTTCATGCCAAAAACATCACGGAATTGTTTTTCTGTAAAATTATCGGAAAAAGTATTTACACCCTTTTCATCACAATCGGATAGTTCAATCAGCTTGTTTCCGACTTCATCGCATGGAAATGAGAGCTGAATAATAAGTTTATCACAACTGCGTGCAATACCCTTAAGAACATACGCAAAACGGTTGCGGGATAGTATTGGAAACACAAGACCTAATGTGCCGCCGCCGAATTTCGCCTTGACATCCTCTGCAATTTGATCAAGACTTGCGTAATTTCCCTGGGTGCGACCAATGACAGCTTCAGTAACACCAACAATATCTTTATCGTTCAAAGAAAAACCGTCCCGCTCCGCTGCTTCAGTTAAACTATCACAAATTATTTTTACAATATCATCGCCCTGCCTGAATATAGGCGTAACTATTCCTCTGGCTATAACCCCTGTATTTCCCATAATAAAGTCCTCCCACTAACTACTAACTACTAACAATTTATCATTTATCATTTGTAATTTATCATTAGCCGCCATTCGCCGCTTTATCCAATATAACAGTAACATCCGGGTGTAATAACAATAAACATGCGGGAATATCCGTATGGATCTTCCCATCGAAGAGCTTTTTGGCAATATCAACCTTTGCTTCACCCGTAATCAATAAGATGATTTTCTTTGACTTAAAAATCTGACCGATTCCCATTGTAAGCGCCGTCGTTGGCTGGTGCTCATCGGAGTTGAAAAAGCGTGAGTTTGCAGCTATAGAACTTTCCGTCAAATTGATATGATGAGTCTCCAACGAATAAGAGACAGAAGGTTCGTTAAAGCCGATGTGTCCGTTGACACCGATGCCCAGCAACATAAGATCAATACCTCCTGCGGCATCAAGCTCGGCTTCATACCTTGCGCACTCGGCATTTGCGTCTTCTGCGCTTCCATTTGGGATTTGAAACTTCCCGATGTTGATGTAATCAAATAAATGCTTGCGCATAAAATAATCATAACTTTGAGAATGTGACGGATCAATTGGGTAATATTCATCAAGATTAAATGATTGAGCATTAGAAAAATCGATTTCACCGGACTTATATCTTCGAACTAATTCTTTATAAAGACCAACAGGAGTGCTCCCCGTTGCAAGCCCTAAGACCGTTTCCGGTTTCTCTTTGAGCTGCCGGACATATATATCGGCAGCATGGTTACATACATCCTCATAGGTTTCACAAACGATTTTTTTCATATTTCTTCCAATCTGCACCAAAAGGAGCGTCAAAATATCCTCTTTCATCAAACTCATTTGTTTTAAGTTTGATTCTTATCACTCAACAAACGGTGAGTATAAATCCCTGATTAAACGAGAAAAACCCACAAAATCAAGTATATCATAAATAAAAATCGAATACCAGAAAAAAATAAAGTGTAAAAATTGCGTTAAAAATAGCGTTTTTTTGCGCTATTGATTGCGCTTGCCGATATCATCATGTATAATAATACCAAATTTAATGCGAATATAAAATAACCGGAGGTAAGAAATGAGATTATTAACCAGATCGGATTTTGATGGACTCGCTTGTGCCGCACTCCTAAAGGAACTGGGTGTGATTGACAGTTGGAAATTCGTACACCCGAAAGACATGCAAGACGGCCTTGTCGAAGTAACCGAGAACGACATATTGGCAAATGTACCATATGTCAAGGGCTGCAAAATGTGGTTTGACCATCACTCAAGCGAAAAAGAACGGCTCGGCAAAGATATCGTATTTGAAGGAGAAAGCCGGATTGAAGACAGTGCCGCACGCGTCATTTACGAGTATTATGGCGGTAAAGACAAGCTTCCGCACTTTGAAACAATGGTAATAGCTGTTGATAAAGTCGATGCAGCCAAGCTGACAAAAGAAGAAATTCTCAATCCAAGCGGATGGGTGCTTTTAGGTTTCATAATGGATCCGCGGACGGGGCTTGGGAGATTTAGAGATTTTCGCATACCGAACTACGCATTGATGGAAAACCTTATTGATGCATGCGCAACACAAACAATCGAAGAAATCCTGGCAAACCCGGACGTAAAAGAACGGGTAGACCTCTACTTTGAGCAGGACGCGCTCTTTAAGAAAATGGTCGAAGCCCAAACAACAATACACAAAAACGTTATACTCACCGATTTACGGGGAGTCGACCCCATCTACACAGGCAACCGCTTCCTTGTATACAGCCTCTACCCCGAACAGAATATCTCCATCTGGGCTGTTGACGGAAGAGGAAAACTCAATTGCCCGATTGCTGTAGGTCACAGCGTTATCAACCGTACAAGCACCACAGATGTAGGCTCACTCATGTTAAAATACGGTGGCGGCGGCCACTTCCAGGTAGGCACATGCCAAGTACCCTACGACGAAGCCGATACTGTATTAAAAGAGATGGTAGAAAAAATGAATGCCGACGACGCATAAGAAATAAAGTTAAACTTCGTCATTGCGGGCTCGACCCGCAATGACGATTTTTATACAATACTCCTATAAAGCTTAGGAACACAAGGGGAATATACTTTGATATAATGTATATATTAAACAGGGAGCGGAGAAGCTTTGGAGAGTATATTTTCTGTCATTATTATTCTATATGCGTTATTGTTCTACCTCAGTAACCGCAGCAGTCTCATCAACAGATGGTGCGCAGTTTATGTTGGCATTGCTTCGATAGGTGTCCTGAAAGAAGCGTTCCTGTATCAAGCAGTGCCCTTGATGAAATCCTTATGGGGAAACGCAATTCAGGAGGAAGTCTATCTTGGCATATACTCAATACTGACGTGGATAGCATATTCCTTCCCTGCTTCCGGAGCTATATTAATGGGCTTGTATTTTTACGGCTTAAACAACAAAAACCCAAAACTGATGTCCATTTTAACGAAAGTTATATGGATTCCGCCGGTCATATTGTCATTTATTTATACTCCCTTGCAATTTACAACACATCAGGCGGGAGATCAAACATTTTGGCTCATCTACAGCATATATAATATAGGTCTATCCATCGTTCTAATGGCACTAATGTTCATAGGGATTAGAATCGAAAGCTCGGAAACAGTCAGACGGCAAAAAATAATACTGTGTGCAGGCATTCTGCCACCTATGCTTTATGTTCTAATTACAGTTTATGTTGTTCACTTATTTGGAATGACAGACTTGTTTAAGGCATGGCAATGGAATGTTGTCATTGTTGCGGTATGCCTGTTCTTTTTCATTGTCACGGCTTTCAGAAGCGGATTTTTGGGATTAAAGCTGTCCGCTGAAGTATATAAATGGGACTCGGACATGAGCATAGCCGGAAAAAGTGCCGACTATACGAGCCATATGCTGAAAAATCAGACTTCTAAAATGGAATTGTGTTTAGAGAATTTGGCGACAGGGCTGGCTTCGGGAGACGGTGAGGAGCTTCTGGAGGAGGTTGCTATCCTTTCCCGTTCAATAGCAACGCTGAAAAACTACGTCGAGAGGATGAAACGCCACTCACAGGAAGTCCGAATACAGCAGGAATCGTGCAGAGTGAGCGATTTGCTGCTTGACGCAATACCTACGGCTTTGCTTGAAAGTAAAGCAATAGTATTAAACAATGTCATCGGCGAGAATGTATTCATACTTTGTGATAAAAGCCACATGACCGAGGTTTTCTCAAACATCATCACCAATGCTATTGAATCAATACGCGAAAACGGTGTAATTGAAATATCCGATGATTATAACAAATCAACTTACTCACTGATGTTCAAAGACGACGGAGAGGGTATGAGTGAAGAGACGCGGAAAAAGTTGTTCTCGCCGTATTTTACGACAAAAAACACTGAACGTAACTTCGGTCTTGGGCTTTCCTACTGTAAAAATGTTATAGGGAAACATGGCGGGACAATTTCCGGAAAAGGCGACAGTGAGGGAGGGGCGACAATCATTATTTCATTCCCGTCAAAACGGGTAGCAGTAAGCGAGGGGTAGGGTTATTTTATGGAAGAAAAAATCCGGGTTCTGCTGGTCGAGGATGACATTGACTTTGTATTTCTCATAAAAAAACTGATTAAGAAAGACAAAAGATTGGAATTTGCGGGACATGCCCAAAGCAAAGCACTTGGGATAGAACTGGCGAAGGAATTGAAACCCGAAATCGTCCTCATGGACTTAAATCTATCCGGCAACGAGCTTGACGGCATTGGTGCCGCCAAAGAAATCAAATTGGCAACCGGCGCAAAGATATTGCTGCTAACTTCCTTTGAACAGCCGGAAATAATAATAGATGCCAGTAAAAAAGCGTTCGCATCCGGCTATATTTATAAAAGCCAATGCCAAACACTGACTGACACCGTCTATAAAACAGCAACCTCAATAACGCCGCAAGAGCTATTCATAAAAGAATTAATAATAAACGAGCTAACCTCAGCCGAACAGGGAGTCATAAAAAACATGGCAGCGGGGGCTGTGAGTGTATCTTCTTTTTCAACCATTGCAAACCAAAAAACAAGCATATTCAGGAAATTAGGCATAAGAAACACAGACGAACTGGTCAGGCTGATTAAATATTGGTAGATTTGCATGGAATAACACTGCGATTATTATCATCGGTTAATAAAAAGTAATCTCACAATTGGGAAGAGCATCTCTTAACTCGCTCTGTTGCTGAGATGTAAAAAACCTTCCTGATAACCAGAGAGCTTTTAAATTAGTGAGACCATGTAGCACAGTAATATCACTGACCGAGGTGTTAATCATCGAAAGGGATTCCAGTTTGGTAAGGTTTCTTAATGCGCTGATGTCATTGATTGCGTTGGTGCCCAACCGAAGGTTTTCCAATTGAGTAAGGTTGCCAAGTGCACTGATGTCGCTGATTGAGTTGTTAGAAAGATCCAGGTCTTCCAGTTGCGTAAGATTGCTTAATACGCTGATGTCACTGATGGAGTTGTTGCCCAAATGTAGGCTTTTCAGGCGGGTGAGGTTTCTTAATGTACTGATGTCATTGATTGAGTTGCCTCCCAACCGAAGGGTTTCCAATTGAGTAAGGTTGCTAATTGCGCTGATGTCACTGATTAAATTGTGGCTCAGACGCAGGTCTTCCAGATGGGTAAGGTTGCCAATTGCGCTGATATCATTGACGGAGTTGGAGCCTAAGAAAAGGGTTTCCAGACGGGTAAGGTTGCTTAATACGCTAATATCACTGATTGAGTTGGCGAATACGGAAAGACTGGTCAAGTTTGTGAGTTCTTCTAATGCGCTGATATCACTGATTAAGTTGGAGTGTAAGCTAAGGTATTCCAATTGAGTAAGGTTACTTAATGCGCTGATGTCTTCGATCGTATTATCACTTAAGTAAAGCCTTGTCACATGAGTAAGTTGACTTAACTCGCTGATGTCACTGATACCCTTATCCCTCAGTGAGACAGAGGTACTATCTGTCATAATCGTTTCTCCGCCTATTGTAATCGGAGTCGGCGTAGGTGTTGCCGGCGGAGGTGTTGTCGGCGGAGGTGTTGCCGGTGGAGGTGTTGCCGGCGACTCTATTGCCGGCGGTGAATATGTAGGTGTTGCCGGGTCATCTGCCATATCAGCATTTAGCCGCGGCACATACCAAAAATACTGCCATAGTAATAATCCTGTAACAATGACACAAATGACCGCTATTATCTGCTTCTTCCCTTTCGTCATCTTAGGCTTTGCAGTTGCGGGCGTGGATAACGCAGGGAACACAGGGGGACGGTTCTCTTGTGTTCCATCTGTGTTTTGTGCATAAGCATCCGGTGTGACTTGGGCTTGCGGAACGTATGGCGTTGATGGGGCTACAGGCGAGGCGGTTGCAACCGGTGCGGTTGCAGATGCAAAATCGGAGACGGGTGTGCCGGACTGCTGCCCGTAAAGTGACGCATACAGCTCCGACACGTTTTGATAACGATGTTCCTGCTGAACAGCCATTCCCTTCATAAGTGCTGCTTCCTGTGCCGCATCTACAGGGATACCCCGCATTGCCGGGGGCTTTACCCCGTCCAAACGTACACGCTCAACCGATTCATCGGGTGTTACGCCGGTGATGCACTTATATATCGTTGCCGACAACGCATATACATCAGTCCAAGGACCTTGGACTCCACGCGAGCGGTACTGCTCTTCCGGCGCGAAGCCGGGCTTGAGCAAAATAGACATACTCTTATTGCCGCTATCGGTAAAGTCGCGCGCCGCGCCAAAGTCGAGCAGCTTCATTTGCCCTTCATTGCTAATCATGATGTTATCCGGGCTTATGTCACGGTGGATAAGACCGGTTTTATGAACTTCCGCCAGGGAATACATTACGGGCTTCATCAAGTCGAATACCTGATTGGCAGGAAGTCTCCCGCCCATTTGTGCAAGGTAGTCCTTTAAAGTTTGCCCGTCTATGTACTCCATACTGATGTATGCTGTGCCATTCTCTTGGAAGTAATCCTTGATTGAAACGATACCCGGCAGAGCGAAGAACTTGGCGAGTATCTTGGCTTCGCTTACGAACTTCTCCCTCCCCCGGAGGAAGAAATCTCCTTGCGAGCCGGTAAAAGGCTGGACTGTGGCAGACCCGGCGGAGGTCGCTTCACGGGTCACAAATCCGGAGGGGTAGTACTCTTTTATGGCGACCCTGATGTCAAGGTTTAAGTCCCAGCCAATGTAGGTAATGCCGAAGCCACCTTGCCCCAGCATTTTACCAAGCAGGTATTTCCCGTTAAGAATCGTACGTGGGCGCATTATATGCGGCGGAACTTCCTGCGCAGCTTCGTTGTAGCCGCACACCGGACATGGATTAGTTGGTGTCGCATGCTGCGTAAAGCAACTCATACAGGCGTTTTGTGGATTATTTATCATAGTAAAAGCGCCTCCTGTTGAACTATTATTATACCATTGAAAAGAGCGTCTGTGTTCCTATGTTTTATAGGAATTTACACAAACGCTCTATGTAATATGACTGCTAAAAACTTACCTGAACATTTTCCCGTTCCGGAGCTGCGGCTTCAAAGAAAGGCTCTGTTTCAAATCTGAACATTCCCGCTACTATATTTGAAGGGAACATTTCGACTTTATTATTAATCTTCATGACCGAATCGTTGTAAAACTGTCGTGCAAATACAATCCGTTTTTCGATATCGGATAACTCGCTTTGCAATTTAGAGAAATTAGCATTTGCTTTCAAATCCGGATAACTCTCCGACAGAGCAAACAGCTTTGAAAGCGCGCCTTCAAGCGCACTATCCGCAGCCAGAGCTTTTGCGGTGTCAGTACCTGCGGAAACATAGCTGTTCCTTGCCTTGATAACGTCTTCTAAGGCTGCCTTTTCATGATTGGCATACCCTTTAACGGTTTCTACCAGATTAGGTACCAAATCAAACCTTCTCTTAAGCTCAACATCGATTTGACTCCTTTGATTTCTAACGCCATTCCTTAAAGAAATCAACCCATTATATGAGGAAATAAAGAAAATAACGATGAGAACAACAATAAGAACAATAACACCAATTACAACGTAAACCATAAAACCCCACCTCTTTCCAAAGTTACAAGTCATTTATACCACGACTTCCACCTCTTAGTACACTATCATAAAACTCCAATAAACTCAAGTATAAGCCTATTTGATTTCGATATAATTCTATCTGATAGTATGGTATCATTTCATCCTAAACTCTGCTATAATTTAAGCATGAAATTGATATCAATACCAAAAGATAAATATGACGATTACAGACTAGACGTGATTTTCAACGGGTATAAATGGGATCCGCAATTTATGGACAGCAGCACCATTGCGGAGCATGTTCTTGTTATTACTGAAGAAGAGCATGAAGAACTGGAAAAACTCACGGAAAAGCTTGCCGGAGAAACCATGCAAGCAGAAGAAATTATAAATAAAAATCAAAAGCTTGCCAAACCCTTGTCGCTTCCCCGGAAAATACAAAAAGAACTGAAGCGAATGGGTAATTATCAGGCAAACAGGCATATCCGCCTTATGCGTTTTGACTTTCATCCGACCCGGGAAGGGCAATGGGTACTAAGCGAAGTAAACAGCGACGTACCCGGCGGTTTTGCGGAAGCCTCGATTATGCCGAAAATAGCAGCTAATTTATTTGAACGCGAAAGGTACAGGTTTAAGAATTTTGGAGAAATATTGGCAAGCGCTATTGTCGGAAAAGTAAAATCAGGCAGGAAGATTATGCTTGTACACTGCACCTCCTACAGCGATGACAGACAGGTGATGCAGTTTCTGGGAGACAAGCTGCAAGACATTGGATACACTGCAATTTACGCAGCAGCAGACCATTTGCGATTTGAGAATAATAAAGCGATTAGCCTGCTTGACGGAAATACCGGAAAAATCGATGCAATTATTAGATTCACCCCACTTGAATGGCTTGTAAAAATGAAGGGTGAGGCTATATGGAGCGGTTATTTTGACACAACAACAGTCTCTTGTAATCACCCGATAGCAGTATATACGCAAACAAAACGATTCCCGCTGGTTTGGGATTTACTGGAAAAGCACGGAGCCGATTTGTCAGCATGGCGGGAGCATCTTCCTGAAACCCTTGAAGTCAGAGCCGCAAGAAACAAAGAAGGATTTATATACAAACCCGTATATGGAAGAACCGGCGAAAATATCTCGATAAAAGAGGCGTGTATTGATGATGAGTACGAAAAAATTATTAAAGATGTAAAAAGAAACCCTAAGAGCTATATTGCACAAAAGAGGTTTAATAGTAAACCCGTTCAAAGCGAAAACGGAGAAGAGTATCATGTCTGCTTAGGGTCGTTCGTGGTCGATGGAAAAGCAGCCGGATATTATGCAAGAGCAAGTAAAACGCCGCGCATAGATTCATCTGCGGCAGACATACCGGTTTTAATAGAAAAGAATATGAAGAGTTCAAATCACATAGAAACAACACGTGCAGCTACGGGCTCCGTGAAGCAACCCGTAAAAAACCTATACAGAGAAGCATATATGACATGGGCATCCGGTAACAGTATATGGTCAAAATGGGTTCGCCCTGTTCCTTTTATTGTGAGAAGTTATACAAATCAGACACAAAACATGCCTTATGCGACACAAGGAATTCCTTACCTGGAAAGCCTTATGCCGGACACAGCTATTATTCTGGACTTGCCAAGCTGCATCGGGATTATCGAAGGTGCGGATCTAGCTCGTATAGGCTGGCGTCCGATACCGCTATATAACGGCACAACAGAACAACCGGGAGCAATAGCACTCGTGGATAACACCGGGATTAATACCGCCCTGCTTCATTTTGCTGACTTATTGGAAGAAAATGAAATCATAGAAGACGCTCCGCCGGTATTCTTACTTGACAGCAACCGGATGTTTTGCAATAAAGCAAACATATCGGTTTTTGATAACAGTTGGGATGTGTACGAACAAGATATGCCATCCCCGAAGTTCTTCCTCAATAACGGGATTAACAAAATTATTTTATGCGGACATAAAATACATAGAGATATACATAAAATCCTTTACAAGTATCAGACAAAAGGAATGACAATTCTTTATACAAACGGAGTTGACCCCCCAACAAAAGTTGTTATAAAGAAACCTCTTGAGTTGCGTAGATTAGCTTTTTTAATTGATGCAATATCTATGGTGCACTAATGCCCGCCGCCGCCACCGCCGCCGCCGCGTCCTCCGCCTGAACTGCCTCCGCTTCTGAAAGAACCGGATGCGCTTCTTGTTGCGGAGCTGAATGTGCGGCTGCTGCGGTAAAAACCGCGTGACCGGTAGAAATTGCTGCGAAGCACCGGGCTTGTATTCATACTCGATTGTGAACAACGCAGTTCAATCGCTTTAATAACTTTAGAAGAAAGACCGAATGCTGTTGCATACACCAAATACTTCTCCCATATGGTCAAATCCAGAATAGAACGTTCGCTCATAAGTGTTTTACTGTTTAGGAAATTATATAATCCTCGCCATTTAGCATATTCATCTTCACCGAATTGTGTCAGCAGGACATAGCTTGGTGATTTCCAAATCCTATATACAGCAGCGGCAATAAACGCAAGACCAAGAATGAAGAAAGCACCGTATGCAAACCCCAGACGGGTTTGATACGAAATCAGATTTGCAAATATAGAGATAAGAACACCAAAAACACAAAGTGTTACAGCATTACTTCGCACCTTAAGCCTCGGCTCCTTATAATTGGATTTCCGGAAATATCCTCCCTTGATACCGGCATTTTGCACTATTTGACTTTTTACACTGATAAAATAATCCGAATACGCAGTATCTTTGCTCATCATCTGCTGAAGTCCCGATAGCGTTAATCCCTGTGCCTGGAAGTACGGCAAGTATCTGTTGATTGTTGCAAAATACAATTCCTCAGACTGAGTTAGCGGCTCAAGCTGCGGTGTGATTACATTGACATTTACTTGAGTGCCACACGCTGCACAGTGCGTTTCTGCTGCGATAGCCGGCTTTCCACAGCTCTCGCAATATGATGTTGGGACCGATGGATTATTTTTTAAGATAATCCGCGTATTTCCGGGATTCCAATCCTGTGTATCTCTGACCTTTACCAGCTCAATATAACCCTTACGCACAAGACTTAATAACACAGCCGCATATCCATCCGGTACCTCATCGGTTTTTTTATGCTTACAAAAAACCAAAACAGACGCAAAGCCCGGATCAAGGTCACTTGGGATATCTCTGAAAAACTCCGGTTCATTTTTTGCTTTAAAGAAGTTGTGTTTTTTATTCATCTTCTTATCCAGACCAAGAGCAAGCATCACTGTAAGCACCGCGAGAGAAGAGAAGATGAGAAATACTACGATTCTTGCTATAAGGAATCTCCCCGAAAGCGCAAGATAGCTATCGAGTTCGTCTCTCAACTCTTGCAAGGCATTATCATTGAAATATCTGTTTTCAGAAGCATATTGCGTAAAGATATGGCGGTCTTCTCCAAACGCGAGGAGCATAAATTCTATATATCGATTGTATGGTCTAAATCTAAGCTGCGAGCTATCAAGCTCAAAGTAAAAAGTATGATGCCCGGGGTTTACGGTTGTTGATTCGTAAAAAGGAAAACCATTAGAGTTTGTGCCGAAAGTATACGCTTCAAAGAATTCCGATCTCGGCATGATTTCAAGAGGAAATAGCACCTGTCCCTTGAATGACCTCAAAAACACAGTCGTATCATCAGAGTACATTGTCAAATATATATTGGAACTGTCAGCCCAACGCATTGCTGCATTGAACATTTCGTACTCTATTTCGAAAACCACTGTCTCGCGGTAAAGTCCGTCTACATAGAACAAAACACACTCATACTGCCTGCGGTCTACGTTATACGGACCCGGACTATGGAACCACTTGCCCGGTCCCAGACCTCCTTGTGTATTAATGAAATCCGCATCATCCCAGTACAGCTTCGGAGCCTCGTCAAAAACAACAGGTGCACGACCATCATCAAAAACCTGTTTGACAGAAAGCACGTTGTAGGTAACTCTTACACCGTCAACGTTCTTTTCGGGAAGCTCTCTCCACAGCTCCCAAAAAAGATTATTCCGGGATGCTGCATGGATATCGAAGGTCAAACGCTCTGTTATTATTACCTTTCCATAGCTTTCAGGCTCGTCCACCACAACAGCCCGGTAATCCACTTCAACTATTCTGGCATAGTCAAAAGGATTATGATTTGATTCCTCAAACCAGGTAGTAATGCTGATAATCAGCATAATAATAATCGGCAAAAATATAAAAGCTAAAATACTTATCAAGCAACCATAGTTTTTACCCCTGTTCATAAACCCACTCCCTAACTATGTTTTCCTTCACTATACCCTCTTTTAGGAAAATAGACAACCCGGTGTTTAGCGCTCCGTAAGCGGTCCCAGCACACCATCTTCGACAACACCATCAAAAACCCTGCCGTCATCAAATGTTATGACAACATTGCCAACAGGCTCGTTATCAATCCAAAAGGCCTTAAATGAGTAACCATCTTCATAATAAGTTATCGTTCCTTCGCCATTGAATAAACCGATACCGAAGTAGCCCTCGTACACGTCACCGTTGCCCCATGTATATATGCCAAACCCGGATCGTTGACTGTTGACGTAGTGACCTTCAAAAGTGTCGCCGGATGTCGGACATGTGTACTCAGCAAAACCTTCAATCAAGCCGTTTACAAATGTTCCAATAGCGAAAGCTCCTTCATTAAAATGATACTCGCCGGTGTCACTCGATTCGCCATTGGTGAACATACCGAACCCGTTAGGCATACCATTTGACCAAAATCCGGTATAATAGCCGGGAATTGACCAATAAAAAGTGACCATCGTGAATGGCATATCTTCCACAAGCTCGGTAAATGCAACGGTGTTCCGATGGTTAAAACTCCATAAACCTAATGTCTGCCCCCCTGTAAAGACTTCAGGAAGACCATCCTCATCAAATAAAGTGAGCGTTTGTTCACTTAAGCTAAATGTGATGTTTAGATGCTCGTTATCAGCTTCAACGGCAAAAAAGTAACCGGAATAAGCCTCCGCACCCCATTCAGACGTAAGAGAGATGTTATCGCCGCTGATATAAAATGTTCCTTCCACTATGCTGAAGCTGTCAGGATCGTCTTCTTGCGAGTCCATGTGTACAAGATAAAATCTATTGCTTGCGTCATTGAACGCAAACTCCGTTGTATAGCCGTCCTGCACTCGCGATATCCACGTTCCGTCAAGACTTACTTGGGCGGGTGACGGCTCGGGATCAACAGGGCGAGGCGGAGAGGTGACACCCGGCGGATGCACGTTAGTGTTTGCCGGATCTTCGGAAGGTAAGGCCAGAAGTATAATGAGTAAAAGGATTGCTGTGCCGCCTATGATAGACGCTACTTTACGCTTCGTCGACCAACCTGCAAACCCGGTTTTTTTCGGTGGTGTCTGAGCAGAGTGCTGCGGTTGTTGGTATTGCGGCTGCTGGTATTGCGTCTGCGACGGCTGTTGGTACATGTGCTGCGATGGTTGTTGTTGTGTATACTGTGAAGATGTAGTTGTCGGCGTTGCTGCTGCAGGTTGCGCGGTCGCATATGCACCTGTGGTTGTGCCGGTCTGCGCTCCGTACAATGACGCATAAAGCTCCGACACGTTTTGAAAGCGGTGTTCTTGCAGAACAGCCATCCCTCTCATAAGTGCAGCTTCCTGTGCCGGGTCAATAGGGATGCCCAACATTGATGGTGGTCTTACATCGTCTCTTCGAGTGCGCTCAACCGATTCCTCGGGCGTAATGCCGGTGATACACTTATATATAGTCGCCGATAGTGCATAAACATCTGTCCACGGTCCCTGCACCCCGCGTGAGCGGTACTGCTCCTCCGGTGCAAAGCCGGGCTTTAGCATGATGGACATGCTCTTGTTGCCGCTGTCGGAAAAGTCGCGTGCTGCACCGAAGTCCAGAAGCTTCATTTGCCCTTCTTTACTTATCATAATGTTGTCAGGACTTATGTCGCGATGGATTAGTCCGGCATTGTGAACCTCTGCCAATGAATACATTACAGGCTTCATCATATCGAATATCTGACCGGCAGGAAGCCTTCCTCCCATTTGTGAGAGATAGTCCTTTAATGTCTGACCTTCAATATACTCCATGCTGATATATGCTGTGCCGTTCTCTTGGAAAAAATCTTTGATAGAAACAATACCGGGCAAAGTGAAGAACTTGGCAAGTGTCCTTGCTTCATTGATGAACTTCTCCCTACCCTTGACGAAATAATCCCCTTGCGAGCCGGTAAATGGTTGTACTGTAGCATTTCCCGCGGAGGTCGTTTCACGGGACACAAACCCGGAGGGATAGTACTCCTTGACAGCGACCTTGATGCCAAGGTTGAGATCCCAGCCTATGTAAGTGATGCCGAAACCACCTTGCCCCAGCACCTTGCCGAGCAGATATTTTCCGTGCAGTATTGTACGCGGGCGTAAAATATGCGGCGGGAACTCCTGTGCCTGCTCGTTGTAGCCGCATACCGGGCATGGATTAGTTGGTGCTGCATGCTCTGTGAAGCAGCTCATACAAGTGTTTTGTGGATTGTTTATCATTTTCTTTTCCTCCTGTGTTCCACGGGCGACCGAGGGCGGTCGCCCCTACATAGCATTCAACGGACATTTGCAAAGTAAGCGTCTACCAGTGTCAGATTATCCCAGGAATCATCGTAACAGCAAATAAATATTTTAAGGGATGATGCCTGTATGTATTGGTTATACCCGTTAATCAGTGCCAGGTCGATGATTAGAATGCGACTTTGCGGCGTAAAAGAAGTCGTTGTCCATACCCAATCATTCGTATCTCCAATCCATGCGAATTCGATATCGCCATATGGCTTTCTATCAAACTCAAGTATCATGTATCGTGAATCCGTAAAATCCCGGGCGGTATATGGTGACCGTGAATCACCCACATTATCGGACCACCAGCCTCTCTCGTTGTCGGGAAAACCTCCGAATTCGTGAAAATCTCCCAACGTAACAGTCGCAACATGAGTAGTGTCTCTGGGCGATTGGACTTCGGGTGTCGACATATTAGTAAGCCTCTCCCTGTGCTCAAAGCTCCACAACCCTGAAGGAGTTCCTTTTGTTAAAACAATCCCATATGCCATTCCAAATCCCAAGTTGTCTATTTGTAAAGTATTGGCATCAATACTTATGTTAGATTCTGTGGATATGCTGTCCCAGTCAAAAATGTGGTAACCATTGGGCAGAGAATCAAAAATAGAAGCAGCCCATAAAAGTGTCATTTGCAAGCGAGAGTCGGATATCGTGTATGTACCCTCATAGACATAGAAACCTTCAAAGCCGTCAAGGCTTTCTACCAAATAGAAGTTACTGCTATCATCAAACATAAGCTCAGTGATATATATGTCATCACCCATTTCCAAAGCACCGACCCATGTGCCTGTCAGGATATCAGGTCTGTCCACACTGTTGCTGCTTGACTGCCACATGCCGAATGCAAAAGTTAATAATCCTGCGACAAGACCGCAAGCAATCGTAATAATCCATTTTTCTTTAGTCATTCTCTTTGGCTTCACTGCTGAAGGTGAAGGTATGGAGTTTGGTGAAGACTCAAAAACAGGCGTTGCAGCTTGGGCTTGCTGCGCGTCAGCTAACACAGGGGGACGGTTCTCTTGTGCTTTTTCCTGAACATAAGGGGGTGATCCCTCTGTGGCGGGGGTCGCACTTGACGTTGCAGACATCTGTGCAGTACCGGGTACGCCGGCTTGCTGTCCGTGTAGAGATGCATACAGTTCAGGCACATTTTGGAAACGGTTCTTTTGCAGCACAGCCATACCTTTCATCAATGCCGCTTCTTGTGTTGGGTCAACAGAGAAACCCAGACTTGACGGGGGTTTGACCTGATCTTCGTGCACACGCTCAACAGACTCCTCGGGAGTTACACCGGTGATGCACTTATATATTGTCGCAGATAACGCATATACATCTGTCCATGGTCCTTGTACTCCGCGTGAGCGGTACTGCTCCTCCGGTGCAAAGCCGGGCTTGAGCATGATGGACATGCTTTTGTTGCCGCTGTCGGTAAAGTCGCGTGCAGCTCCGAAATCCAGCAGCTTCATATAGCCTTCTTTGCTTATCATTATGTTATCCGGGCTTATGTCACGGTGGATAAGACCGGCGTTGTGAATTTCCGCAAGGGAAGTCATTACCGGCTTCATCATATCAAATATCTGACCGGCGGGAAGTTTACCGCCCATTTGGGAAAGATAATCCTTCAATGTCCTGCCATCAATGTATTCCATGCTGATATATGCTGTTCCATTCTCTTGGAAATAGTCCTTGATTGAAACAATACCGGGCAGGGCAAAGAACCTTGCGAGCGTCTGAGCTTCATTGATGAACTTCTCCCTGCCTCGAAGGAAGAAGTCCCCCTGCGAACCGGTAAAAGGCTGGACAGTAGCATTTCCCATGGACGTCGCTTCGCGGGTCACAAACCCGGACGGGTAGTACTCCTTGATTGCAACCTTGATATTAAGGTTTAGATCCCAACCTATGTATGTGATTCCAAAACCACCCTGCCCCAGCACCTTGCCCAGCAGATACTTCCCGTTAAGAATGGTACGCGGACGCAATAAATGCGGAGGAAACTCCTGTGCGGTCTCATCGTAGCCGCACACCGGGCATAGATTAACCGGTGCTGCATGTTGCGTAAAGCAACTCATACACGTGTTTTGCGGATTATTTATCATTTTGTGTTCCTCCGACTGTGTTGCGCTGTTCATTACAAAAAACTAACTATGAGAGAACCGTCCCCCTGTGTTCCACGGGCGACCGAGGGCGGTCGCCCCTACATAGCATTCAACGGGTATGTGCAATATATGCTTAAAGAATTTTGAACGTGTTTTTACTTTCCGCAAGGTAGAAGCCGTCACCCGGATTCAGCATAACACTCTCGTTCGCGTTCAGCTTCCGACCATTTAGCAAAAATGTTCCGTATGTTGAACCTTGGTCGATAAGCAAAGCACCGGACGGTTGCGGCTGGACTTCACAATGCAAAGAGCTTATACCAGCGGTCTCTTTAGAAAAGATTATTTGACATCGAGCCGGGTCGCGCCCGATTCGCAGAGATCCGCTTAACGGATAGGTTGCCCCTGCCATCGGGCCGCTTGTGCATAAGAGCTGCCTTTGAGCGCCGCCGGGGGAGTACGCCGCAGGTGCAGAAGCCATCGGTGTTGGCGGGGGATAATATCCGGGAGCTGCTCCGTCGACGCCGGGCGGCGTTGCTTCGTCAGACTTCTTTTTGTTCCGTTTCATCAACCAAACAGCAATACCCACGGCAGCACCAATCCCGCCGCCAATCAAAGCATCGCGTGCCCATCTAGGCAATCCGGAGCCTCCTGATATCAATGATGACGATGAAGTATAACGGAAAGAGTAATCTTCGCCGATGTCGTTAAAATTCCTTACAGTAAATGAGCCGTCTTGAATTACTGTGTGAATAGGAGTAAGGCTGGGGATATTTATGGAAAGCTCATTGCCGGTCAATTGATACGTTCCCCGTTCCTCTATCCGTTCGTTTTTATTTCTAAGTCTACAGACAACCACTCCGTTTCTCATGAATTGAAATTCTATAAAATATTCATTCCGAACGAGATCATCATGGCCAAACGTTTCACTTGGGGTATCAATTCTGTAAAGCTCCCAGGTGGTATCCTCGAGCTCAGAAACGTCTCCGGCGCCGGCAGGAGGATCAGACCCCGGAGCGGCAGGTGTGGGATCAACATGCCCGGGGGGTGGAGTGGCGGGTGCGGGATCAGGATCCGGAGCGGCGGGTGCAGGATCGGGATCGGGAGGCGGAGCGGCGGGTGAAGAACCGCCAAAGGTTCCTTCAGTAAGCATGAAAAGATGAACATACCCTTCAGCAAACACATGAGCAAACACAAACACGAGCCGTCCAGTGTCGGTTTCCTCTATATCTGTATAAATCTTTCCGTCATCTTGAAGATCTATCTCCAGAGAATCTCCGCTTAACAAATAGGTGCCCTGTAAGGAACCGCTGGAACCCGTAATTATAACTTCTCCGTTATTTTCAAACCGGAATGTGATTAACATATTATTTGCGTCAATATAGTCTTCATAATAAATCTCTTGGGTTTCAATATTCAATATCCTCATAAGCTCCCAGGTCGTATCTCCGAGGTGTGAATTATCGGCCAGTGCAGCAGCGGCGGGTAAAAGCATGAGGCATAAAAGTAAGGCAACAATCTTTTTCATATTCTTAATCTCCATCCTTATAAATTACAAATTACAAATGATAAATGACAAATGGCAAAGATTTTTCATAGGTTATTTGACACTTCCATGTTGTTACTACAGTGTTTCCCAATTTACTCGCAGCTCCATTGAGCCTATAAGTAAAACATCATCGTTTTCAAGAATGTATTTATCCGTAATCGGTACGCCGTTGACATATGTTTTGTTGGTGGAACCTAAATCACGCAGTACAATGCCGTCCGGCTCATAGCTGATTGAGCAATGCCGTCCCGATAGCATTTCGTCATCTACAAACGGTAGTGAGGATTTACCCGGGTCTCTGCCGATGGTAAGCTCTCCGGCAAATTCTGTCCGGAAAACCTGCTCTTCCACCAGGCCGATTTTGGTCAGGCGAAGGGATATCCTCGGTTTGCCCGGAGGTGGTGCAGGGGGTGTCGGGAGTACCGCAGGACCTGTTGTGACAGGCATCGGAGCAACCGGCTCAGGATCGGGCTGTGCTGCCGGAGCTTCATCCGGCTTCTTTCGCAAAACCTTAAATAAAATGAAGCCTATCGCAAGCAAAAGAACTGAGCCGCCAATTATTATCCATAGCATGTGTTCCTGAAAGAAAGATTTTTCTTCAGGCTCCGAATCCGGCTCCGAAACAGGGGGATCTGCGGGCGCGGGTGTCGGTTCAGGCTCCGGTGTCGGCTCAGGCTCAGGGGATGGCTCCGGCTCAGGCTCAGGTATCGTCAATCCCGCCGTGGAAATGAGATACCCATCGCTTGCTCTTCCTACACCGGGCAAATCGAGATCGAGCCGCAGCATCAAGTCTTCGCCATCTGAACTAAATCCCTCCAACCCCACTGAAACAATAAGGCTGTTTTGAATAGACTCCATAATATCATCAACTATTTCCTCAGATACAGCCCGGTCAAGATTGTGTACATAATGACGCCCGCCTGCGGATAATCGAGCAAAGCTGCCGAGAATTTTCGCCGATTCCACATATCTGCTTGGCGGATTCATGCCAAGGGTGGCGACTGTATAGATTGGAACACGGCTGTCTCTAATCCTAATTTCTGCTTCGTCTACAGTTATTCCGTGAAATACATATTCATGACCGTCCGAGAAGATGATCAAGACCTTTTTATCGTGTACATCCGCATGAGTGTTCAAGACGGAAAGTGCCGTAAATACACCTTCATAAAGGCTTGTATACTCGACGCTCCTGTCGATTGAATCGAGAAAATCAAACTGATCTTGGATATCGTCCGGACTTGAAACAAAGGGTTGGGAATATGTCTCCGTGCCAAATGCAAATATGCTTACGTTATCTTTATCGGAAAGATCGTCGCATATAAGATTAATAATGTCCTTAATAGCTTGATAGTGCGCTGACCGTATCGAACCCGAAACATCGACAAGGAACAAAAAAGTAGTACCTTCATCTGCCTGCGAAAAGACGGTCACGTCCTGCAAAGACAACGGTGTATTTCCCAGGGTTGCGGAAAATTGCTCCGCTCCCGGCACAGTTTCGGCATTGGTGTTACAATAAACGCGCAAACTGCCGGTTTCAGCAACCACTCCTTCCATATGAAATTCCAGTGCTTCAACTGCGTTAACCACAGGAACGTAGCAAAAACAAAAAAGCACAAAACACAACAGCCATGATATTGCTTTATTCATTCTCATCGATTCTACTCTCGCCTTTCTAACTTTTTTCCGACTACTGATTACTAATCGCTGACCCGTACCACCGTATAAACCTATTCCTCCGGTTTGACAAACAATGCAGCCGCCGAATAGTTGTCGCTGTCTTCCGGTGCACGTTGGACAATCCTTTGCATCATCGCCTGCAGCCAGTCATACGGTGTATCGTTATCAGCCAGATCAAGCTCCATTTCCGGCTCCAATACATACTCCCAAAAACCATCCGTGCATAGCAAAAATGCATGAAATCCGGATTTTAGCTCTTGCGGTGATGAAATCTCAGGCTTTATATAATCCTCTCCCCCAAAAGCTCGCAGTACCCTGTTGCGATCATCATGATGCCGTATTTCATCTATCGTAATCTCTCCCGAAAATACAGCCACTTGCGATACACTGTGGTCTAAAGTTTGTTCTGTCAAATGTCCGTCTACGAAATGATATAATCTTGAATCGCCTACATGCGCCCATATGGCTGTATCGACATCAATGAAAAGTGCTACTCCGGTGCTTTTCATCTTTAATGCAGGTGATTGTTCGTCGAGTACCTTAGCGTTTGCTTGTTCAAAAAGCTGACGGATATATTCACTGTCAATTTTCGGATCTTCCATAAACGCCCGGGTTAGGTATTCGGCAGCGAGCGAAGATGCAATCTGCCCCCCGCCATGTCCTCCTAAGCCGTCAGACACGACTGCGGCACATACCCCGTCGCGTTCCAGATACAATACACTGTCTTCGTTATAATCCCTGCCGCCTTGATAGGAGCATGAAGCAATTTCAATTTGCATAGTTATCAGGTCTCCCTATTCAATTTCAAACATGTTCTCGCGGTTGGCAAGATAAAATCCGTTTTTACGTGCAATCGGGTACGGCTGTCCGGGCGTAAGCCTTGTGCCGTCCGCTAAGAACGTGCCGTTACTTGAGTTTTTGTCAATCAATACATACATCCCGTTCTCATATCTGACCTCGCAATGAACACTGCTTACGCCGGGTGTATTTTGCGGATATACAATATTAGCCAGCCTTGCGTCCCTGCCTATTACGAGCTTGCCTTGCGGTGAGGGGAAAACACTGCCGTTATACATTCCCGCTATGCCGCGCAGAGTTAGTGATTTTGACATTGCATACGGAGGTGCTGACACTGCAACGGCTCCCGCCGCATTCGGCTGTTGCACACTTTGCGGCGTAGATACTGTCTGCGGTATACGCATGCATTCCTTAACGCCTTTTTTAATAAGATGCAGTAAGATAAGCCAACAAATGATAGTTAGTATAACTGATTTTAGATCCATCCATGTAAACGGTATCGTTAAAAAACCGTCCCCAAACGAATGATTCCATACAACATGAAGCCCGAATGCAATAGCAAAATATTTAAGAAAGTGAATGTTGACAAAATGTTTAGCTTGCAGCTTGCTCTTGCCTTTTGCTATTGCTAATCCTGCTCCCATCATTGCAGCCCAGGGAATGTGTCCTCCAACTGCAGTCATGCTGCGCATTATCAATATATGCAGATCAAGGCCGCGGTTTAATGCATAACCTAAGTTTTCAAATACTTCAAACCCCATTCCCACAGTAGCGCCGATAAGCAAACCGTTCAAAATGTAATCAAATTTCGGCTTTATTATCAGAAGGCATACAAAGATTGCTAATACTTTTGTGGGATCTTCCGGAACCGGTCCCACAATATATGCTTGATTGCCCAACTGAGCTGCAAATACTATTCTGATGAAAGCCGTGCCTGCCATGTTTACAACACCGCCCAGCAGGAAAATCGCGATTACTTTGAAAATCGGAATGTTTCGCGGTATGTTCAATTCCCACAAAAGTAAAACGATGGTAAGGGGTAAAACTATAGCGGCGACAAAGAAAAATGGAATCCGAAAATTTAATGCGAATGCAGGGAAAAATACCATAAGAATATACATAGCGATTGAAAACACAAGAGAGACTATCCCCACACGGGCAAATAACCACGGCTTGCGCCATTCACCAATCATCCGACTCTCGTGGGGTGTTGTCAGCGAGGTGCCCGCTATAAATAACTGGGCGGCATCCTCGGCGGTATGTTTCTTAAAGACATTGGAAAATATGTCCTTCCAGGTGATTTTTTCTTGGGACGCTTTAGCAAAGAATGTTGTATTACCGGGCATGATGATAATCCTCCTCTACACTACAATACCTTAAACTCGTTTTTTGTATCCGCCAGATAGAAGCTGTCTCCGGAGTTAAGCGTGACGCTCTCATTTGCGTTCAGCTTACGCCCGCCGGGAAGAAAAGTGCCGTATGTAGAGCCGCTATCTATAAGTGTGACGCTTGAACCTTGTTGCCGTAACTGACAGTGCAGAGAGCTGATCCCTCTGGTTTCACCCGGAAATACGACCTGGCATCGCTTAGGATCGCGCCCTATGGATAAGCTTCCGTTGATTGGGAAGGTGGTGCCTGCAAAATGCCCTCTTGTGCATATGAGATGGGACGATGCGCTTGACGCAGAGGGATATCCTGCACCTGCGGACATCGGAGGTTGCATCGGCGTCTGCATGGGAGTTTGCACGGGTGCTGCCGCAGTGGACGGCGCTTGAACAGATGCCTTTGAGGATGCTTTACCCTTTTTGCTTGCAATCAGGATTATAATTAATCCCGCAACGATTGCCAAAACCCACCAGTATTCGGACAACAGTGAAGCAATGTCAAAATCGCTTTGCTCACCCGTACCGGGTTGGTTGCCTTGATCACCCGTACCGGGTTGACTGCCCGGCTCGCCCGGACCGGGTGGATCGGGTTGGGTGGCGGGTGGCTCGTCTACGTCTTGAGCACTGCCTGCAAGCGTGTACGGGATGGATAACTCTCTACATATATCTATAACGTAGTCTATATGAACAGCTCCCTTGTATTCTTGAGCCGCAGTAATTGCAAAAGCGTGTACGCCTACCACTGCACCTCTTTCGTTGATAATCGGCCCCCCTGAAGTGCCGCCAACGGAGGGTGCGGTATGTTGCAAATACCTTGTCCCGCGGAGTTCTATTTTTAAGTTTGTTACATAGCCGGTGGAGATTGTGAGGTGTTCTTCGGTTGAAGGTATATCATCACCCGGTCCAAAGAAAACATCAACCGCACCCGGGAAACCCAACTGATATATTCTGTCGCCGCGCTTCACGGTTTTGACAGATGCCAGCGGCAGAACTTTTCGATCGCTAAGTCCTGCGTCTACCCTCAAGATGGCAATATCCAAACCGTCATTTAAATCTTCGGACGGAATATAAACAGTTGCTTTGAGCATTTCTTCGCCGTAATCATCTAAGACGATATAAGTATTGTCTCTGAAATCGTAAATGCCTGCATAGTATGGTTCGCCATTAACGTCGAAATCAATAATACGCTCAGTTATACAATGTCTGTTTGTAACAAGATAGGTGCTCCCTCCGTCATGTGCGATTACAAATGCACTGCCGATTCCGGCTTTTTCGGTTGTAGACTCAAAACCATATACACGCACAACGCTGCCGGCGGCATCGTTTATGTCAAAAGCTGCAAACGCCGGAATAACTGCACTTATGACGATCATAACGGAAATGAACAGTAAAGCCGCTTTTTTTGTTACTTCTTTCATTTAATAATCACTCTCCCTGCTATAATAACTGTTTTTTCTGCTCTCAAAATGAACATGTCATGCTGCACCTACCCACGGTACTTAAAGTGAACATGTCATGTTACACCTGCCTCCGGTATTCAAACAGTATCGCAGTAAGATTATCCTGATGCGGATTTTGCTTTGCCAATACCATTTCCTGCAGAATCATAGTGCTTTCTTGGGGTGGATGCGGCATGGTTCTGAGTATTTCTTCGTCAGTCAAAACTCCAAAGACGCCGTCCGACATCAGTAATATACGGTCGCCATCGAGTAACTGCATAGGGCTGAAGCTGCGGTCAATCTTTTCGAGGTTTTTCATGCCAAGATAGCTGGTAAGGGCTTCCCGCCTTGAATCACCGGCAGCGGTTTCCCATGAGATTTCGCCGGCAGCGGCTTTTTCATCAAGCTCCACGGAGTAGACATGCTCGCGGTTGAGCTGCATGATCGCTCCATTACGAATCAAGTAAATCCGGCTATCCCCGACAGCCACCCAATACAGCTTGCTGTCATGGATGATAACAGCCACAACTGTGGAGCCGCCTTTTTCGCGTCCTGTCATAAAACGGTTAATATTTTCGTTAGCTGCGTTGACCATGACAAGCAAGTCAAGCTCGGGATGACCGGACGGGGCAGCTTCATTGAAGTATTGAAGCATGGTCCGCGTCACGATTGCGCTTGTTTCCGCACCGTCAGCCATACCGCCCATACCGTCAGCTACCACGCCAAGGATACCCTTGCGGGCACAAAGGTCAGCGTTAGATATATCCGAAATGCCAAAACTGTCTTGCTGGCTTTCGCGCGCTCCGATATGGTGCAAGTTGCCTATCATAACAGGGTGTTGGTTGTTGGCAGGCGGTGCAGCGGCTTGGACAATGACGGGTTTCTTTCTTTTTATCTTTAGCATGACAAAGCCCGCTCCGCCGAGAACGAGGACTCCTCCGCCAATTGCAAATGCCCACCAGTAATCTGCAAACAGATTTGACGACTCTTCATCGTCGGGCATCTCATCATCGGGTATCTCCTCATCAGGTATCTCCTCATCAGGTATTTCATTATCGGGCGTCTCATCGTTGGGCGTCTCATCATTGGGTATCTCATCATCGGGCGTCTCATCGTTGGGCGTTTCATCGTTAGGTATCTCATCATCATCGGGCATCTCATCCCTAACCTCTTCTGAATTCCCGTCGGCATCGTCAGGATCTGCATCGGTATCCGTGGTCACTGCATGAGCAACAAGAAGACTCCCGCAAAGCAGAATAACCACTAAAAGAAAAATTAATCCGGATGCTTTCTTTATCATTATAACCATTCCTTCCACGGCAAAATCACGCACGAGTAATTCCTTGTAAGGTAATCATGTGACTCGCATTTCACCACTGACTAAAGTTTGAATTTACTATAGCTTGATCTCACTCCCACTCAAACCTGTCTCCGCAAAGCGGCATAAATACCAGTTTGGTTTTGCCGATTTCCAGAATGTCGTACGCGTTTAACTCAGCGGTTGAAAACACCCCTTTGTCGTTTAAACGTACTATGCTTCTACCATCTCCGGGCGTGAAATAGAAAACCTTGTCCCTGGAATCGTAGCTGATGGTAGCATGATTCTCTCGTGAAATAGTGTCATCGCCGCGTATGCAAATATCCATATTCTCACCGCGTCCTATGTAATTATTATCGGTATGAATGCGGTAGTCACGGCCCTTTTCCTTGCCCTCCAAGCTGATGAGCCAACCTACGACGGGGTCAATGCCCAACTCCTCTTTGATTATCGCTACGGTACGTCCTGCGTCATTGACACTGCCCTGAGCTCGTGTACGGTTGTCACCGTCTCCGCCCGGCGCAAGCGGCATGGTTTTGCCAATGTCAGAGCTTCCTCCGGCAAGCGGCATGGTGTGCCCCATGTCCAGCGGCATCGTCGCACCGACATTGTCGGTTTTGCAGTAAGGGCATTCACTGTGAATCGAGGCGTCGTAGAAGTGTCCGCCTCCGGCGCATTGTTGCATGTTCATTGTGTTCTTCCTTCCTTATCAAGATTTGTTATTTGTGATTAATTTATATCCGTATATTATATAATAAATGAGAGTATCTGTGTTCCTATGTTTTATAGGAATTTGGAATGTATTCCCGGGTCTCCTTCTTAGGCTGCACTATACTCGTCTGTCTGCAAAATATGCATCCAGTATATCAGGCGGGTCATGGATACCTATAAAAATGTCGACAGTACTACTCATCAGAGCATCATAAGTTTCAAGGTTTCTCATATCTATTATAAAAGTCGTTTTATTTACAATTTCGCTTATAGCATGTATATCGATAAAAGTCTGGTCATATCCCGTACCGTCACCTTGGAAGCTGATTGTCATAAAATCCTGCGGAGCCCGGGCAAACTCAATTATCAGATATCGTGAACGTTTTAAATCATGTACGGTTAGATTTCCGGGATTAAAATGACTGCCTGAACCCCAAAACCTGTAGCCCCATTCGTTTAACTCCATGGGCTCTCCCAGTTCAACCGTACGCTCGAAAACTTTTTCCACATCTATAGGTTCGGGTGTGGGCTCAGGAGTCGGTTCGGGGGTAGGTTCGGGTGTGGGTTCAGGAGTCGGTTCCGGTGGCGGCGATGGTACGGGCGAAGGGGTTGTGGAACCGTTTATTTCGTCGGTGGGTGTCGGTATTGGAGCGGGTTCTTCTCTTTGTTGCCATGGTGAAAAGATTAGTAAAAGAACAGCAACTGCAATAAGACAGATACTAATGATAGCGATTACACCCGGTTTTACAAAGGGTTTTGTTTTATCTCCGGTTTTTATAAGGGGTTTTGGCTCACGTTTCGGCTTTGGTTCGCGTTTCGGCTTTGGTTCGCGTTTCGGATTTGGTTCGTGTACGGGTTTTGGTTTAGGTTCACGTATCGGTTTTGGCTCGCTTTTTTGCGCAGGTTCTTGCTTTGACTCTTGCGCGGGACCTTCTTCACACTCTGACTCCGGTTTCGCTTCTGATTTTAAATTAGGAGCAGAAGCGGGAATAGATACAATCTCCGCAAGAACAGTATAAAGGCTGTCATATAGTTCCTGAACACTTTGAAAACGACCCTCAGAGTAAACGGATAGACCTTTCATCAATGCTTCTTCTTGATTTGGTGCAATCGCAACTCCCAGCTTTGACGGTGCCTCGACCTCATCTCCGCGAACACGTTCAATTGCCTCATCCGGAGTCACGCCTGTAATGCATTTATACATAGTTGCGCATAGCGCGTATACATCTGTCCAAGGACCCTGCTTACCTTTAGCGCGATATTGCTCCTCGGGAGCATAGCCGGGCTTAATAAGCACAGACTGACTTTTATTCCCGCTGTCCGTATAATCGCGTGCTGCGCCGAAATCCAGAAGCTTCAAACGACCTTCTTTATCTATCATAATATTATCCGGGCTTATATCCCTGTGGATCAAACCGGCTTTATGAACCTCGGCAAGTGATGACATAACGGGTTTCATCAGGTCAAACAGTTGCGCCGAAGGGAAATTCTCATCCGATCGCTTCAGGTAACTTTTCAGCGTTAAGCCGTCTATATATTCCATGACGATATACGCTGTGCCGTTTTCCTGAAAATAGTCCTTAACTAAAACAATACCCGGAAGGTTAAAAAATTTAGCGAGACTTTTTGCTTCTTTTATGAACTTATCCCTACCATTGCGAAAGTGTTCCCCCTGTGACCCTGTAAACGGGTGAACGGTCGTTGCTGTTTCTCTGTATACATAGCCGGAAGGATAATATTCCTTTACGGCAACCTTGAGGTCAAGATTTAAGTCCCACCCTAAGTAAGTAATGCCAAAACCCCCTTCGCCGAGCAGGTTGCCGAGCAAGTACTTACCGTGAAGGATTGTGCGCAACGGCAAATTATGCACTGACTCGTTTGCCTTTGACTCGTCAAAGCCGCAAACAGGGCATACTTTCACAGGCGGATCGTTTTTCGTAAAACAACCCATGCATAGAAGATTAGGGTCGAAATCCATGAATTATTCCTCGTTCCTGTCTTCATGATGGCGTATTTGATCAAGTGTGATTTCACCCGAATATAAAGCCATTTGGGAAACACTGTGATCGAGTGTTTGTGTGCATAATATGGTATAATATTATATAAAAGCAAAAACGGGTAAAGGTGTGCATCATGCACACCTTTACCCGTTTTTACTAAGATATTATGATATAATTAACACACAGAGGTTATCATATTTTGAACTAATGCGTATATAATAACGCTGTAAATAATTATTTAAACTTGCAAGATAATGCAATAGCAAGGATAATTATATACATGATAATGGAGGGGAGTATCACAAATGCCGAGAGCAAAAGAATCAACCAGTACATTATTACAACGTATATTCAAAACAACATCTCTCGAACGTTTTATAAAACGATTTGATGAGAGTGAGTATGATACTCCGACATTTTCCGAGTACATTTCGGCACTATGCTCGGAAAGAAATGCTTTGCCTCAGCACATTATAAATAAAGCAGATATAGAGCGCACCTATGGGCATCAGCTCTTTAACGGCACCAGAACACCCTCGCGTGATAAAGTCCTGCAGTTGGCTTTAGGCTTTGGACTAAGTTTTGATGAAACACAAAAATTACTAAGGGTTGCAGGGAAAAGCGCTCTTTACCCGAAAATCAAACGGGACGCCGTAATTGTCTATGCATTAAATCATGGATACGATATAGTAGCCGTTCAAACATCATTATTTGATTTATCTCTTCCTACTTTAGGAGAGGAGCGATGATTATGAGCAGTCCGCTGACAGAAGGCTTTCTAAACTCAAATTTTACCGAGTTTGAACTTCCCGAAGAGTTGTCAAATCGTTTTGACCTGCTTGAAAGAATAGGATCTAATGATTTCAGCAGCACGTTTATCGCTTCGGAAAGAGATACAAATGATCTTTATGTACTTAAACTGCAAACCAATCCGGATGTAGCGATGGGTAATGAGGCATTACTTCTTCAAAATCTTAAACACAAAGGGTTGCCGGTCTATGAAAATCCGTATGGTTCAGACAGTACACACTACACGCTCCGTAAATACATAGATGGTGAGCCGCTCGATGTGTATTTAACGGGGAAAAACTATGCAGGGATATCACAAATGATAGATGTTCTCGTATCAATCTGCGATATTCTGATATACTTACACTCACAGCCCGAACCAATCATCCACCGTGATATAAAACCCTCGAATATCATCATCAATCCGGAGACAAATGCTGCGATACTGATAGATTTCGGGATATCCAGGAAATTTCAAAAGGATGTAAAAAAAGACACCGTATATTTCGGAACACATGATTTCGCTCCGCCGGAGCAATACGGGTTCGCGCAAACCGATTGCCGTACCGATATCTATTCATTCGGTGTGGTAATACGGTACTGGCTGACCGGAACTGCCAACAATGAAACTAAGATTCAAGATAATCGTCTGGAAAAGATAGCGTCAAAATGCACGGCACTCGACCCGAAATCGCGTTTCCAAAGTGCTTCTTCGCTAAAAAAAGCACTATTGAGATATAAAAACAGGAGGAGACGGGCTGCAACATCTATTGCGATAACTGCGGTGGCAGCAATTGTGATTGGTTTAAGCATCTATGTGTTATCAAATATATTTAATGACATGTCTTTTTTAAACAATAACCCTGCTGCTACAGAGTCTCCGGATGTAAGCGAACCTCCGGTTAATGTCCAAACCCCTATAGGTTATGATGATTACGAGTTTCAAAAACTGGTTGAATTTTTCTTGTACGAAGACAATTTCTCTAAGATACAAGCACAGTTTGAAGGGTTTAACTTAGAAATTCCGGGTGCCTGGATGTGGGATAGAGGAGATACATGGAGTGATGATGATGGTATAGAGCATCATACAACAAACTTTATTTTATGGAATAACGGACATGTGCATGAAATATTCTTGTATGGCTTGGGATTAACGGGTAATTTGGATGTTTCGGGATTGGGCTACCTTGAAATCCTGGATATTGCACATAACAATCTCACAGGTTTAAATGTTTCCGGTTGCATTTCTCTCCGCGAGCTTCGTGTTGGAAATAACAACCTTACAAGTCTTGACCTGACGGGCTTACCCGCGCTTGTTGATGTGAATTATTATTGGAATCCGCTCACCGAACCCGTAAAACGCGACGGTTGACGGTTTTGTATTTATGTAAGGAAGCGCAAGAAAAAACCGCCGGAAGCGGTTTTTTCTCTAATCATTTATTCCGAAAACTAATCCTTTAACGCCGCCTGTGCAGCTGCAAGTCTTGCGATTGGTACTCTGAACGGTGAGCATGAGACGTAGTTCAGACCGATTTTGTGGCAGAACTCTACGGATGACGGGTCGCCGCCGTGTTCGCCGCAGATGCCGAGTTTTATGTCGGGGCGGGCTTTTTTGCCGAGTTCCACAGCCATTTTCATGAGCTCGCCAACGCCGATTTGGTCGATTCTTGCAAACGGGTCGGACTCAAATATTTTCTTCTGGTAGTACTCGTCAAGGAACGAACCTGCATCGTCGCGTGAGAAGCCGAATGTCATTTGAGTAAGGTCGTTTGTGCCGAATGAGAAGAACTGGGCTTCTTTTGCGATTGCATCGGCAGTCAGACATGCACGCGGGATCTCAATCATTGTGCCGACCAGATACTTGAGTTTGCTGCCTGCTTCTTCGATAAGCGCATCTGCTGTTTTTACGACGATTTCTTTCAGATATGTAAATTCTTTAACCTCGCCGACAAGCGGTATCATAATTTCCGGCAGAATATCCCAATCCGGATGTGCGGCTTTTACTTTAATTGCAGCTTTGATAACGGCCTTAGTCTGCATTACCGCGATTTCGGGGTATGTGACAGCAAGACGGCAGCCGCGATGACCCATCATTGGATTAAATTCATGCAATCTGGTAATGATAGCTTTGATATCATCGACCGATTTGCCGGTATCTTTTGCAAGAACCTCGATATCCTTGTCGTTTGTCGGGAGGAACTCATGGAGCGGCGGGTCAAGGAAGCGAATTGTTACCGGTCTTCCTTCCATTGCTTCATAAATGCCTTCAAAGTCTTTTTGCTGCATCGGCTCGAGTTTTAACAGTGCTTCTTCACGTTCTTCAACGGTCTCTGCACAAATCATTTCACGGATTGCCGGAATACGGTCAGCTTCAAAGAACATATGCTCTGTACGTGTCAGACCGATACCTTCTGCACCGAAATCAATTGCCGCTTTTGCGTCATGCGGTGTGTCGGCATTTGTTCTGACGCTGAGTTTTCTGTATTTATCAGCCCAAGCCATAATGCGACCGAACTCGCCGCCTATTGTTGCTTCGGTTGTCGGAATTGCTTCGCCGTAGATATTGCCGGTCGAGCCGTCAAGGCTGATCCAGTCGCCTTCTTTATATGTCTTGCCGCCCAGCTCGAATTTTCTGCCTTTTTCATCGATTTTCAAAGCGCCGCAGCCTGCAACACAGCAAGTACCCATTTGACGCGCAACAACTGCAGCATGTGAGGTCATACCACCGCGAGCGGTTAGGATACCTTGTGCAGCCGCCATGCCTTCGATATCTTCGGGCGTTGTTTCGAGGCGGATAAGAATTGCTTTTTTTCCTTCTTCGGTCCATTTCTTAGTATCTTCTGCTGTAAATGTTGCATGTCCCGCTGCTGCTCCCGGTGATGCAGGAAGACCTGAACCGATTGGGGTTGCAGCCTTGAGTGCTTTAGTGTCAAACTGCGGATGAAGCAGTGCGTCAAGTGATTTTGCGTCAATCATAAGAACAGCGTCTTTATCGGTTATTCTGCCTTCGTCGACTAAATCGCATGCAATTTTCAACGCCGCTGCCGCTGTGCGCTTGCCGCTGCGTGTTTGGAGCATGAACAGTTTTTTATCTTCAATAGTGAACTCCATGTCCTGCATATCATTGTAGTGATTTTCCAGTGTTGCGACGATTTTTACGAAATCATCATACGCACCCGGCATAATGTCACGCAGTTGGTCGATGTTGTTTGGTGTGCGGATGCCGGCAACAACGTCTTCGCCTTGAGCGTTCATCAAGAACTCGCCGAAGAGTTTTTTCTCACCTGTTGCGGGGTTGCGGGAAAATGCAACGCCTGTGCCGGAGGTATCGCCAAGGTTGCCGAATACCATTTCCTGCACATTTACGGCTGTGCCCCAGTCACCGGGAATATCATACATACGGCGATAAGATATAGCGCGCGGGTTGTTCCATGAACGGAAAACTGCTTTGATGGCTCCCATAAGCTGAACCTTCGGGTCTTCCGGGAAATCGGTGCCGACTTTTGTCTTATACTCGTCCTTAAACTGATGTGCAAGCTCTTTTAAGCAATCAGCGGTCAGTTCAAGGTCATCAACGATGCCTTTTTCTTCCTTCATGTGATCAATCAGTTCTTCAAAATAGCTTTTTCCGACTTCCATAACGACATCGGAATACATCTGAATGAACCTGCGATAACAGTCATAAGCCCAACGGGGGTTTTTGCTTTTTGTTGCCATTACTTCGACGACTTCGTCGTTTAATCCGAGATTGAGAATCGTATCCATCATACCCGGCATTGATGCACGGGAACCTGAACGTACGGACACAAGCAACGGATTATGCAGGTCGCCGAACTTTTTCTTCGCAATGCCTTCGAGCTTGTCGATATACTGCATGATTTCCGCCTGCAGTGCCTCGCTGATAACTTCGCCGTCTTCATAATACTTTGTGCAAGCTTCTGTAGTTACCGTGAACCCTTGCGGCACAGGCAAACCGAGATTTGTCATCTCGGCAAGGTTTGCACCCTTACCACCCAGAAGCTCCTTCATTGTTCCGTTACCCTCGGAAAACAGATATACATACTTGTGACTCATTGAAACCCTCCTAATTCATTTATGAATTTATACTACGTAAGTATTTATTTAATGGAATACCTCCAAAGAACACATATCGACCTAAAACGCCAGTGTATTGTACCATAGATGCAAAGCATCGTAAATGGTACATCCATAAAATCAACATACGATAATCGTCGCGACGATTATTGTATCACAAATATTTCTAAAGGGAATAGCTAAATTGTGAAAATATATATTCTTTACTTACCGACACAAAATCTTTCGAAAATCCGTGACACGATATCCTCACGCATGGTTTTCCCTGTGACTTCGCCAATTGCAGTTAATGCGGCTTCTAAATCTGTGAGCACCGCATCGGGAGTGACCGATGCGGTCAATGCGTCTATTGCAAGATGCAGGCTCGCTGCTGCTCTTGAAATAGCATCAGCTTGGCGAGCATTTGTGAGCAGGACAGGGGGACAGGTACCTTGTCCCGGGCGAACACAGGACAAGGTACCTGTCCCCCTGTCCTGCCCTTGTATCCCCCCGAAATCAGGGAACATTTTGCGGATTTCTTCGTCTAAAAGATTGAGCCCTTCGCCGGATAGGGCGGACACACTGCAACACTTGATGTTGAGCTCGTTGAGTTTATTTTCGTCAAGAACCGCAGGTAAATCAGATTTATTGACGACAGCGATTTTCGGAATATCCGGCGGAATCGAACGCAGAGCGTCATAATCATCCGGGGTCAGTTCTTCCGAACCGTCAAGCACAAGGATGATAAGCCCCGCTCCGCTTATAGCGGCAAGTGTTCTGTTAACACCCAGCTTTTCTATAGTATCATCAGTACCCCGAAGTCCTGCCGTGTCAATAAGACGGAGCAGGATGTTTCCGATTATAAGCTTCTCCTCAATAGTATCTCTGGTCGTACCCGGAATTTCGGTAACTATTGCACGCTCATACCCAAGCAAAGCATTTAGCAGCGAAGACTTGCCTGTATTGGGTCGTCCGATAATTGCGGTAGGAATACCGTCTTTTAGTACCTTCCCACGCTCATGTGTGGCAAGCAAGCGTTGAAGCTCGTCTTCAATGCTGTGTAAAATTTCAAGATAGTTTTGAAGCTTAAACTCATCAATATCCTCATCGGGATAGTCCAAAACCGCATGAAAATGCGCCATAATATCAACGAGTTGATCATAAGCGGCATCCATTTTCAGGCTGATTGTCCCACGAAGCTGCCCCGCCGCATTTTGAGCAGCGGCGGAAGTCTCAGATTCAATCAAATCAATTACAGCCTCCGCCTGTGTTAAATCCATGCGCCCGCTAAGAAAAGCCCGCTTAGTAAACTCACCCGGTAAAGCCTGCCGAATCCCATGCCTGAAAAGTATTTGCAAAACATCAACCAAAACAACAGGAGAACCATGACAATGGAACTCAACAGTGTCTTCCCCGGTATAACTGTTGGGCGCTCTGGAGACTGTGCAGAGGCAGAGGTCGATGAGTTTGTCAGGGGAACCGTCCCCCTGTCTTGCAAGAGAACCGTCCCCCTTACAAACAAACTCACCATAGTAAATCCGCCTGTCTTCAAAGTCCCTAACCTTGACACCGGAAGCCGCAACAAACACATTGTCCGCAACGGTCAATGCATCGATTCCGCTAACACGGACGATGCCGATAGCAGAGACAACACTCCCGGTAGCAATAGCAGCAATAGTATCAGACACAAAATCACCTCATGCTTCCATTCTAAAGGAAATCTTGTTATAATGCAATAAACATAAAACGAGCAAACGAGGTATACCGTTAATGAAATATGCAAAACTATATACATTATTAATCATAATACTATCAGCAGCATTACTGTTGACAGCTTGCAGAAAAGACGATGAGCCACCCGTGGACGACCCGCCTGATGAAGCTAACGGCTCGCAAGTGCATGAAGACCCGCCGGTTCAGCATGAGCATTTCGTATTCACTTACGAGAACTTCCCTCGCCTTGACGGCTCGCCGGCAACAGCACCGCTTGCACAGGCAGCCGCGTGTGTACTGCTTGGTGAAAGCCGTGAAAATGTTGCCGATATGACGATATTTACAAGAACGACACAAGCGTTCAGAAATCTTGCGGCAGGAGAAAGCGACATTCTCATAGCAGGAGAACCAACCCCTGATGTTCTTTCTGATTTGGACAGACAAGGCTTCAATATAGAAATGGCACCGATTGCAATTGACGCTCTTGTATTTGTGGTAAGTGCCTCAAACCCTGTGGATAACCTGACAACAGAACAACTACGGGAAATTTACACAGGAACCATAACGAACTGGCAGCAGCTTGGCGGCAACAACAGTGATATCGAAGCATTTCAACGAAACGAAGAGGCTATGAGTCAGGTGCTTATGCAGAAGCTGGTTATGGACTGGCAGCCAATGGCAGACGCACCGACTCAGATATTTTCGACAGATTTTGAAATGGGGGACTCAATCTCGGCAATAAAGGGCTTCGACGGCTCCGAAGGAGCTATAGGCTATACAATGTTTTACTACGCTGATGTAATGGAAATAGCTGCAGGACTAAAAGTTCTATCAATAGATGGTGTAATACCCGGTGCGGAAACGATAAAAAACGGGCAATACCCGCTCTTAAATCCGTATTATGCTGTCATAAGCGCAGACGAACCGGAGGACGGACCGGTCAGAATTATGTTCAATTGGCTTAAGACTGAAGACGGACAAAATCTTATAAGCCGGCAGGGATATGTATCACTTATGGAATCATCCCAATCAGAAGCCATATCGCTGCCGAACATGAGATGGACCGTAAGAACAGATGATTCAAAACTAACGCCGTTTAAGCCGCACACACAGTTAACGAGGCTGTCATCGGGAAAATTGACAGAGCTTATTCCATCAGCAACATACGGAAAAGTCCTGCCATATTCGAGTGCGGCAACATTAAATGACGGCAGCTTACGGATAGCCAAATACGGACTTGTCACCACCGATGGTATGATTTTAACAGACCTTATATACGACAGCATTGTAATGGCAACATTTGTGACAACACATAGCAGTGAACAACGCCCTGCATATTATTTGCGAAAAGGAACACCCGCATATGAGTTCATGTACGAAATACAGACCCAAAATGCCGCATGTGCTCCGGACGGAAGCTGGGTAACATCATTTGATTACGTAGACATTGTATTCTCCGACGAAGTAATCTTTCTTATGCGCGACCACGAAACATTCGATATAGATGTCTACAACTACAGCGGTGTTAAGCTATACAATATCCTTGAACTGGAATGGGCAAACGAAATCTCGGATGACACATGGGCGGAAGTGTTGGTATACGGTGTAAGCGAAGGTCACGGATTCGTAAAACTAAATGATGGAACATACGGCTTGATGGATGCCAAAACCGGCGCAATTATACGTGCGGATTTTGAGGAAGCATTTATGTTTTCGGAAGGGCTGGCAGCAGTTGTTCCAGGTGATGGTCAACGTTGGGGGTTTGTAAACAGAAATCTTGAGATGGTTATACAGCCTGAATTTATGTATGCAACAGCTTTTATACATGGGCGCGCAGTTGTGGAAAAACCGGATGGAAGCCAGCATATAATTAATAATAGGGGAGAATCCCTGTTCTCCGTCACAAAGGATTACTTCATCATTAATAATCATGACGGTAACGGGTTCTCTGTTCATGCGGCAGCAGGTTGGGATATACCAACATTTTACACAAATGATTTCGTCCAAATCTCATATCCGGCAGACACTATATCACTCGGACCGGAATCAATCCTTCAATATATCGGCAGCGGCTGGTATCTCTGCATGACTGATGATGGCACGTGGTTATTTACGAGCGGAGAATCATACTTGCTTCCGCAAGACAGATTTTTATTCGATTTTATTGACGGATACATTATATATATGATGTTTAATGATGACTTTACAATTATAAGCTACGGGGTTATGCTCCCGGACGGCACTGACATTATCCTGCCTGACGAGTTTGCATCAATCACACCCGTCACACATGAGGGAAGTGTTAGAGCCTTCATTATAAACACTAACACAACATACGGGCAATTTGTAAACGAAACCTACATTCAAGCTCGATATACACTTGTTGATGTAAACGGAAACATAATAAAAACGGGCGCAGGAATAATGGTGCACGACAGAGCCTTGGATCTCTTAAGCGTACAAGGGACAGACTTCTCAGCCTGGATGGATATGTCGGGCAACACGATAATTAGCGTGCCTTCTATGGGTTATTCGTTTGATTGATGCCCCATTCCTCGGAAGGGGGTGCTGTCGCAGACGGTGGGGGTTGTTCCATGAATGTAAAAATCACCCTTCGCCGACCTTCTCAATATCATATGGTGTAGATTGATACACGTAGTAATTCAGCCAATTTGAATATAGAAGCTGTGCGTGCGCGCGCCAGTATACAAATGGGGGAGCTGTCGGGTCATTGTCCGGAAAGTAATTTTTCGGCATATCGATTGACAGCCCTTTATTTATATCGCGAGAATATTCTAAAGCAAGTGTATCGGCATCATATTCAGGATGACCGGTAATAAACACGTGGCGGTTATTTGTCGATTTTAAAGCGAAAACACCTGCCTCATCGGAAACCGAAAGCAACTCAAGTTCAGGCACAGCAAGGATATCAGCTTCCCGGATTTCGGTATAACGTGAATGCGGGATATAGAATTCATCATCAAAACCGCGGAAAAGCGGAGACTGCTGTTTAAGGATATTATGCTTAAAAACACCTGATAGTTTCGGACCAATCGGGTATTTCGGAATACCATAGTGATAATATAGTGCCGCTTGAGCTCCCCAGCAAATATGCAAAGTAGAATACACATTTGTGGAAGTCCATTCCATAATATCGCAAAGCTCCTGCCAGTAATCGACATCTTCAAACTCTAAGTTTTCTACGGGAGCACCTGTTATTATCATACCGTCATAAAATTTACTACGGATATTATCAAAAGAAGTATAAAACGAAGCGAGATGCTCGGGATCCACGTTTTTTGACTCATAACTAATTGTCTGCAAAAACTCAACCTCTACCTGCAACGGAGAGTTCGACAGCTTTCGGAGAAGCTGAGTTTCGGTCACTACCTTTGTCGGCATGAGATTGAGCAAAAGCAAACGCAGCGGACGTATATCCTGCCGCAGAGCACGATGCTCGGTCATAACAAAAATATTCTCACTCTCAAGAATAGGCGTCGCCGGTAATTGGTTGGGGATTTTAATAGGCATGGTGTGCTCCCTTCGGGTAGTTGAAAGTTGAAAGTGGAAAGTTGAAAATGGAAAATTATGACCTTGTTCGATTGATGCGAGGAGTTAGTATATTGTAATGCATAAAAAAGGGGAAATCAACAACGAAAAGACAACTACACCCCTGTCATTCTGCGCGCCAGTCGCAGAATCCATGTCACACCGATGTTATATGACCGATAGAACACCTATACACAGCAATAGATTCTGCGACTGACGCGCAGAATGACGGAGCTAGGAATACCTCTCTGTACAATAACATTATAGGTATCTGCGTACTGATAATTTTCCACTTTCCACTTTCAACTTTCAGCTCGTGTGTATCTTGCGCTGCAAGATACACACGGCGTAGTGTTGAGAAAGAACAGAAAAACAAAAAATTCTTGAAAAAAGTCTTGACAAGCGTATATGGAAATGGTAAGTTATTCGGGCGACTCTCTTCAGGGGGACTTGAAAAAGAGCCTCGCAAACGGCTGAGAAGCAGGCCATTTGTACCTTGTAAATTAAACAATGTAAGCAAAGAATGTAATATACATTTAAACGAAGTGTATTATACACATTCTCAATTACGCACCAAAAAACACTATTCGGTGCACCCCGCATCGGATAGTATAGCGAATATAATTCGCATTTAAATTCTTTTGAAAAGCTAGAATAAGCATTCAATCGGTTCAAACTGAATCGTAAGGTTTAGTTTAAATACCATATATTGAGAGTTTGATCCTGGCTCAGGATGAACGCTGGCGGCGTGCCTAATACATGCAAGTCGAACGGAGTACCCTTGAAAGCGGTTTCGGCCGAACTAGAGGACTACTT
>Ga0123353_10000623_pt1 | contig 43400 bp, 32 predicted proteins | sample TergutLab28metaG_3_FD_92763 | JGI IMG/M metagenome (GOLD analysis project Ga0123353, IMG submission 92763) | Labiotermes labralis P3 segment gut microbial communities from Petit-Saut dam, French Guiana - Lab288 P3 | ecosystem: Host-associated > Arthropoda: Insects > Digestive system > Gut ... | reverse complement strand
TGGGCGGGTCGACGAACACCGTCTTGCACATCCTCGCCGCCGCGCAGGAAGCCGGTGTCGACTTCACCTTGGCCGATATCGACGCCCTGTCGCGCCGGGTGCCGTGCCTGGCCAAGGTCGCCCCGAACCACCCGGACTACCACATGGAGGACGTCCACCGTGCCGGGGGGATCCCCGCGCTGCTGGGCGAGCTGGACCGCGCGGGTCTGCTCGACCGGTCCGTCCACGCCGTGCACGCCGCTGACCTGGGAACATGGCTTGCCGACTGGGACGTGCGCGGCGGGTCGGCGACACCTGCCGCTCACGAGCTGTTCAGCGCAGCCCCCGGAGGGGTGCGCACCACCGAGCCGTTCTCCACCTCCAACCGTTGGGACACCCTCGACACTGACGCGTTCACCGGGTGTATCCGCGACGTGGCCCGCGCCTACACCACCGAGGGTGGGCTGGCGGTGCTGCGTGGCAACCTCGCCGAGGACGGCGCAGTCATCAAGACCGCCGGGATCGACCCGTCGCTGTTCCGTTTCGTCGGGCAGGCCATCGTCTGCGACTCGCAAGAAGAGGCCGTCGCCAAGATCCTGGGCAAACAGGTCCAGCCGGGTCACGTCGTCGTCGTGCGTTACGAAGGCCCGTCCGGCGGCCCGGGGATGCAAGAGATGCTCTACCCGACGTCGTTCATCAAAGGCCGTGGCCTGGGTGCCCGGTGTGCCTTGATCACCGACGGCCGTTTCTCTGGTGGTTCCAGCGGTATCAGCGTCGGCCACGTCTCCCCAGAGGCCGCCGCCGGTGGTCTCATCGGCCTGGTCGAAGACGGCGACGAGATCGAGATCGACGTCGAGTCCCGCCTCATCCGCCTCAACGTCCCCGACGACGTCCTGGAAACCCGCCTCGACGCGATGCTCGCCAGCGCGACCCCTTGGCAACCCGCCGCCCGCGACCGCACCGTCTCCCTGGCCCTCCAGGCCTACGCCGCCATGGCCACCTCAGCCGACCGAGGGGCAGTCCGCGACATCACCCAGATCCGCCGCCGGTGACGACCTGATCGGCGTCGTCCACGACATGTGGACCATCTGACCCCTGCTACTCGAAACGGGGGAGGGCTGGGTTCGTTGGGCGGTGAGTACCAGGCGGTATGGCATGACGCGTGATGCGCGGATTCGAATCCTGTCTATCCTATTCGTATGCGTAAGAAAGTTGTCCGGGTTGGTGGGTCGGCGGGTGTGACGATCTCGCCGGCTGAGCTGCGTGAGCTGGGGGTGGGTACCGGGGACGAGGTCGAGGTCACTGCCCGTGGTGGGGTGCTGGAGATCCGGCCGGTCGACCCGTACAGCCAGATGGACCCCGACGAGCTCATGGCCCTGATCGAGGCAGGACGGACCCGGCGTTGACTCTCGACCGCGACCAGTTCCTCGCCCAGGTGGACGAGACCGGCATCCTCGGCCCCCGGTACGCCGAGGACGTGCTGGTGCGCCTGGCGCACAACTCCGCCGCCATCGAGGGCAACACCCTGACTTTGCACGAGACCTTGACGCTCCTGGTCGACGAGCGGACGCCCGCCAGCGCCCCGCAGCTGCGCGAGCTGTATGAGGTGGTCAACCACCGCAAGGGGTTGCTGCGCGTCTTGGCTGCTGTCGCCGACGACGAGCCGTTGTCCACGTCCCTGGTGTGCGACCTGCACGCGGTGCTCATGGACCACCTGGTCTTCGACCGTGGCGAGTACAAGACGTCGTCGAACACCATCAGCGGCGCCAGCTTCGAACCGACCCCGCCGTCGAGGGTTGCGCACGCCATGATGCAGTGGGCTGACCAGGCCGAGTGGCAGACCGCCAACCTCGACGGCCACCCCCTGCTCGAAGCCGTCGCCCGCACCCACATCGACTTCGAACGGATCCACCCGTTCACCGACGGCAACGGCCGCGTCGGCCGTGCCGTCATCGCCTACCAGACCATCCGTCGCTTCGGCCGCCCCGCGATCATCCACGTCTCACGCCGCGCCGAGTACCTCGCCCGCCTGGAGGGCTACGACGTGACCGGCCTGCAGCACATGCTCACCGCCGCCCTCGCCGCCGAGATGGCCCGGGCCACGACCATGTCAGGAAGCGGCCCGCCCACCTAAGACAATGGGGACGGTTCCTAATGTCTTGCCTGGTCAGAGAAGGTGCCCTGGCAGGACCAGCCGGTTCAGAGCGCAGGGCCTGCCTGTCCATCCCGAGACACAAGGAACCGTCCCCACCGTCCTCTCCACGCCAGTGTCTTGCCTCTGACCAGGCAAGACATTAGGAACCGTCCCCTGCGCCGTCCAGGCTGTGGTGTGATGTCACTGTGGACTGGTTGACCCGTATGTGGAACACCGCGACCACCGTCCAGCCTGTGCCTGAGCCGGCGTTGGTGTGGGGCAGCGGTGTGCTGGTGCTCGCCGCCTTGATGGTGCCGGCGGTGTGGCATGTGGTGCGCCACCTGGTCACGATCGTCCACGAGGCCGGGCACGCCACCGTCGCGGTGCTGTCCGGCCGTCGTCTGGCCGGTATCAAGGTCCACACCGACACCTCCGGCCTGACCACTTCATGGGGACGCGCCAAAGGCCCTGGCCTGGTGTTCACGCTCCTGGCCGGGTACCCAGCCCCTGCGCTCGTCGGGGTCGGTGCCGCAGCCCTGCTCTCCCGCGGGTACGCCGTCGGCACCTTGTGGGCGCTCCTGGTCGTGCTTGCCTTGGTCCTGCTCCAGATCCGCAACCTCTACGGCCTGTGGGCGGTCGTGGCCAGCGCGGCCGTCCTCGTCGCCGTCACTGGTTGGGCCCCCACCAACCTCCAGGTCGGCGTTGCGTACCTGGTGACGTGGCTCCTCCTCCTCGGAGCCCCCCGCGCTGTCCTCGAGCTTGTCATCACCCGTGGCCGCCAACGTGGCAAAGACAACTCCGACCCAGGCCAGATTGCCCGCCTCACCCGCATCCCGGCAGGTTTCTGGCTCTTCCTCTTCGCCCTGTTCACCCTCGCCGCCGGGGCATTCGGCGCGTGGCTCTTCCTTCCCGAGGTCGCCCCAGCGTCCCCGTGACACCAGCCGTGGTCTGGTGCCGCGCAGGACGATCTCTGCATCCCCTGCCAGGATTGTCCGGTGGGTTGGACTGTTGAGGACGCGCCGTGGTGGACGCGGGCGGTGGTGTACCAGGTGTACCCGCGGTCGTTCGCGGATTCGGACGGTGACGGGGTAGGGGACCTGCGAGGGATCACAGCGCACGTGGACCATCTGGCCGACCTGGGAGTCGGGGCGGTGTGGTTGTCGCCGGTGTACGCCTCGCCGCAGGTCGACAACGGGTACGACATCAGCGACTACGACGACATCGACCCGGTGTTCGGGACCATGGCCGACTTCGACGAGCTGGTGGGGGCGCTGCACGACCGCGGGATACGGCTGGTCATGGACCTGGTGGTCAACCACACGTCGGACGAGCACCCGTGGTTCGCATCGTCGCGGGCCTCGCGGGAGGACCGGCGGCGCGACTGGTACGTGTGGCGTCCGGCGCGGGCGGGGCACGAGCCGGGGACGCCGGGTGCGGAGCCGACGAACTGGGGGTCGTTCTTCGGCGGTCCCACGTGGACGTACGACGAGGGGACAGGTGAGTACTACCTGCACCTGTTCGCATCGTCGCAACCGGACCTGAACTGGGAGAACCCGCAGGTCCGCGCTGAGGTTTATGCCATGATGAACCGGTGGGTGGACCGGGGGGTCGACGGGTTCCGCATGGACGTGGTCAACCTCATCTCCAAAGACCAGTCGTTCGGCGACGGACCGGTGCGCGCTGACGGACTGGGTGACGGGTCGGCGTACTACGTGTCTGGTCCGCGGATCCACGAGTTCTTGGCGCAGATGCACCAGGAGGTGTTCGCCGGACGCGACGGGGTTTTCTTGACCGTGGGGGAGATGCCTGGTGTCACTGTCGAGCAGGCCCGGGTGTTCACCGACCCGGCCCGGCGCGAGGTCGACATGGTGTTCGACTTCGAGCACATGGGCCTGGACCGGGGCCCAGGCGGCAAGTTCGACGTGCGCACGCTGCGGCTGACCGACCTCAAAGCGACGTTGGGACGGTGGCAGACCGGGCTCGCCGACGTCGGCTGGACGTCGCTGTACTGGGACAACCACGACCAGCCGCGGATCTGCTCGCGGTGGGGCGACGGCACACCAGCGTCGGCAAAAGCCCTGGCCACAGTCCTGCACCTGCACCGTGGGACCCCGTACGTCTACCAGGGCGAAGAACTCGGCATGACCAACGCCGGCCTCACGTCCCTCGACGACTACCAAGACATCGAGTCGCTCAACTACGCGGCCGCAGCCCTCGCCCAAGGCACCGACGAGGCCCAGGTCCTGGCCAGCCTCGCCGCGATGGGCCGCGACAACGCCCGTACCCCCATGCAGTGGGACGCCAGCGAGCACGCCGGGTTCACCACCGGCACCCCGTGGCTGCCGGTCAACCCCAACCACACGACCATCAACGTCGCCGCCCAGCGTGACGACCCTCACTCGGTCCTGTCCCACTACCGCCGTCTGGTCACCCTGCGCCGCGAGGACGCCACTGTCGCCCTCGGCCGTTTCGACATGCTGCTGGGCGACGACGAGCACGTCTACGCCTTCACCCGCACCCTCGCCGACGACCGTCTCCTCGTCGTCGCCAACCTCACCGCCAAGGCTCGCCAGGTCGACCTGGGTGAGGACCTCACCGCGGCGACGCTCGTGCTCACCACCCACCCCGGCACTGTTCTCGACGGTCCGGTGCTGCACCTGCGTGGGTGGGAAGCTGTGGTCGTGCGTCTGGCCTGACGCCTCAGGTGGTTCTCAGGTCGGCTCAGCCTGGGCTCAGGCCGCCCTCGTTACGTTCTGCGTGACGCGAGGTCGACCCATTCAGGACGGAGCACGACAATGACACGGCTGTGGCGCTGGACAGGAAACATCATGGTCGGTATTGGAGCACTGCACACCGTGGTGTTCTTGGTGGTCGGACGGTCGCAAGTGGTCGGTATGGTGCGGGACGGGATGGTCGCCTCGATCGGGGGCGACGAGATCCGGCTGGTGGTGTGGTACGGCGGGGCGTTCCTGGGGATCTGCATGGTTCTCCTCGGCGTCGCCGTGCAGCACCTCATCGGCGAGACCGGCCGCCCCGCTCCTGCCAGCATCGGGTGGGCGCTCGTCGCTGTCGGCGTCGTCGGTGCCGTCGTCGACCCGGTGTCCGGTGCGTGGCTGGTGCTCGTGTGCGGGCTGTTCATGGCCCTGCCGCCCCGAGCAGCGCTGGCCGAGTAGGAGCAACCGAACGAGGCCCGTGAGCTTACGTAGGATGACTGAGAAGAGCGGCAGACGGGGCCGAAGCATGGGTAGTTTGGCCGATATGCCGTGTTAGGGTGGTTCGTCACTCACGACAGCCACCTCTCCGAAGGACATTTTCATGAGGTCGATGGTCACGACCAGCCCAGATACTCCGTCAGCGGACAACCACCCACCCCATGTGCGGCTGGTGGGAGGTACACGGCTGCGAACGCCCGTCGTGGCGAAGACGCTGGCCGTGGCCGGAGCGCTGGCTCTGGTCGGCACGCTGGCGGTCGCGGACGTCGCTCTGACGGCGACCCCTGGGCACGCAGTCGCTGCCAAGGCGGACGCAGAGACGGCCTCCTCGGCTCCCTTGAGAGCGGGCAAGCAGCTCGACGCCTGTACGTCCAACTTCTTGGTGCAGAAGGCTGGGACGTACATGAACCTCATCGCGGGTCACTGCGGCACGGTCGGCGCGAGCCGCAAACTGGGCGGCACCGTGCTCGGCACTGTCACAACCAACGCACAGGCCAACGGCATCGATGCCGCCGTGTTCACCGTCGACAACCCGGAAGGGGTGAGCCCGTCGGTCTTCGTCTCCTCAACCCTGGTGCGACCGGTGGTCGGGCAAACCACGTCGGCGGTCGGCGACCGACTGTGCATGAGAGGAGCGAGGTCAGCCAAAGAACTGTGCGGCACCGTCACCGTGGTGAGCTCTTTGCCCAACGGCAAGGTTTCTGTCAAGCTCGACGAAGGCGACACGATCCTCACTGGTGACTCCGGCGCCCCGGTGTACAAAGTGAACACCGATGGCTCGGCCTTGGCCGCAGGTATCGCCGTGCAGGCAAGCCAAAACTACACGACCATGCTCTTCATTCCCGTGTCTGCTGCCCTCAATGCGACTGGCACAACCCTGGTGACCAAGGCCGCATCACCTGCGCCTCGAACCTCCGCAACGCCTCCACAGCCGACAACCAAACCGTCTGAGTCGGCCAGACCGTCTTCGTCGGCCAAGCCGTCTGAGTCGGCCAAACCGTCTGCGGGGACCAAACCGTCTGAGTCGGCCAGGCCGTCTGGGTCGGCCAAGCCGTCTGAGTCGGCCAGGCCGTCTGCGGGGACCAAACCGGCTGAGTCGGCCAAACCGTCTGGGTCGGCCAGGCCGTCTGGGTCGGCCAAACCGTCTGGGTCGGCCAGGCCGTCTGGGTCGGCCAAACCGTCTGCGGCGAACAAACACTCTGAGTCGACCAAACACTCTGAGTCGACCAAACACTCTCCGTCTGCAGGCACGGGCTCCGGCTCTGGCCACACTGCTGACGGCAAGCCCGGTGCGAAGGCCGACGGCTCGACCGGCGGCGGCCTGGCTGCGACCGGTGCGAAGTTCAGCATCCTCGGCATCGTCGCTCTGCTGGTTCTCGCAGGTGGCGCCGTGCTGGTGGTCGTCCGTGCCCGTCGCGCCGCGGAGGTGTAGCCAGTTGTCCTGGCGGCGGTAGCCTCCGTTGCCTCTCGTAGCTCAGGTGGGGGGCGTGGGAGCAAGCCCGCGCCCCCCACTTGCTATCTCGCCGAGTCACGCGGTGAGAGTTGACCATCATCAACTCTCACCGCGTGGCTCTGTTTGGGACAGTGGAGACAGTGGGGACGGTTCCTCTGTCTCCACTGTCACAGGCGGGGGTCGACGGGCTCAGACTCCAGTGCCAGGACGGCGAAGACCATCTGGTGCACCAACCACAGGGGTTGGTTGTCGACGAAGCGGGTGAGGGCTTCGATGCCCAGGCCGTGTTCGCGCAGGGCGAGGTTCTTCTTGCGGCCCAGGGAACGTCGGCGCAGGAGGTCGAGGGAGTCGGTGTAGTCGGGGCCGTAGATGATGCGCAGGTACTCTCGGCCGCGGACTTTCAGACCAGGTTGGACGCGACGTGCGACGTCGGTGACCGGGTCGAGGGGTTTGACGACCATTCCTTCACCACCGGCGGCGGTAAGGTCCAGCCACCATCTGGTCGCCTCGTCGACCTGGGCTTCGTCGGCCAGGTGCACATACCGGCGGCGGGTGCTGGTGAGGAACGGGTCGGACGTGACCAGACGGTCGATGGTCTCCAGGTGCCAACGGTGCGAGCGGGTCAACGCCAGGGTCTGGCCTTGCGCGGCCAGGACCTGGAACGGAGCGACACTCACCCCGTCGAGGCCGTCGGTGGGGCGCACGTACGCGTCGTAGGCGTCGCGGTACGCCTGCGCGTTCGCGGTGCGGCGCGCCACACGTTCGGCCAGGGCCGTCACGTCCATCCCTCGGGCTGCGGCGGCTGCGACCAGGTCAGCAGCAGCGGGCAGGGCAGCGTGTGCGGCGGCGCCGACCGACGCGTACTGGTCTTTGATGAGCCCGAGGGCTTTGGCCGACCAGGGCAACAGCTCGCAGTCCAGGACGAGCCACCCGCTGTCCAGCTCGTCGAACAGAGGGGCGACGGCGCTGCCCAGACGGTCGACCAACTCGGCGCCGAAGAACGCCCGGCCGGTGCGCGTGTACACCACCCCGGTGCTCTGGTCGGACACGCCGAAACGTTGGGCAGCGGCATCGGCGTCGCGGGCCAGCACAGCGACAGCCCGCGAACCCATGTGCTTTTCTTCGCACACGACCTCGTCCACCCCGGCGGCCGCGTACTCGGCGAACGCCTGCTCAGGATGCTCCAAGAACCCGTCACGTGCTGACGCTGGGGCAGGGGACATCGTCGGCGGCAGGTAGACCAGCCAGCGCGGGTCGACGGCGAACCGGCTCATGACCTCCAGCGCGGCGGCGGCGTTCTCTGCGGGGACCTTCACCTTCCCGGCGTGCTGGGTGACCAGCCAGCGGGTGCCGGTCACGTCCGACAGGGCCAACGCGGTCGGTTCGCGGTCAGGTGCTGGTGGTGCCAGCGGACGGACCGGTTCGTAGTACTGCTTCGCTGCGGGCACAGACTCGACTTCGCGGCTCGGGTAGCGCAGCGCGGTGAGCGCCCCGCCGAAGACGGCCCCGGTGTCCAAGCAGATGGTGTTGTTGACCCACTCCGGCTCCAGGATCGGGGTGTGTCCGTAGACGACGGTGGCGGCCCCGCGGTAGTCGCGCGCCCACGGGTAGCGCACCGGCAGGCCGTACTCGTCGGTCTCACCTGAGGTGTCGCCGTAGAGCGCGAACGAACGGACCCGTCCCGACGACCGCCCGTGGTACGCCTCTTTGAGCCCGGCGTGCGCGACGACGAGCCGGCCACCGTCGAGCACGTAATGCCCCACCAGGCCGTCGAGAAAACGCACGACAGCGGCGCGGAAGCCCTCGTCCTGGGTGGCCAGCTGTTCCAAAGAGTCAGCCAGACCGTGGGTGGTCTGCACTTTCGCTCCTCTGAGCGCCCGGAGGAGCTTGGCCTCGTGGTTCCCGCACACGCACAGCGCGTGACCAGCGGCGACCATCCCCATGACCAGGCGCAGGACCCCAGGGGTGTCGGGGCCACGGTCGACCAGGTCGCCGACGAACACTGCTGTGCGGCCTTCGGGGTGCGCCGCGTCGACCAGGCGGCCCTCGTCGTCGGTGACCATCTGCCAGCCCAGACGGGTCAAGAGGGTGCGCAGCTCGCCGGAGCATCCGTGGACGTCACCGACGATGTCGAACGGTCCGACCAGCTCGCGCCGGTCGTTCCAGGACTTCTCGGTGACGATGCTGGCCGTGTCGATCTCGGTGCCGCTCAGCACGTGCACACGACGGAAACCCTCTTTGCGCATGGACTTCGACGAGCGGCGCAGGTCCCGGTACTGCCGGTTGACAGCCCGCGGGGGGATGTCGCGGTCCGGGCGCGCGGCGTTACGTGCGATGGCGACCGGCTCGGGCACGTCCAGGACAATCGCGTCGACGAGCACGTCGTGGGACTTGGCCAGGGCGACCAACGCCGCCCGGGCCGGTGCTTGCACGTTCGTCGCGTCCACGACGGTCAGCAGGCCACGGCGCAGGCGGACGCCCACGATGTAGCCCAGGACGTCGAAAGCGTCCGGGGTGGCGCTCTGGTCGTTGACGTCGTCGGCGACCAACGCCCGGCAGTAGTCGGACGAGACCACCTGGCTCGGCGCGAAGTGCCGCGCCCCGAACGTCGACTTGCCGCTGCCAGAAACCCCCACGAGAAGCACCAGACCCATGGCTGGCACGGCGACCTGGCGTCCGGTTGTCTCACTCATGGCTGAACACCGCCATCTGGGTCGGGGTGCCACGTTCGGCGTCCACGTCGCCGACACCGTGCAGCTGCACCGTGTACCCGTGCTCGGCGGCGACCCGTGCGGACCACGCGGCGAACTCGTCGCGGGTCCACTCGAAACGGTGGTCGGGGTGGCGCATCCCGTCCAGCCCTTCGTAGACCGGGTTGTACTCGCTGTTGGGGGTGGTCACGACAACCGCGCCAGGGTGCGCCGCACCGAAGACCACACGTTCGAGCGCGGGCAGACGCCCAGGGTCGATGTGCTCGATGACCTCCATGAGCACCGCGGCGTCGAAACCTGCCAGGCGCTCGTCGGTGTAGGTCAGCGCCCCCTGGAACAGCTCGACGCGTTCGGCCTGCCGTTCGCTCATCTTGTCCAGGCGCAACCGGCGGGCCGCCGTCTGCAACGACCGGGCCGACACGTCTGTGCCGACGACGCGTGTGAACGACCATTCAGCCACGAGCGTCCGCAGGAACTGCCCCGACCCGCAACCCAGGTCCACCACCGTGCGCACCCCCAGAGCCAGCAGCACGTCCAGCACCGCCTTGTGACGGCGGGCGTTCAACGGCTCGGGCCGTTCATCTGGGGTCGACCCAGGCTCAGGGTGCGGGACGTCGTCGTCGTCGGACGGTGCGAACACCTCGTCCACCTCGTCACCGAGCTCGGCGAGCCGCACCAACGCGTCACGGGCGAGCCCAGACCGTCCCAAGTACCGGCGGGTGATGAGCTCGCGGTCCGGGTGGGTCGCCAGCCACCCCGACCCTGAGCGCAACAGCTTGTCCACCTCGTCGTTGCCCTGCCAGTAGTGCTTGGACTCGTCCATGACCGGCAGCAGCACGTACAGCTGGTTGAGCGCGTCAGCCACCCGCACCGTCCCGGTGAGCCGCAACCGCACATACCGTGAGTCCCCCCAGTCCGGGTGCCGGTCGTCGAGCACGATCGGTTCAGCCTCGACCGTCCACCCCAAGGGCTCGAACACCCGCCGTGCGACAGCGGGCCCGCCCCGGCACGGCAGCACCGGGATCGAGATCTCGAGCGGGATCGCCGTGTCAGCCAGCTCTTGGTGACTATCCCCACGCCCGGACCGTGCAGTGCTGAACACATCAGCAACCGCCGCCCCCAGCAGCGACGACGCTGCATAGGACCGGTCGTTGACGTACTGGCCCAAGCTGAAGCACGGCGCGTCACGCCCCACCGACCGTGCCATCCGCACCGGGTCGACCTCCAGCAGCACCGCCACCGTGCACCGCTCGTCGCTGGCCTCCGGGTAGAACACCGTCACGTTCCCGAACGACCGCACGAACTCCTGCACCCGCCCAGGATGCTTGAACAGCAAGAAGCCAAGGTCCGTCGCCGGCCGGTGGGTCGTCGTCAAGGTCAACAGCACCCCGTCATCCTGCCAGCCCCCGCCGACTCGGCCCACCAGATTCCGTCGGCGCAGCGGCCTGGAGGACGCACATCGATCCGAACACGATGAGCGCGCCCTCACCAGACCAGCCATCGGTTGGCCGCACCCGGGCGATGTCACCGTACGATCTCAACAACGAATTGACACCGTACGGTGATATCAGCAGAATGGCACTGTACGGTGACACTCCCGGAGGTCTCATGCAGGTGCTGAGCATTCTCGACATGCAGTCGGCCATCCGTGGTCGGCGACACGAGCTCGGCCTCACCCAGCAGGCACTGGCAGACCGTGCCGGGATCTCACGCAAGTGGCTCGTCGCGTTCGAGACTGGTGTGCGAGGCCCGGCCGTCGAGCTGGCGGTCGTCATGCGCGTCCTGGCGGCGCTGGACCTGCGCATCGACCTCGCCCCCCCGCAACCAGACCCTCAGTACACCTACGTCGACCTGGACGAGCACCTGGCCAACCTGGCCCCCAAGGACTCCCATGGCTGACGAGCTGGTGGTCATCTGCGACGAGAAGGTCGCCGGTACCCTGCGCAGGTCGCGCGGGGAGGTGACCTTCACCTACGACGAGACATACCGCGTCGACCCCCAGGCCACACGCCTGTCCGTGTCCATGCCCCTGTCGCAGCCCACCCACAAGCACCAGGTGGTCGGACCGTGGCTCGACGGTCTCCTGCCCGACAACCCTGCGGTCCGCCGACGATGGGGACAACGTTTCGGCGTCTTGGCAACCTCACCGTTCGACCTGCTGGGCACCAGCGTCGGCGAGGACTGCGCAGGTGCCGCCCGGTTCGTCACCGCCGACCGGGTCGACGCTATGGTTGCTGGTACCGGCGCCGTCGAGTGGCTGAGCGACGCCCAGCTGGCCGACCGTCTGCGGGACCTGCGCGCCGACGACACCACCTGGCTCGGCGCGGACTTCACCGGCCGCTTCTCCTTGTCTGGTGCCCAGGGCAAGACCGCCTTGTACCGCGACCCGACGACGGGTCGCTGGGGGGAGCCTCACGGCGCCGCAGCGACCAGCCACATCCTCAAACCGGCAGTGTTCGGCCTGCCCGACCACGACCTCAACGAGCACCTGTGCCTCCAGGCTGCTGCCGCGGTGGGCGTACGCACAGCCACGAGCCAGGTCGTGGCCATCGACGACGTCCGCGCCATCGCCGTCACCCGTTTCGACCGCGCCCCCGGTCCGCGCTGGCTGCGCCGCGTCCACCAAGAGGACATGTGCCAGGCACTCGCCATCGCCCCCGACCTGAAGTACCAGGCCGACGGCGGTCCGTCGTCAACGGATATCGCCGCTCTGCTGCGCAGGACCCTGCCAGCCGACCGCACCGACGCTGGCGTCTGGCAGCTGTTCGACGCACTCGTGGTCAACTGGGTGCTCGGTGGCACCGACGCCCACGCGAAGAACTACGCCCTGCTGCTGTCCGGCCCGCAGGTTGCGCTCGCCCCGCTGTACGACATCGCCTCGGCCCTGCCCTACTGCGACACCCACGTGCGCAGACTGCGCCTGGCAATGAAGTTCGGCGGTGACTACACCCTGTTGAGCCGGTCTGGTTCCCTCTGGCAGAAGGTCGCCACCGAGCTGCACCTCCCGGCCGCGCAGGTCCGCACCCGCGCCCGCTCCCTCGTCGAAGCCTTACCAGAGGCTCTTGCGCAGGCCGCCGCCAGCGACGACATCCGCACCCAGGACAGCGAACTGCCCACCCGCCTCGTCGATGCTGTCGCACGCCGTGCCATCCAGTGCTGCGACACGTTCTGAGCCCTCACTCCGGACAACAGGCATGGGCGACGTCGAACGTGACAACACAACCTGATGTTGCGCCGCGTCGAGGACGACGCGCAGGACTCGGCGCGGTGTTGCACAGGACAGGCGCATGGTCGCTAGTTCGCCGGCACGGGTTCCTGTGGCCATGTTCATGGTTCGCCATGGCGGTGTCGGTGTAGACGACGGCCATCCGAGCATGGCGCCGACGGTGCGGAGCTACGGGCGCTGTCACGGTCCGAACGTGCGGGGTCACGGGCCGGGGTCGGCAGCAGGAGGGCGCGTTTCCGTGACCCTCACCCTCAAACGTTATCGTGCCATCCACGCAATAATTGTTTCGTCGCCTAGAATGCGAGACAGAAATTCTCGACATGCTTCAGGCTCGTGGGAGAAGATTTCCTCGAAAGTTCGACACCCGCGCTCACTGTAGAATACGTGCCACAAACCGCTCTCTTCGACGATGCAGTGAGACTCATCCTGCTCGCACCCAATGCCGTAGACCGTCTCCGGAACTTTCCGCTTGTGCAACTCGTCCTGTAGCTCTTCGACATTCATCATGCCAACCTCCTGAGGTATCCCGCTATGAGAAGGTCGTTGACACTGGCTGGTAATTCGTACTGAATTCCCATGCCAGGCTGCCCGAACCAGGGCTCCGCGTGGCCTTTCCTAACAACCAGCCTATTCGTCACTTCGAACACGCTGTATGGTCGTTCGGTTGTTCCTGGCGCCAAGGAACGTTGAGCAACCGGCGTCCCGTTTGGAGCAACGAACCTCCCACGGCCTGTCCCGAAGCGGTCTACTTGCGTGCCTGGTTTTAGTACGGTGACCGTCGGATTCCCGTGGAACCCGCGGTTCGGTGGCCAAACTACGGCCTTCGACGCTTCCGCTCCTGCGCCTGGTCTGCCCCGGCCTGTTTGTGGGCCGATGGCGCCGGTGTCGGTGCGTAGTTGTGGTGCGATGGTACGCCAGCGTTGGGCGGTGGCGCTCGTGGCACCGCGGATGCTGGTGGTGGCGCGGGTGGTGGTGGTGGTGAGGCGGGTGGTGACGGTGGTGATGGTGCGGATGGTCTTGATGCCCTGGAGGGTGCGTGCGGCGCCGGTGAAGGCTCCTAGGCCCGGTACGGGCAGGGCGAAGGACACGCCTATGGCGGTCCAGGTCTGCTGTGGTCGCGCACGTACGGCTCCCAGATGGTGGGCACAGACGCAGGGCTTGGCTATGGGTGGGCGTTCGCCTACGGGATGCGCTTGGTCGCTATCGACGGGCCGGACCTGACAACCGCTCCGTGGGTGGATGTGGTCCAGGAGAACGGGTCGAGGGTCCGGTACGCCAGTGACGGTGCTGGCCGGTTCGTCGCGCCGTTGCGGGTGATGGCCACCTTGGACAGGAACGAAGACGGGTCGTACCGGTTCGTACGCGGGGCCCAGCAGGTGTTCTTGTTCGACGCCGCAGGACGGTTGGTGCGGACAGAGGACCTGAACGGCCAAGGCGTGTCCTTGATGTACGACACCAGCGACCACCTGGTGCAGGTCACCGAAGACGCGGGACGATCCCTGGCAGTGACGTGGTCAGGGTCACGCATCGCCCAGGTCAGCGACCCGGCAGGCCGGACAGTTTCGTACACCTACTCTGCTGGTGGCGACCTCCTCGACGTGGCCCAGGTGGACGGGACCCATCTGGGTTACGGGTATTCGGGCCACCGGGTCACGACGATGACCGGCCCAGGCGGCGCTGTGACGAAGAACGTGTACGACTCGGCCGGCCGGGTGACCTCGCAGACCGACCCGTTGGGGCGCGTCACCACGTTCGCCTACACCTCGGGCCAGACCACGATCACCAGCCCTGGAGGTTCGGTGACGGTCGAGTGGTACACCGACGGGCGCCTGACCCAGGTGACCACGGCATATGGCACGTCTGCCGCCGCGACCACGACGTTCCAGTACGGGCCGACGAACCAGGTGGTCTCCAGCACCGACCCGGTAGGCCGGACCACGACGGCGACCTACGACGGCGAGGGAAACCGCAGGTCGATGACCGACCCGGCGGGCGCCACGACCACGTGGACCTACAACGCGCTGGGGAACATGACGAAGGCGACCAGCCCCACCGGGGCGGTGTGGTCTGCGACCTATGACGCACGCGGCAACCTCACAGGGATGCACGACCCAACCGGTGCGACAACCACCGTGGCGCTCAACCCAGACGGGGCCGTGGCGTCGGTAACCGACCCAATGGGCGAGGTCTGGTCCTACGGCTACGACGCCGTCGGCAACCCGGTGTCGTTGGTCGACCCGACAGGCGCGGTGACCACCACGGCCTACGACGTGGTGGGCCAGCTGGTGTCGGCCACCTCCGCCGACGGGGCAGTGAGCACCTACGCCCACGACGCGGCCGGTCGCGTGACGGCCATGACCGACCCGATGGGCGCGACAACCACGATGACCTACAACGCCGCCGGTTTGCCGGTCACAGTCACCGACCCGCTAGGCCGGGTGACCACATCCGCCTACGATGCAGTCGGGCAGATCACCTCGGCAACCGACCCGGCAGGGGCAGTGACCACGTTCGTCTGGGACGCCGACGGCCAGGTCTCGGCTGTCACCGACCCGACCGGTGCGACCACCACGTGGGCCTACGACGCCGTAGGACGTGTGGTGGGGATGAGCGACCCTCTGGGACGGGTGACGACGGTCGTCTACGACAAGGCGGGGCAAGCCACGTCGTCGTCGACCCCGTCGGGTGCCACGACCAGCTATGCCTACGACCTGGCCGGTCGGCTGACCAAGACGACCGCTCCAGACGGGAGCATCACGACCACGACCTACGACGCCGCGGGCCGACCGGTCAAGGTGTCTGACGCGTTGGGCCGGCAAGTGACGGCCACCTACGACGCCGCGGACCGGGTCACTGGCCTGACCCGTGCCGACGGGTCCCACGTGACGTGGGCGCTCGACGCGGCGGGCCGGACCACGAGCATGACCGACCCGTCGGGGACCACTGCTTATGCCTATGACGCGGTGGGCCAGGTGGTGTCGGTCACCGACGCGGCTGGCAGGGTCACCGCTTACGGTTATGACGCTGCGGGGGACCTGACCTCGCGGACCGCGCCGGACGGTTCGGTGACTGGGTATGGGTATGACCTGGCTGGGCGTTTGGTGTCTACGACCTACCCTGACAGCACACCTGATGTGGCTTATGTCTACGACGTGGCGGGCCAGGTGGTCTCGGTCTCTGACGGCACGTCGTACACCTGGACGCCCACGGGCCTGGTCGGCTCGGTGACCTCCGCGGCTGGGCCGGTCTCGTACGCCCGTGACGCGGCGGGCCGTGTCACGACGCTGGGATATCCTGGTGGGCGCGCTGTGGAGTACGCGTTCGACGCGGCCGGGCAGCTGGTCGGGGCCACCGACTGGGCTGGGGGCCAGTACGGGTGGGCGTGGACCGACGACGCTCAGGTCGCGTCGGTGACCTATCCCAACGCGGTCACCACGGCCTACGACCACGACTCTGCCGGGCAGACCACCGCGGTGACCACCACCGACCCGGTGGGGGCTGACCTGCTGGTGCTGGGGTATGGCTTCGACGCGGCTGGGCAGCTGGTCGATCAGGTGGTGACCCGGACGCCGACGGGCCGGTCCCCGCCCGCAGCGCAGACCACCACGGCCAGCGGGTACGCCTACGACCCGTTGGGGCGGCTGGACCAGGCCACCGGCACTGGTGCTGGTCCGTTCGGGTGGGACACCGCCGGGCGCCTGACGGGCACCCCTGACGGGCGGACGTTGTCTTACGACAGTGCCGGGCAGGTCACCGAGGTGGCAGACCCCACCGCGGGCACGACCACGGCGTTGGCCTACGACGCCCGGGGCAACCGCACCAGCGCCACGGCCACCGGCCCGGGCGGCACGACGAGCACGACCATGGCCTGGGACGCCGCCGACCGCATGACCGCCCTGGTCACACCTGCGGGCACGACGTCGTACACCTACAGTGCCTCGGGGCTGCGCACCTCGGCGACCACGACCACCACCGCAGGGACGACCAGCACCGAGCAGTACACCTGGGACACCGCCGCACCGGTGCCGACCTTGCTGGCCGACGCCACGCACGCCTACGTGTACGGGCCCGACGACATACCCGTGGCCCAAGGCGACCTGGCCGGCACGACCATGGTGTACCTGCACACCGACCTGGTCGGGTCAGTACGCACCGTCACCAGCGCTGACGGCGCCGTGGTGTGCGACGGCGACTACGACCCCTACGGGCGCACCACCAGCACTGGTTGCGCGCAGGTGACCCGGTTCGCCTACGCCGGGCAGTACACCGACCCGTCCGGGCTGGTCTACATGCGCGCACGCTACTACGACCCGGGCACCGGCCAGTTCTTGTCCGTCGACCCCCTGGTCGCCACGACCTTCGACCCCTACGGGTACGCCGGGGCCAACCCCCTGCAAAACACCGACCCGCTGGGCCTGGACTGGCAAGACACGTTCTGGGACGGCGTGCGCGTGGCCGCCGACACCACAGCCGGGTTCGGCGACACCATCACCTTCGGCACCACCAAGACCATCCGCCGGGCCTTGGACATCGACGCGGTCAACTACTGCTCGGCGGCCTACACCGCCGGGACCTACACCGCCATAGCCGTGTCCTTCGCCCTGCCCGTACCGGGCCTAGGAGCCTTCACCGGCGCCGCACGCACCCTCCAGGGCATCAAGACCATCCGCACCATCACCACCGTCACCACCCGCATCAGCACCACCACCACCCGCGGCACGACAACAGCCCGCGCCGCAGCGAGCGCCACCGCCCAACGCTGGCGTACCATCGCACCACAGCTACGCACCGACACCGGCGCCATCGGCCCACAAACAGGCCGGATCAAGGCCGGTGAACTAGTCGTATACAACTCCGCTACTGCGTCCAGAACTCTTCTCGGGCAGGTTGGTGAGGGTTATGCTGTAACACCTGCTGGGAGGACAGTCAGCGCTCATGCTGCCGAACGAATCGTCTACGGCGCGCCGGGCAGGTCACCCACCACGTTGTCGCGGATCGACGATATTCTTGATAATCCAACCGGCGTTCTCTTCCGAGCGTCAAATAACGCCGTTCGTGTGTCTCAGGGAAGGAATTGGGTAGTGGTTTCTGGCTCTCGCCCACATATCGTCACGGTGATGGTCCCATGAGATGGGACCCGGAAGTCGTTGCTGCGGCATCGCTTGTGGTACGAGGAGATGATTCGAGGGATGCCGCTGCATGGCTAGAGAGGGCGATCCACGCCCACCACTTGCATGAAGAGGCCCTCGACGACTTGCTCGAGACACTCGCCCTGTACCAGCCGGGCGCAGGAGTGCCGTACACGAACTACGAGCAACTGTTGAAATCGATTCATCGATCTAGAATTATCCCTGATGTTATTGAGGACAACAGTTTGTAGGCAGGGTGCGATCACCCGCCGGCTAGGACAACGAGCAGCAGCGGCAGAGGATGACCTGGCTCCTGCCTGGCTGGGTTGCGGCAGGTGGGCGACGATCGCGGCCGACATACAGATCTTCGATCGAACGCACCGTTGTCGAGTTCGTCCAACATCTGACCCCAGCCCACCTGCAACGGAGCCTTCACCGGCGCCGCACGCCCCAGGGCATCAGGACCACCACCACCACCCGCGCCATCACCAGCATCCGCGGTGCCACGAGCGCCACCGCCCAACGCTGGCGTACCATCGCCCCACAACTACGCACCGACACCGGCGCCATCGGCCCACGAACAGGCCGGGGCAGTAGCGGCGGAGGCACAGTAAGCATATTGCATATTCAAGGCGCCTAGGCGATAGTCAGTATTTCCACGGTTATAGGCCTGAGAATTTTCCAGGTGACGGAGCCTACTTCGCGAGGGAGAGGGCGATCGCTGACAATTGCGTAAGGTACTATTAGCGATGGGATAGGAGTCGGGCGACACGTTTCGGCAATCTTGAGGAGGCGCATTTTCGATGAGTTGGCACCTGATTTTTGGCCCCGGGCCGCCCGTCGAGGTTCAGGACCTTTTTAACAAGTGGATCTGCGATCTTCCGCAAGAGTTCAGAGACGAGCGCAACTTTCGAATAGACAGGATGTGTGCTGAGGGCGAGGCTCAACTGCGCGTCCTGGTCGTTGACGGCGCGCTTCCGGACTCGATTCTCCGAGATGTACGTGGGGGAGCGATGGTGATGGATGAGTAGAGCCGACGGTCTACAAGTTGGGAGTGGTCACATGTCGTCGGGGTTGATGACGCGGAGCTGGGGGATGTCGATGAAGTCCTTGACGTTGCGGGTGGCGACGGGGATGTCGTTGGCCAGGGCGGTCGCTGCGATGAGGGTGTCGGAGTAGCCGCGCGAGCGGATCATGGCGATCCGTGCTGCTGCGAGCGCTGTGGCATGGGTGACCGGCAGGACCCTGTCGGCGAACTGCGCGCAGACGGTGTCGAACCAGGTCCGGAGCAGCGCGCCCTGGGTGGGGTCGTCTCTCTGCTTGCTCAGGACGCCGACCTCCACCTCCAACATGGTGATGGCGCACAGGTACAGCTCTTCGGGTTTGCAGATCCCCAGCCAGGTGACGAGTTTGGGGTCGCGCTCTGGGCGGCGCATCGCAGACAGGACCACCGTGTCGAGCAGGTACGCGCTCACAGGTCAGCGCCGGTCACAGGTGCGTTGAGCCGGGGGACGTCCCACTCGACGTCGGCGACGCCAGGGTTGTCGCGGGCCCACTGCCGCACCATCTCCAGCGCCGAGAGACCCTGCTCGCGGCGGCCGAACCGGTGCACGGCGATGCCGCCGTCAGGCAGGGGTGAGAACTCGATGGGATCGCCCTGGCGTAACCCTGCCTGGGCGAGCAGAGGTGCGGGGAGCGTCACTTGGTTCTTGGCCCTGATCGTCGCGACGGACACGGTTCGCCTCCAGGCTCGTCCAACTTTCCGACAATCGTACCAGCTCTGTCTGGTCGTCAGACGTGGCGTGCCGTGGACGCGCCTGGCCGAGTACGCCGGGGTGAGCGCACGCACGGTGCAGCGGTGGGCGACCAGAACAGCCGCAGGCAGCCTGCCCAGGCCCCCGCGCAGCGCAAAGGTGCGCGGCGTACGCCGACCGAGCTGGTCAAGGCGACCCAGGCCCTAGCCACCGCCGACGACCCCGACCGCCCAGGAACCCTGGGCGCCAAGCACGCCGCGCTGCGTCGACGCCCCAAAGACCGCCTGGCCGACTACCTGCGGTTCACCACCGACCCGGCCGTGCCACCCACCAACAACCCCGCCGAGCAAGAGATCCGCATGGTCAATATCAAGCAGAAGGCCTCTGGGTGCATGCGCACCACCGACGGCGCCAACGCCTTCGCCGCCATCCGCTCCTACCTGTCCACCGCCCGCAAGCACTCCATAACACCCCTACGCGCCCTGGCATCACTGGGCAGCGACAACATCTGGCTACCCGTCACACCCTGAACAGTTACGATGAAGAACGCGTCAGCTGGATAGTTCAAGAATACGGTCCTCACGTTGTTGTTGAATCAGGGACAATTCCAGATCGATGAATCGATTTCAACAGTTGCTCGTAGTTCGCGTACGGCGCTCCTGCGCCCGGCTGGTACAGGGCGAGCGTCTCGAGCAAGTCATCGAGGGCCTCTTCATGCAGGTGGTGAGCGTGGATCGCCCTCTCTAGCCTTGCGGCGGCATCCCTCGAATCATCTCCTCGCATCACAAGCGATGCCGCAGCCACGACTTCCGGGTCCCACCTCATGGGACCATCACCGTGACGATATCAGGACGAGATCCGGAAACCACTACACAATCCCTTCCCTGAGATGCTCAGAAAAAACGTCGATTGGATCGTCAAGGATATCCTCGACCCGCGACGACGTAGTGGGTGACCTGCCCGGCTCGCCGTAGACGATTCGTTCGGCAGCATGAGCGCTGACCGTTCTCCTAACAGGTGCCCGCGCGAGACAGGAACACTGCGGCGCTATTCCTGAAAATATGTCTCACTCAGAAATCGTGAAATCTCACGAGCCAACGCTCGTGCACTTTCTGGTGATATGCTCACTCTCGTCTGGAACTCCCAGTCTTCGACTGCCTCAAGAGCCTCGTTGAGCCCTCCACAAAGCGCGGCGAGCTCCTCGCGTGTCACGCCAACGACAATCTCGGCATTGGCGTCTCTTCGGTCGTTCGCCCATGCAGTGCCGTCGCGAATGATCCTCATCATCCAACTCCAATCATGTCAGCTGAGGGTGGGGGAGCAATTGTAGCCGTTGATAGGCCTGCGAGCCACACGTTGGGCATCAAAGACATCCAGAGCATCACCACCGCCTCCCGCGTGCCAGCACAGGCGCCCGGGCAGGCGCCATCGCCCAGCGGTGGCGTAACATTGCCCCACAACTACGTCGGACTGTGGGAGGCGTGACCAAGATGTGTGCCCCTACTCGAGACAACGACCGCTGGATACTCCCGGTAGAGGGGCAGCCAGTCACCCAGCTCCGCGTCGATTACGCAATTACTCTGCTGCTCGAGAACGGGATCGCTGTTCGAATCGAAAATCCGTTTGTTCTTGCCACAGGGGACGAACGGTATCAACTGGACCCATCCGACGAGCCGATCTACCTGGCCCCAGTTCTCCCGCTGGCCAGGGCAAGAATCGTTTCCGGTACGGCGTTCGACAACGGGAAACTGCGTCTCGTTTTCGCCGACGGGTCCGAGATCACGGTGTCCTCTAGCGAAGATTATGAACCGTGGGAGATTTGCGGACCACAGGGTTTTCTCATGGTATCTGTTCCAGGGGGAGAACTGGCCATCTGGCTTCCGGAGGAAATCGAAACAGAATAGGCGGACACCATGAGATTCTCGTCACCGAAGGACGTGGGCGAGGATGCGGCCCGGGGGGTCGCATCCTCGCCCAGGCGTCGCAAGCACCGCTTGGGCTGACTGCCGAACGCATTGTCGTATTTGCGTCAGACGAGGCGGTGGAGCCAGGTGTGGCGGTCGGGGCGGCGGCCGTACTGGATGTCGGTGAGTTCGGCGCGGATGGACATGGTGACAGGGCCGGCCTGGCCGTCGGAGACGGTGACGTCGAAGTCGTCGCCGACGAGACGGCCTATGGGGGTGATGACGGCGGCGGTTCCGCAGGCGAAGACTTCGGCGACCGAGCCGGACGCGATGCCTTCGAGCAGGTCGGGCAAGGCGACGGGGGCCTCGTCGACCTCGTGGCCGGCGTCGGTGAGCAGCGTGAGGATCGACGAGCGGGTGACGCCTTCGAGGATGGCGTCGGAGACCGGCGGGGTGCGGACGGTGCCGTCGGCGTACACGACCATGACGTTCATGCCACCGAGCTCTTCGAGGAAGGTCTTGGTGCCTGCGTCCAGGAAGCAGACCTGGTCGCAGTCGTGGTCGTAGCCGTGGGTCTGGGGCAGCAGGCTTGCGGCGTAGTTGCCGCCGCACTTGGCAGCGCCGGTGCCTCCGGGGCCAGCACGGTGGTACTCGCGTTCGACCCAGATCGACACGGGTCGGACCCCACCGGGGAAGTAGGCGCCGACGGGGGAGGCGATGACGATGTAGTCGACCTGTTGCGACGGGCGCACCCCGAGGAAGCTCTCCGAGGCGAACATGAACGGGCGCAGGTACAGGCTCATCTCTTCGCCGCGTGGCACCCATGCCTGGTCGACCGTGACCAGGGCGCGCAAAGACTCGACGAAGTCGTCGCCCGACAGCTCAGGCAAAGCCAGACGGCGCGCTGAACGGGCGAAACGTGCGGCGTTGGTCCGTGGCCGGAACGTCCACACCGAACCGTCGTCGTGGCCGTACGCTTTGAGGCCCTCGAAGATCTCCTGGGCGTAGTGCAGCACCGCGCAGGCCGGGTCGACGCTCAACGGACCGTATGGTTCGACCCTGCGCGCACCCCAGCCGTCGGCGACGGTCCAGGTGATACGGGCCATGTGGTCAGTGAAGACAGTGCCGAACTTGGGGGCGGCCAGCGCCGCAGCACGTCGCGCGTCGGGCGCGGGACGGTCGTTGCGCTGCACCTGGAACGGTTGGGGCGAGACGGTGCTCATGGACGGCCTTTCGCAGTGGTGCCGATCGCAGTTCTGATGACAGTGTTGCCGATCACAGGTGTCGACCGCGACGTGACTGGGCCAGATGCCCGGACAGTCACCCGACGACGCGTGCCAGCAGGTCTTGGCCTACCTGCGCCGTCGAACGTACCGCCGAGCCGCGTTCGGCCAGGTCTGCGGCGACCGCGGCGTCGACTTTCGCTGCCGCAGCGCTCAGGCCGACGTGGTCGAGCAGCATCGCCACAGAAAGGACGGTGGCGGTCGGGTCGGCTTTGCCCTGCCCGGCGATGTCCGGCGCCGAACCGTGGACCGGCTCGAACATCGACGGGAACGTGCGGTCGGGGTTGACGTTGCCTGACGCGGCCAGGCCGATCCCTCCGGTGACAGCCCCAGCCAGGTCGGTGAGGATGTCTCCGAACAGGTTGTCGGTGACGATGACGTCGAAGCGGGACGGGTTGTTGACCATGAAGATCGTCGCAGCGTCCACATGCAGATAGTCCGTGGTGACCTGGGGGAAGTCAGCGTTGACCGCTTCGACGGTGCGGCGCCACAGGTGCCCGGCGTGCACGAGGACGTTGTGCTTGTGCACCAACGTCAGGTGTTTGCGCGGACGGGCCGCGGCACGGGCGAACGCGTCACGGACCACCCGTTCGACCCCGAACGCGGTGTTCACCGACACCTCGTTGGCGACCTCGTTCGGTGTGTCCGTACGGATCGACCCGCCGTTACCCACGTACGGGCCTTCGGTGCCCTCGCGGACCACGACGAAGTCCACATCGCCCGGGTCGGCCAGCGGCGAGGTGACACCCGGGTACAGCCTGGACGGGCGCAGGTTGACGTAGTGGTCCAGGGCGAAACGCAGCCTCAGCAGCAGGCCCCGCTCCAGCACACCGGAGGGGACCGACGGGTCGCCGACAGCGCCCAGCAAGATCACGTCGTGGCGGCCCACAGCCGCCAGGTCTTCGTCGGTCAGGGTCTCGCCCGTGGCGTGCCAGCGACGGGCGCCCAGGTTGTACTCGGTGGTCCGCAGGGGTTTGTCGCCCAGCGCGGCCTCCAGCACGGCCAGGGCCTGTTCGACGACCTCGGAACCGATCCCGTCGCCAGGGATGACGGCCAGGTCCAGCGCATCGGTGCTCATAGCAGGAAGCCTACTTTCGTGCCCAACAACAAAAATGGACATCTCGCGGGACGGACGGGTGTGTCGCCAGCCCCGGCGCCTCGTGAGCGCCGGGGCTGGCGGGTCCCGTGCCGCGGGTCCAGCGCGGGACACAAGGTGCATAGGCGCCGTGACGCCTGTGCACTGGCTTCAGCGGGCGGCGGAACCGTCCACGTAGTCGGCGTCGTCGGGTTTGACCCAGGCGAACAGCTTGCGCAGCTCACGCCCGACCGGTTCGATCGGGTGGCCTTGGCCCTTGACGCGCAGCTCTTTGAACTCTGGGGCGCCAGCGTCCTGGTCGGCGATGAACCGCGTCGCGAACGCCCCGGACTGGATGTCGGCCAGGACGGCACGCATGTTGTCCTTGACGCTCGGGTCGATCACACGCGGGCCGGAGACGTAGTCGCCGTACTCGGCGGTGTCCGACACCGACCAGCGCTGTTTGGTGATCCCGCCCTCGTGGATGAGGTCGACGATGAGCTTGAGCTCGTGCAGCACCTCGAAGTACGCCACCTCAGGCTGGTACCCGGCCTCGGTGAGCACCTCGAACCCGTACGCGATCAGCTGGGACACCCCGCCGCACAGGACGGACTGCTCGCCGAACAGGTCGGTCTCGCACTCCTCGGTGAACGTGGTCTTGATACCGGCGGCGCGCAGGCCACCGACGGCCTTGGCGTACGAGAGCACCAAAGGCCACGCTCCGCCCGACGCGTCTTGTTCGACCGCGACGATGACAGGTACGCCACGCCCGGCGGTGTACTCGCGGCGTACCAGGTGACCAGGGCCTTTGGGGGCGACCATGATGACGTCGTGGTCCGCGGCCGGTGTGATGTACCCGAACCGGATGTTGAACCCGTGGCCGAACACCAGTGCCGCGCCAGGTCGCAGGTTCGGCTCGATGTCAGCCGTGTACAGGTGCCGTTGCACCTGGTCGGGCGCCAAGATCACCACGACGTCAGCCTCGGCGACGGCTGCGGGCACGTCGAGCACCCGCAGGCCCTGCTCCTCGGCTTTGGCCCGCGACGACGAGCCCTCACGCAGCCCGACGCGTACGTCCACGCCCGAGTCGCGCAGGTTCAGGGCGTGCGCGTGCCCTTGGCTGCCGTATCCGACGACAGCGACCTTCTTGGACGAGATGACCGCCAGGTCGGCGTCGTCGTCGTAGAACAGCTCAGCCACAGTGAAAACTCCTCAGTGTCGATGTGGTTCAGGCGGTGCGGGCCACGCGCTCGAGCGCGCGGTCGGTGATGGAGCGGGTTCCGCGGCCGATGGCCACGGTCCCGGACTGGACGATCTCCCTGATGCCGAACTGGGCCAGCGCGGCCAGCAGAGCGTCGAGCTTGCCCGGCGAACCGGTGGCCTCGACGATCACCGTGTCAGGGGCGACGTCCACGACGTGGGCGCGGAACAGGTCGACGATCTCCAGCACCCCGGTGCGTTGCGACCCGTCGGCGCGGACCTTGACCAGCAGCAGCTCGCGCTGGACCGACGCGTCCGGTTCCAGCTCGACGATCTTGATGACGTTGATGAGCTTGTTCAGCTGTTTGGTCACCTGTTCCAGGGGGCGTTCTTCGACGTCCACGACGACGGTGATCCGGGAGATCTCATCGTGCTCGGTCGGCCCGACGGCCAACGAGTGGATGTTGAACGAGCGGCGGGCGAACAGCCCGGCCACCCGTGTGAGAACACCTGGTTTGTTCTCGACGAGCACAGACAACGTGTGGCGGCTCATTGATCAGTCCTCCCGGTCCCACGCCGGGGTCAGGCCCCGGGCGTACATGATGTCGTCGTTGCTGACCCCGGCGGCGACCATGGGCCAGACCATGGAGTCGCGCGACACGGTGAAGTCGACCACGACCGGCTGGTCGTCGATCTCGTTGGCACGTTTGATCGTGGCGTCCAGGTCGGCTTTGGAGTCGCAACGCATACCCACGGCGCCGTACGCCTCGGCGAGCTTGACGAAGTCCGGCACGCGGACCGTGTTGTGACCGGTGTGCAGGTCGGTGTTGGAGTAACGCTCGTTGTAGAACAGGGTCTGCCACTGGCGGACCATACCCAACGACGAGTTGTTGATGATCGCGACCTTGATCGGGATCTCGTTGATGACGCAGGTGGCCAGCTCTTGGTTGGTCATCTGGAAGCACCCGTCACCGTCGATCGCCCAGACCGTGCGGTCCGGGGCGCCGACCTTCGCACCCATCGCAGCGGGCACCGCGTAACCCATGGTGCCCAGACCGGCAGAGTTCATCCACGCCTGCGGACGTTCGTGCGCGATGAACTGCGCAGCCCACATCTGGTGCTGGCCGACACCTGCCACGTACACCGCTTCTGGACCGGTGATCTCGCCGATCCGCGTGACGACGTGCTGAGGGGCCATGAGTCCGTCGGACGGTTCTTCCCAGCCCAGCGGGAAGGTCTCGCGCCACGAGTCGACCTGGCGCCACCAGGCGGTCAGGTCCGGGCGTCCGTGCTGGGCGTGGGCCTGCTCGAGCTCGGGGACCAGGTCGGTGAGGACCTCGCGCAGGTCGCCGACGATCGGCACGTCCACGGCCTTGTTCTTGCCGATCTCGGCCGGGTCGATATCAGCGTGGACGACTTTCGCGTTCGGTGCGAAGCTCGACAGCTGGCCGGTCACGCGGTCGTCGAACCGTGTGCCCAGGGCGACGATCAGGTCTGCCTCTTGCAGCGCGCCCACCGCGGCGACCGTCCCGTGCATCCCGGGCATACCCAGGTGCTGCCGGTGGGTGTCAGGCAGCGCGCCGAGCGCTGGCAGCGTGGTGGTCGCCGGGGCGCCGGACAGCTCGACGAGCGCCCGCACCTGTGCCGAGGCACCCGACCAGATCGCGCCACCGCCGATGAGCAGCACCGGGCGACGGGCCGTGGCCAGGAGCCGGGCGGCCTCGCGCACCTGCTTGGTGTGCGGTTTGGTCACCGGGTGGTAGCCAGGCAGCACCAGCTGCTGGGGCCACTCGAACACCGTCTCGGCCACCTGGGCGGACTTGGCGATGTCGACGAGCACCGGTCCGGGCCGGCCCGAACCAGCGATGTAGTACGCCGAGGCGATGGCGTTGGGGATCTCGGCGGGGTCCTTGACCAGGATCGAGTGCTTGGTGATCGGCATGGTCACCCCGACGATGTCAGCCTCCTGGAAGGCGTCGGTGCCGATGAGCGACGCACCGACCTGCCCGGTGATGGCGACCACGGGGACCGAGTCGAGGTTGGCGTCCGCCAGGGCTGTGACCAGGTTCGTCGCACCCGGACCGGAGGTGGCGATACACGTGCCGACCTTGCCGGTCACATGCGCGTACCCGGTCGCGGCGTGCCCGGCGCCCTGTTCGTGGCGCACCAGGTAGTGGCGGATGGACGAGTCCATGAGCGGGTCGTAAGTCGGCAGGATCGTCCCGCCGGGGATGCCGAAGATGTGCTTGACACCCAGCATCTCCAACGACCGCACGATCGACTGGGAACCAGTCATCGTCTCGTGCACGGTGGCAGCAGCAGGGGCGGGGTTCGGCGCCGCAGCGTTCGCGCGTGGCGCGGAGCGGGGCGGAGCCGGAGTGGGGCCGGAGGCCATCAGTAACTCCTGAGGTGAGGGGTTTCACGTCGACGAGCGGCAATGCCGCGACACGGGCCTAGACACGACGAAGCCCCTCGGCCCGGACCCGGGCGGACGAGGGGCTGGCGCGCGGGCGACCCTAGGTCAACCTACGCGCCTTTCAAGTACGAGCGACGGTGCAGCCATGCCCGCGAGAGTAGCGTGCCCCCGCCCCTGTTGTCACCTGCACATCCCGCTGTCTCATATATTGGTTCACGGTCTCGCAGAGACTACCGGGATGACCAAGGACGCTGATCGGTCGCGCACAAAGAGAATCGATGCACGCGGTGCAGGATGTTGGTTCTTCTGCCGTGGCGGCCGTGGCTATGAAGTGCTGACGGGGGTAGGTTCGTAGTGGGCCGCCCGACGGTGTGCTCGTCCATCTTTCCGACCCAAGGAGTGTCCCCGTGTCAAAGACCCCCGCCGTCGTGACTGTCACTGGTGCTGCAGGCCAGATCGGGTACGCGTTGCTGTTCCGGATCGCGTCGGGGCAGCTGCTCGGCCCCGACCAGCCGGTTCGTCTGCGCTTGCTTGAGATCCCGCCAGCGCTCAAGGCTGCTGAGGGGGTAGCCATGGAGCTGGCAGACTCGGCGTTCCCGCTGCTCGACGGTTGCGACATCACCGACGACGCGAACAAGGCGTTCGACGGCGTGAACGTCGCGCTGCTTGTCGGCGCCCGTCCGCGCACCGCCGGTATGGAACGCGGTGACCTGCTGGAAGCCAACGGTGGGATCTTCGGCCCGCAGGGTGCTGCGATCAACGCTGGTGCTGCTGACGACGTGCGTGTGCTGGTGGTCGGGAACCCCGCCAACACCAACGCGCTCATCGCCGCCGCGCACGCCCCGGACGTGCCGGCCGAGCGCTTCACGGCCATGACCCGCCTGGACCACAACCGGGCCCTGGCGCAGGTGCGCGAGAAGACCGGTGCTGCCCTGACCGATATCAAGAAGCTCGTCATCTGGGGCAACCACTCAGCCACCCAGTACCCCGACCTGAGCTACGCCACCATCGGCGGGGCTCCGGCTCTCGACGTCATCGCAGACGACGCCTGGGCCAAGGGCACCTTCATCCCCACGGTCGCCAAGCGTGGCGCGCAGATCATCGAGGTGCGTGGAGCGTCGTCGGCGGCGTCCGCGGCCAGCTCGGCTGTCGACCACATCTTCTCGTGGGCGCTGGGCACCCCGGCCGACGACTGGACCAGCGCCGCTGTGGTCTCCCACGGTGAGTACGGCGTGCCCGAGGGCCTGATCTCCTCGTTCCCGGCCACGTCCACCGGTGGAGACTGGCAGATCGTCCCCGGCCTGGAGATCGACGAGTTCTCCCGCGGCAAGATCGACGCCTCTGTCGCCGAGCTCGCCGAGGAACGCGACGCCGTGAGGGCACTGGGCCTGATCTGATTGAGGGCCTGATCTGGTACGGGGCTTGATCGCCCGATGAGGGTTGCTGTTCGCGTCCGCCCGGGTGCCTCGCACACCCGGGCGGGTGGCGTCTACGGCGACGACCGGCTGGTGGTCACCGTCACCGCACGGGCCGTCGACGGCGCCGCCACCGAGGCCACCCTGAAAGCCCTGGCCGACGCGCTCGGGGTACGGCGCCGCCACGTTCGCCTGGTCTGCGGAGCGAGGTCCCGCGACAAGCTGGTCGAGGTCGACGACAGCGCCGTCGACGACCTTCCCTTCCGGCTGCGCGCTCTCAAGGACGCATGAACGACGGGACCAAGACTCAGTCGACGGGAACCTTGGACGTACCGCGAACCGGGGTCGCGTCCACGTCAGGCCTCGCGGACCACCGGCCACGTGCCTGTGGCTGGTGCTGCCGCGAGGCCGTTCCAGTCCGCTCCTTCGAGACGCTGTCCCCCCGGGTGCTGGGAGCAGCGACGCCTGGGGGACCGGACGTCGGCCAGACCTGCGTCTGTGCGGGGCGCGACCAGATCGCAGGGTGCGGCCGAGGAGAAGGCCTGGGAGCACGAGACGGTTGGGGAGCGGGAGAGGACTGAGGAGCAGGAGGAACCGGAGGAACAGGCGACGGCCTAGGAGCACGAGAGGACCTAGGAGCAGGAGGAACCGGAGGAACAGGCGACGGCCTAGGAGCACGAGAGGACCTGGGAGCCGGAGAGGACCTGGGAGCAGGGGACGACCTGGGAGCAGGAGATGACCTAGGAGCAGGAGACGACCTAGGAGCACGAGAGGGCCTAGAAGCAGGAGACGACCGAGGAACCGGAGGAGCAGGCGACGGCCTAGGAGCACGAGAGGGCCGAGGAGCAAGAGACGGCCTAGGAACGGGAGGAGCAAAAGATGGCTCGGGAGCGGTAGACGGCTCAGGAACAGTAGACGGCTCAGGAGCAGAAGACGGCTCAGAAGCAGAAGACGGCTGGGGCTCGGGAGCAGACTGGCTGACAGGCTCGGACTGGACGGCTGGGCGCTGTCGGAGGGCCCGGAACAAGGGACCGGGCCACCACGCCCACCGGCCGGTGACCAGGAGAGTGGCAGGCAGCAGGAAGCCCCGCACGACGATGACGTCGACAAGCACCGCGACAGTCAGGCCCAGGGCGAGCTGGACGAAGTCCTGGAAGCTGGACAGGATGCCGAACAGGGTGAACACCACGACCATGACGACCGCCGCGCTGGTGACCACGCCCGCCGAGCGGATGATCCCCTCACGGACCGCGTCGCGGTGGGTGGCTCCGGCCTGCGCCGTCTCGTAGACCCGGTTCAGCACGAACACGTGGTAGTCCATCGACAGCCCGACGAGGATGACGAACAGGAACAGCGGGACCCAGGAGATGACCTTCCCGGTTGTGGTGTACCCCAGCAGCGTGTCGAACCAGTGGTGCTGGAAGACCACGGCGAGCACGCCGAACGCCGCACCCGTGGACAGCAGGTTCATCGCCAGCGTGGCGAACCCGACGACCACGGAGCGGAAGGTCGTGGCCATCACCACCAGGTTGAACAGCAGGACGAACCCGACGACCCAGAGCAGCCTGGACCGCATGTTCTGGGCGAAGTCGTAGTCGTCCGCGGTGGTCCCCCCGACGACCGCCTCGGTGACGGGCACGCCGCGCAGCGCATGGGGCACCAGGGTCTGGCGCAGCCTGAGAAGGTAGGCCTCGGCGGCGTCGGAGGTCGCGTCGACCGCGGACACGATGGTGACCGTCGAGGTTCTCCCGTCGGCAGAGGTGAGCACCACGACCTGCGTCCCCACGTTGGCAGACTGCTGCGCGGCAAGATCGGTCAGGCGAGCACGAACCGTGTCCGACTGGGCCTGGGGTGCCCGGACCACGACGACGAAGGACGAGCCGACCTGGGGAAACTTGTCGTTCATCGTGTGCAGCGAGGCGACGGCAGGGATCTTGTCCGGAAGCTCCGTCGTGGGCTGGGCGGCCAGCTTCATGGACAGGACCGGCGCTGCAGCCGCCAGCAGAGCCAGGATCGTCACCAGCATGGTCGCCGCCGGGTGAGCCAGGCTCGGCCGTAGCAGAGCCGGCCACAGCCGGGGCTCACGGTTCTCGGTCTGGTTGGTCAGCCGCCACACCAGCGGCACCCGGGGCCGGTCCAGGAACCTGCTGAACAGCACCAGCAGCGCAGGCAGCACGGTGAGCGACCCCAGCACCGCGACCACCACGACCAGGATCGCCGACCATGCCAACGACATGAACATCGTGTCGTTGGCGAGGTACAGCCCGGCCAGCGAGACGATCACCGAGCTTCCGGCGAACACCACCGCATGCCCCGACGTCTCGGCGGCCTTCTCGATAGCGCTGCGCGAATCGGCACCCAGGCGACGCTCTTCCCGTTCGCGCTTGAGGTAGAACAGCGAGTAGTCGACACCGACGGCCATCCCGATCAGCAAGATCATGTTCGACGTCAGGCCCGAGTCGGGAACCGCGTGGGAGATGACCATCGACAGGCCCGTCGCACCGGCGACCGCGGTCAGCGCCAGGACGACCGGCACGACTGCGGCGACGAAAGCACCGAAGACCATGATGAGCACAGCCAGGGTGATCGGGATGCTCAGCACCTCGGAGATGAGCATGTCCTTGTCGAGCTGGTCGACGTTCCCGGCCCTGATCGACGCCTGACCGGTCTGCTCGACGGTGACGCCGGGGTGCTTCGCGGCCACCCGTGCGGTCACGTCGCGGACAGGATCTACCCGCTCGTAGGCCGTCTGCGGATCGCCTTTCAGGGTCAGCGACAGCAGGAGCCAGGTGCCGTCCGGGTTCGGGATGGGCTGGCCGACCTGGTCGACCTGGTCGTGACGGGCGAGCGCCTGGGCGAGGTCGGCGGCGGCGGCCTGGAGCTTCGCCGGGTCTGAGGTGCCGCCTCCAGCAGGACCGATCAGCACGTACTCGGCGGCGGCCTCGGTCAGTCCGGCTTCCTGGGCCAGCTCGGCAGCCCGGCCAGAGTCCCCAGAGCCCAGGTCGATCGGGGTTGCCGAGACCAGGCCGAGCATCTGGCCGGCCCCGACGCACAGACCGACGAGCACCAGCCAGCCGCCGACCGCCAGCACGGGGTGGCGGGCGCTGGCCCGGGCGACGCGCAGCGTGGGGTTCCTTCCCGCTTTCCCGCTGTCCGTCTTGGTGGGGAGGGGGCGCGCGGGGCGTCGCGCGGAGTGCCACGCGGCAACCGATGCGATCATCACTGCCACGACAGTCAGCGCGGCGACGAAGACGGCCGCGATCTGGTGGGGGTGGGTCGCTGGCCACGACTGCGACTGGGTTCCCGTCGGGTTTCCCCAGAGCTCTCGGCACGTCGTCGCGACAGCGCTGAGCGGATTCCACTCGGCGGCCTGTCGAAGGCCTGCCGGCATGTTGTCCGGCGAGACGAAGGCATTGGAGACGAAGGTGAGCACCAGCAGAGCCAGGATGCCGATCGGGCGCAGAGCCTTGGGGTTCGAGACCAGCATCCCCAGCGCGATCCCGAACCAGGTTGTCGCACCGTAGAGAGCGAGCAGCAGCACCCAGGAGAGCAGCATCTGGACCGACGTGCCCTCCGGGCGCCAGCCGATCGTCACGGCGACGACGACGACCAGCCCCAGCATCGCCGCGGCCGAGGCGATGTCGGCGACGACCTGAGCGACCATGTCTCGGAAGGTCACGACGAGACCCGAACGCCGACCGGCGGCGACAGCGAGCAAAGTCGGTCCGACGCACGTCAGCGCGACCTGCACGGCCACGCCAGCGACCAGGAAGGAACGGTAGCTCTCGACGCTGGGCACTGTGCTGGGCACGGTGAGCGCACCGGCGAACAGCACCCCCAGCACGAGGATCGTCGCGAGCGGGGTCGCGGTGATGCCGACGAGCTGCGGTGAGCGCAGGGTGCGACGCCACCGGCCGCCGAGATCGGCGGTGGACAGTTCGCGGTCGTGCCTGGAGCGAGCAGGGCGAGTAGGGGCCATCACATCAACTGACGGCGTCCGGACGCCGTCACCAGCCGGCCGGTCAGGCTCGGCCGGCGCGAGGTCCGGCCGAGCAACCAGGTCTTGCCGACGACCGCACCGCTGATGCGCCCGCTCGTGCCCGTCGCCGTCAAGGTCAGACCCCGCCGACCGTGGCTGGGACGTGCCCGAGGACATCCTGGACGACCTGTGCAGTCGCGTCGAGCGCAGTGTCGAGCTGGTCGTGCGTGTGGTCGGCCGTGATGAAGAACCGCAGCCGTGCGAGGGACTCCGGCACTGCCGGGAAGATGATCGGGTTCACGCTGATCCCTCGCTGGAACAGCTCGTCGGCGACCCGGACGGCCACCATGGAGTCGCCGAGGATCACCGGGACCACGGCCGCACCGATGGCCGGCCCGACGTTCATGCCTCGCTGGCGGGCGCCGTCGAGGAAGTGGGTCGCGTTGTCCCGCAGGCGTTCGAGCCTGTCAGGTTCGGCCGACAGCACCGCGGCCGCCGCGAGCGCGCTCGCCGTGTTCGCCGGTGTCATGCCCGCGCTGAAGACCACCGCAGACAGGGAGTACTGCAGGTAGCGGATGAACTCACGGTGGCCGGCTATGTAGCCGCCACAGCTGGCCAGGCTCTTGGACAAGGTTCCCATGAGGATGTCGACATCGTCCGGGGAGACACCGGTCTCGTCGCAGATACCGCCGCCTCGGGGCCCGAGGACTCCGATGCTGTGCGCCTCGTCGACCATCAGGTGTGCACCGAACGCGGACTTCAGCTCGACCAGGTCGGCCAGGGGCGGGATATCGCCGTCCATCGAGAACAGGCCCTCGGTCACGATCAGCGCCCGGCGGAAACGGTGCCGTCGCGCGGTAAGCCCGGCCTTCAGTACCGCGAGATCGTTGTGCCCGTACGCGTGACGGACCGCACCGGACGCCTTGATCCCTTGCTGGATGCTGTCGTGCACCAGCGAGTCGTAGAAGATGATGTCTTTCTCGCCGTACAGGTGCGGGATGATGCTCGTGTTCGTCGAGTGACCACCGACCAGGGTCACTGCGTCCTGCGCACCGACCAGTGCCGCGATGGCCTGTTCCAGCTGGTCGTGGATCGGCCGGTTCCCGGAGAGGATGCGCGCGGACGACACCGAGGTGCCGTACTGCGCCACGGCGTCCGTGGCAGCCGCTTGGACGACCGGGTGGGCGGTCAGCCCGAGGTAGTTGTAAGAGCTGAAGCTGATATAGCTCCGCCCGTCGATGACCGTCTGGTCGGCGACGTTCCCGGCATGGCCGATGTAGTACGGGGACCGGGACACCTCGATCGGCGGGTGGTCGAGGCGCTCGAGGAGTTCTGTGGCCTCGGCGAGCTGGTCGATCGGTGTCCGGTCTTCGACCGGTTTCGGCTCGTTGCCGGGTCCAGCGCTCGACCCGGGCGTCGCGGCCGGAGCCGGAGCTGGGGCTGGGGGAGCGGCAGGGGCAGCGGCCTGCGGGACGTCGGCCCCCGCGACGGAGTCGACAAGGTCGCCGAGCGTGCGCAGATCGCCGGGGACGACCTCGCGCACGTCCCACTCGGTGAACTCGTGAGACAGCGACACCACGACGTTGCCCAGCATCAGCGAGTCGAGCCCGAGCTCGGGACCGAGCTCCATACCGTCGCTCAGCTCTGAGGGCGCGTAGCCGGACTTCTCGCTCAGCACAGCCACGACCTTCGCGCGCACGTCGTCACGGCTCAGGCCCGGGTCCGGTGTCGGCTCGGAGCCGCCAGTCCCGGGCTCGGCGACAGCAGGCTCGGCGACTGGTCCGCCACCGTTCGACGGCCCTGTGGCGGCCAGCGCCACAGCCTCGGGCACCAAGCCCACCAGAGCGTCTCCCCCCTCGAGGAGCGAGGCGATGAGGGCGTTCTGGCGGTCGAAGATCGTCAGAACCCGGTCAGCGACCTCGTCGTTCAGGTGGGACAGCTCTTGCGTCCTGTGCGTCACGTAGATTTCCTCTCTCTTTCTCGTTCTCGTGCTCGGGGCACGAGAACGACCTGGTCGTCAGCTGCTGGCTCGGTGGCCTGTCACGTCTCGTCTGGCTGTGCAGCCGCGCTGCGATCGGCGGTGCCGTGCGGACCCATGAGGGCCGTGATCACCTCGTTCTGCCGCTCGATCACGGCGAGCACCCCGGTGGCCAGGCCCGATCGGTGCGACACTCCGTGATGAGGGGTCGACACCCCAGCTGGCCTGCCTAAGACGCTGTGGTGGTCGACCGGAGCCGGCTCGGGGGCGTCGAACGAGACCTGCGGGTCCATGGCCTTGACCATGCGGCGGCGCAGCAGCATCTGGCCTGGGTGGTCTCGACGGTCCGAGGTGTCCAGGACGCTGTGCAAGGGCGGGACGCTGCGCACCGCGCGGCTGGCGACGCCGATACCGCCGTAGACGACCGCCGGGCTGAAGTCGCGCACCGACAAGAACAGCTGGCCCACCGTCGTCGCCAAGCTGCGCGCGGTGGCGTTCGGACCGCCGAACCCGATCTTGACGCACCGTTCGAGACCGGGGACGCCTTGTGTCCACGACAGCAGGAACGTCCCGCCGCTCATCTGGACCACCACGTCGGGAGCGGTCTGGCCGAGGTGCCGCAGGACGCTGGTGAACTTCACCGGGCTGCTGATCTGGTGCAGCACGAGATCGAGTCCCTCGGCGCCGGTGGCGACGGTCTCGCCGGAGACCGAAGAGACCAGCGTCGCCGACAGCTGGGGTGTGCCGGTGATTCCCGACTCACCGACCCGCTGACGGAACCTCACCTCGGCTTCGTCGAAGTGCGGCGTGTGGAACGCGCCTTCGTTCGACAGCATGTGGCACCTCGTCCCGGTCGGTGCCAGATCGGCGGCAAGGGCCTCCAGCGCGCTGCGCTGCCCCCCGACGACGACCTGGCCCGTGGAGTTCTCGCAGGCCAGATGCACCTCGGGCATGGAGTCGACAAGCTCGCTCCAGGTGTGCGGGTCCCCGGCCAGGGCCATCATCGCGGTGCCCTGGACTGCTCCGGTCATGCAGCCGACCCGTTCACGCACCACCGTGACCACGTCAGACGCGGTGAGCGCCCCCGCGGCGTAGAGCGCACCGAACTCGCCGACGCTGTGCCCCGCGGCCACCGTCGGGCGCACCCCGGACGCGACCAGCAGGTCGGTCATCGCCATGGCCACGACCGCGAGCATCGGCTGGGCGACAGCGGTCCCGGTCACGTCGAGGGACCCTGAGCGGTCCGGCCATGCCGACGACAGCGCCTCGACAACCCGGGCGTCGCCGTACTGGTTTTCCAGGTCACGCACCTGCGCGGCGTACCGTTGGCAGACCGCTGCGATCTCGGCGGTCTCTGCCAGGCACTGCCCCCCTTGGCCCGGGTAGAGGAACGCGACCTTCTCGTCGCCAGTCACCGATCCGTGCGCCATCCGGTCGGACCGCAGCGTCAGATGCTGGTCCGTGTCCGCCCGGCCGACAGCCTCCAGCCGGCTCGCGGCGGTGGCGACGTTGTCGGCCAGGACCACCGCGCGGTACCTGCCGTGGGTGGCCAGCGCGGTGTGCGCGCACAGGTCTTCGAGCACCTGTCGCTCGTCGGCGTCCTGGCCCACCGAGGTCAGCGTGGTCGCCGTGCGCACGCACGAGTCCGTCAGCTCCTCGGGTGTGCCACCTGAGGCGAACAGCGGTATCTCAGGCAGGGTCATGGACCGCCTCCAAGGACGAGAGGATCGCGTGGTAGTTGGTCCCGCCGAAACCGAAGGAGTTCATCGCGGCCCGGCGCACCGGAGCGACCGGCTCGAGCCCGGTCGGCAGGTAGAACGCGTCGCGGTCGAGGCGCTCGTTCCACGAGCCTGGCCCGGGCGACGGCTGGGAGAACCACGTGCCGCGTCGCACGGCCAGGACCACCTTGATCAGCGACAGCACCCCCGCGGCAGCCATGGTGTGCCCGACGATCGCCTTCAGCGAACCGATCGGGACACGGCGGCCCGACGTGCCGAACACCTCGGAGATCGCTTCGAGCTCGATGGCGTCGCCGACGACCGTTCCGGTGCCGTGGGCCTCGATCGCGTCGACCGTGTCCAGCGGCAGGCCAGCCTGCGCCCACGCATCGCGGACCGCTTTGACCTGACCCTCCCGTGTCGGTGTCATCACACCGCTCGCGCGCCCGTCGTTGGAGCTGCCGACACCGTCGATGACGCACAGGACGTCGTCGCCGTCCGCCAGGGCGTCGTCGAGCCTCTTCAGCAGGACCAGACCGGCTCCTTCTCCGAGCACGAACCCGTCCGCCGACTGCTCGAACGGCACGCACCGACCTGACGGCGACACCGCACCGACCGCCGAGAACCCCACCAACGGCTCGGGTGTCAGGGCGACATAGACGCCCCCGGCGACGCACGAGTCCACCCGGCGGCTGCGCAGCAGCAGACAGCCGATGTCCACGGCAGCCAGCCCTGACGCGCACGCCGCGTCGATGGTAAAAGCTGGGCCCGTCAGGTCGAACGCCGAGGCGACGCACGTGGCGATCATGTTGGTCATCACCCCGGGCATGGAGTGGGCACCCGTCGGCTCGATCCGGCTCTCGGCCTCCGCCAGATCCTGGGCGGTGCTGGGGGAGAGGGTTTCGCGCGACAGGCCCAGCATCATCTGGTTCATGACCGGCCAGGCAGCGATCCCACGGTAGTCGGTCGAGCTAACCCCGATAACTGTGGCCGTCTCACCGCGACGCATGTGTTCTTCGTCGACACCGCCGAACAGCTGGGCGGCAAGATTGATCACCAGGCGCTGCTGAGGATCCATCCGTTTCAGCCTCGGCAGCGGTATTCGGAACTGGAACCCGTCAAGCTCATAAGGGTCGCTGATGGGGGCCATCACGTTCGAATACGACTTCCAGAGCGCGTCGGGAAACTCTGCCAACGGCACCGACGGGTCCTGCCAGCGACTCGGCGGCGCCTCGCAGAACTGCGGGCGGCAGCTGTCGAGAAGGTTCTCGAACTCGTCGACGTCGTCGGCACCGGCGCACCGTGCTGCGACCGCGACGACGGCAATCTTGTCGCTGTTCTTTTTCACCCGTTCACATCCCTCGTGCTTCGGTACCACGGACGGAGTCTTTCCTTGTCATTCATCCCCGCCCGAGGCCGGCTGCGGTTCTTGCGGGAGCAACGACTGCCGCACGAGGAACCGGCGGACCTTCCCGCTCTGCGTCCGGGGAAGCTCGGGAACCCGGACCACCCGGCCGACACGGAGCCCGGCCGCGGCGGCTATCGCCGACCGGATCGCAGGTTCTCCTGGGAGGTCGTCCGGGTCGGTCTCGCCCTGCTCGACGCACACGACGACCTCTTCGGTCTGCTCCTCCTCGTTGGGCCCAGCCACCACCGCGACGCGCCCGCGAAGCGCCGGGAGCGCGGTGACCAGGACGTTCTCCAGGTCGTCCGGCCAGTAGTTCACGCCGTTGACGACCAGCATGTCTTTCACCCGGCCGAGGATGTACAGCTCGCCGTCGAGCCTCACCCCGACGTCACCGGTCTGCAACCACCCGTCCGGTGTCAACGAGCTGTGCGAGGCGTCGGCGTGGTACCCGGGCGACACCTGGGGTCCGCAGATCTCGATCTGGCCCACTGTGCCGTCGGCAACCGTCCCGTCGCCGTCGGTCAGCCGCACCGACAGCCCGTCCAGCGGTGTGCCGACCGAGGCGATCTCCACCGTGCCTGCGCCGCGCTCGTCCGCCAAGACCGCGCGGTCGCCGATCGACAAAGAGGACCGGCCGAAACGCTGATGGATGATCGGAGCCCCGGGGGCGGCGGTCGTCACTGCCACCGTCGCCTCCGACATGCCGTAGGCCGGCATGATCAGGCCCCGGCGGGCGCCGAAAGGAACGAGCGCGCCCTCGAACCGCGCAGCGAGCTCGACCGATATGTCCTCGGCGCCGTTGACGACGGCCCGCAGCCGGCGCAGGTCCCAGGCACGGTCCTGCCCGCCCTGTCTCGCTGCCGCCGCCGCCCGCAGGAAGTGTTGGTAGCCGAAGTTGGGCGACCCGGTCACGGTGATCCTGCGCTGCGACACCTCGTCCATCCACGACAGGGGGTCGAAGAGGAAGTCCGAGGTGCGCTGGATCGTCTGGTTGGCGTGGAGGGCCACCGCCGTCACGTGGAACCCGAAGAGGGAGAACACATGTGTCAGCGGCAACCAGGTGTACGAACAGTCGTCCGGGGTGACGGCGAGCCTGTCGTTGACGACACCGACCGTGTGCAGGACGTTCTCTGTGCTCAGGAGCACACCCTTGGGCATCCCGGTCGACCCTGACGAGTACTGGACGACGGGAGCCGTCGGGCTGGCGACCGCGGCAGACCTGTCCGCCCGAGGAAGGACGAACGATATGTCGTCGATGCTGAGGTCGTCGGCACCGACCCCGGCGGCGACCAGGGCCCGGGCCGCGGCGGCCGACGAGGTGGCCACGACAGGGCGAGGGTGCTGGGCCATCACGGCGCCCAGGAGCGCCGCGGTCTGGCTCGTCGAGGGGAACGGGACGATCACGGCCTGCCACCCAGCGATCATGCACGCCCAGAACTGCTTCACGAAGGCCGCGTTCTGGTCGCAGGCGATAACGCACTGACGCCCTGGTCCCAGGTCCGACACCAATCTGTCTGCCGTCTCCTGCGCCACGGCCAGCAAGTTGTTATAGGTGAGCTCCGACGCTTTCCCTCCGTCGATGAAGGTGATCGTCGCATCAGACTTTCCCGCCGACTCGAGTAGGCCAGCAATGCTTTCCATGGCGTCACAACTTTCTTCCTCGACACTGCCGTCGACAGAGTGTCGACCAACCAGTGCACAACCAAGGTATAGAAACTCATTCCGGACCCGATGAGCTTCTTCTTAGACGACCGGACCCGATGAGCTTCCTCGACGACCGGACCCGACGAACTTCATTCGACGACATCTTCAGCAGCGACATGCCCGTCGGCGTGTGACTACTACACGACTCAACGTCAGTTCGATCACCCTACGCACCACGAGAACCGAAGTCAAGCGCGTTTAGCAGGGCCGCCGTCTGCCAGCACCACAAATCACTTGTGCCACCACCGTAAGGGGACGAAGAACCGGTCAGAACCTGCCTTGGACGCCTGAGGCGCAAACTTCACCAAACTTCTTTGCCGCAGGACCTTGATCTTTGTTGACCGAGGCGTTATCATTGCCCCCCGCTCCGCATCGCCCGGGGTGCGTCTCCCAATTCAGGGCACAAGAGAGGCTCGTCAGGCGGTGCGCTCCGCTTGGCGGAGGAGGGCAGTGGCACCGCACGTGCGTACCGACGTGATAATGCCGCTGACGTGCGTACCTGGCCCGTCACGACCGCCTGCCGTCGCACCAGCACCTGGTTCTCGACGAGACCGTCAACCAGGACGAGTGCGTGAGCAGACCAGACAGCCGGCACCCCCGTACAGCCGGGCACCCCCGTACAGCTACACCAGGTCCTGCTTCTCGCCCAGGATCCGGCGTAGGTAGGCGAAGGTGAGGTCGCCGACGCGCTGGTTGTGCTGCAGCTCGTAGCCCCGTGAGGCGTAGAAGGTGAGGTTCTGCAACGAGTCGCGGCCGGTGAACACCCAGATCTCCTTGGTGCCGTCGGGCAGGTACGGCACGATCTCCATGAGCAGGCGCGAACCGATACCCCGACCTTGCAGGTCCGGGGCGACGGCGAACCGGCCCAGCGTGGCCCTGCCCTCTTCCAGCAGCACCCGGATCGACCCGACCAGACGCGGGCCTGACCACGCGCCCAGGGTGATCACGTCGTCTCGGCCGAGGTCGTCCTTGAGCTCGCTGAGCGTCTGGGTCAGTGGGGGGATGCGCGGATCGTCGTACTGCTGGGCCTCGGTCACGAACGCAGCGCGGCGCAGCGTGAACAGCTCGCCGGCGTCGGCGTCGGCGATGATGCGGACCTGGAGCTCGTCGGCGGTCATGGCCCCCATCGTTCCAGCCATCGTCGAGGACGGCGTATGTGCGCACGCCCAAAAAACCTGCCGGGTTGTGGTGGTGCGGCTCGGTGCTCGATCTCTGCTCTTTTCGCGAGCGTCGGGTGCGAGCACCAGCACGACCAGCACATTGGGTGCACCAGGGCACGAGGGGGTTGCTAGGCTTGCCCTGCCGCGACTGGCGGACCGGGCCGGGCCCGGGAAGGTGGAGCACCACCGGGGAGCGGCACGCACCAGACCATGGGCCGCACGCCTGGGCCCGCAGGTCACCACCAGGCTGGTCGCCGCCAGCCCACGACAGGAGTGGCCATGACCGAGAGCCAGCCCCAACAGCAGCCCCCCATCTTTGACGACCTGATGGAAACGAGCATCGAGCTGCTCGACCCTGAGATCGCTGTCGTCCTCGAAGACGAGCTTGCCCGCCAGTGCCAGACGCTGGAGATGATCGCCAGCGAGAACTTCGTACCCCTGGCCGTGCTGCAGGCCCAAGGGTCAGTGCTGACCAACAAGTACGCCGAGGGATACCCCGGCCGTCGGTACTACGGCGGCTGCGAAGTGGTCGACGTGGCCGAGCAGATCGCCATCGACCGTGCCAAAGCGCTGTTCGGAGCCCAGTTCGCCAACGTCCAGCCGCACTCGGGCGCTACGGCCAACGCCGCGGTGCTGCACGCGCTGGCCCGTCCTGGCGACAAGATCCTCGGCCTGGCCCTCGACCAGGGCGGGCACCTGACCCACGGGATGCGTATCAACTTCTCCGGCCGCCTGTACGACGTCGTCGCCTACGGTGTGGACCCGGAGACGTCGCGTATCGACATGAACCAGGTGCGGACCCTGGCGCACGAGCACCGTCCGAAGGTCATCATCGCCGGGTGGTCTGCCTACCCCCGGCAGCTGGACTTCGCCGGGTTCCGCGAGATCGCCGACGAGGTGGGCGCGTACCTGTGGGTCGACATGGCGCACTTCGCCGGGCTGGTCGCCGCGAAGCTGCACCCGTCACCGATGCCGTACGCGCACGTCGTGTCGTCCACGGTGCACAAGACGCTCGGCGGGCCGCGGTCAGGGTTCATCTTGACCAACGACCCCGACATCGCCAAGCAGATCAACTCTGCGGTGTTCCCCGGGCAGCAAGGCGGCCCGTTGATGCACGTCATCGCGGCGAAGGCCGTGGCGTTCTTGATCGCTGCGACCCCGGCGTTCCGTGAACGGCAAGAACGTACGGTGCGCGGCGCGAAGATCCTCGCCGAACGCCTCAACGCCCCCGACGTCAGCGCCGCCGGTATCTGTGTGCGCTCTGGTGGCACTGATGTGCACCTGGTGCTGGTCGACCTGCGTGACTCGGCGATCGACGGCCGCGCCGCCGAAGACCTGCTCCACGAGTGCGGGATCACCGTCAACCGCAACGCGGTGCCCAACGACCCGCGTCCGCCGATGGTCACGTCCGGCCTGCGGATCGGCACCCCGGCGCTGGCCACCCGCGGGTTCGGCGACGAGCAGTTCGCCGAGATCGCCGACGTCATCGCCACCGCGCTCGTCGACGGCGCTGTGGCGGCGGCCGGCGCACGGCGGGACCGGGTGCGCGGGGCGGTGCTGTCTGACGACGTGGACGTGGAGTCGCTGCGGGCGCGTACCGCGGCGCTGGCCCAGCAGTTCCCGCTGTACCAGGTGCTGGCGTTCGAGCAGTCGGCGGACCAGGGATGACCGCACGTCTTCTCGACGGCAAAGCCACTGCCGCCGCGATCAAGGACGAGCTGCGCACCCGGGTCCAGGCCCTCGCGGACAAGGGGGTCCACCCCGGGCTGGGCACGTTGCTCGTGGGCGACGACCCAGGTTCGCAGCTGTACGTCGCAGGTAAGCACCGTGACTGCGAGCAGGTCGGCTTGGCCTCGATCCGCGAAGTCTTGCCCGCCGAGGCTACCCAGGCCGATATCGAGGCCGCGGTGCACCGGCTCAACGACAACCCTGCCTGCACCGGGTTCATCGTCCAGCTGCCGTTGCCCAAAGGTATCGACACCAACCGGGTGCTCGAGCTCGTCAACCCCGCCAAGGACGCTGACGGGCTGCACCCGACGAACCTGGGCCGCCTGGTTCTGCGCGTCAACGAACCGCTGGCCTCGCCGCTGCCGTGCACCCCGCGCGGGATCGTCGAGCTGCTCGACCGTCACGGTGTGGCGTTGCGCGACGGTGACGGCAAGGGCCTGAACATCGTGGTCGTCGGGCGTGGGGTGACCGTAGGCCGGTCCATCGGGCTGCTGCTGACACGCCGGGCGGTCAACGCCACAGTGACGCTGACCCACACTGGCACCCGTGACCTGGCCGCACACACCCGTGGCGCGGATATCGTCGTGGCTGCCGCAGGTGTGCCCTCGATCGTCACCGCCGACATGGTCAAACCAGGTGCGGTGGCCATCGACGTGGGGGTGTCACGGGTGGTCGACCCGGACACCGGCACGTCCAAAGTGGCTGGTGACGTCGCCGACGACGTACGTGAGGTGGCCGGTTGGGTCTCACCCAACCCTGGCGGTGTCGGACCGATGACCCGGGCCATGCTCCTGGCGAACGTGGTGGAGATCGCCGAGCGTTCGGTTGGCTGAC